>Ga0255761_10000462_pt1 | contig 37140 bp, 40 predicted proteins | sample 071ome_29_FD_179961 | JGI IMG/M metagenome (GOLD analysis project Ga0255761, IMG submission 179961) | Coastal salt marsh microbial communities from the Groves Creek Marsh, Skidaway Island, Georgia - 071407BT metaG (version 2) | ecosystem: Environmental > Aquatic > Marine > Intertidal zone >... | reverse complement strand
GATTATCGAAAAAGAAGCGCCGCTGCATATCTCTAATATAGCGATTTTCAATCGGGACGCCGGGAAGGCAGACCGAGTAGGTATCAAAACGCTTGAAGATGGAAAGCGGGTCCGTGTGTACAAGTCAAATGGCGAACAAATAGATAGTTAATATGGCTGATTTAAAGGAATTATACGAAGAAGACATTCGGCCCAAGCTCAAGGAATCCTTGGGTCTCGCTAATGTCATGGAAGTGCCTCGGATTACGCAAATCACACTGAACATGGGTGTGGGCGAAGCGCTGAGTGACAGGAAACAGTTGGACGCGGCAGTGGCTGATATGGAGCTGATTGCTGGCCAAAAGCCTGTGGTGACGTTGGCTCGCAACTCAATTGCTGGATTTAAGGTGCGTGAAGGCTGGCCAATCGGTTGCAAGGTCACGCTTCGTAGGAGCCGCATGTATGAGTTCCTCGACCGCTTGATTAGCATCGCCATTCCAAGGCAACGCGATTTTAGAGGGGTCAGTCCGAAGTCGTTTGATGGAAGAGGAAACTTCTCCATGGGAGTCACGGAGCAGATCGTCTTCGCGGAAATTGATTATGACAAGACCGACCGAATTCGTGGCCTGGATATCAATATCACCACCACCGCGAAAACGGACGAGCAAGGTCGAGCGCTGTTGAGCGCCTTCAACTTCCCTTTCCGAGAGGCTTAAGCCGCTGCGATTGCAGAGATAAAGCTGAAACCGAACAAGAGTTAGAGGACCAAATGGCAAAAGTATCAATGATTAACCGCGAGCTTAAGCGCGCTAAGACGGTAAAAAAATACGCGGCTAAGCGAGCTGCTCTAAAGGCGCAAATTCGAGATTTGTCATTGTCAGACGAGGAGCGTTGGGACGCACAGATGAAATTACAAAAGCTGCCCCGCAATGCAAGCCCATGTCGGCAAGTGCGTCGGTGTCAGCTAACGGGTCGACCTCACGCAGTCTATCGTCGGTTCGGTCTGGCTCGAACGAAGCTCCGCGAAGCGGCAATGCGCGGCGACGTTCCTGGCCTTGTGAAGTCGAGCTGGTAAGGGAGAACACTATGACAATGCAAGACCCTATAGCGGATATGCTGACTCGCGTTCGAAACGGACAAACTGCAAAGCTTGCTGCCGTTTCAATGCCATCTTCTAAAGTAAAGGTCGAGGTCGCTCGAGTGCTGAAAGAAGAGGGCTATATTGAAGACTTTTCCACTGCAGATAACGATAGCGGTCAAAGCCAGTTACAAATTGGTCTCAAATACCATAACGGACGGCCCGTTATTGAGGAGATCAAGCGCATGAGCCGCCCCGGCCTTCGTGTCTATAAGAGTCGGGATGACATTCCCTCGGTCAGAGGGGGCTTAGGCGTTGTCATTTTATCGACCAACAAGGGTGTTATGACTGACCGAGCAGCGCGTGCGCAAGGCGTTGGCGGTGAAGTCCTCTGCTCTGTGTTTTAGACCGTCCCGTGTTTGGCGACTAATCAAGGATCAAAAGAACTATGTCGAGAATAGCGAACAGTCCAGTAGAAATCCCAAAGGGTGTAGAGGTGACGATCTCTGGTCAAGAAGTGAGTGCGAAGGGCGCCAAAGGCAGCCTCACGCTGACGCTTCATGACCACGTGGCCATTACTCAAGAAGAGTCAGAATTGAAATTGTCGGCAGTCGGTTCGACGAAGCAGGCGGTTGCCATGTCAGGAACCTTTCGGTCTCTGGTGAAGAACCTGGTTATGGGTGTGAGCGAGGGATTTGAGAAGAAGCTTGAGCTTCAGGGCGTTGGATACAGGGCACAAGCGCAAGGCCGGTCTTTGAATTTGTCACTCGGGTTTTCCCATCCGGTTGTGTACCAAGTTCCAGAGGGTATCGATGTAGAGACACCGAGTCAGACTCAGATTTTGGTGAAAGGCATGGATAAGCAGCGAGTAGGGCAAGTGTCCGCAGAAATTAGAGCGTTTCGACCCCCCGAACCCTATAAGGGCAAAGGCGTTCGATATGCCGATGAGTATGTGAAGCGCAAAGAAGCGAAGAAGAAGTAAGCGCTAAGCTGGAGAAACAGGATATGAAAAGTAAAAAGACCGCCCGCTTGCGTAGAGCTCAGCGTGGTAGAGCCAAAATGCGGGAATTGCTAGTTCCAAGGTTAAGTGTTTATCGCTCACCACGTCACATCTACGCGCAGGTTATCTCTGAGGACGGTAGCTCAGTAAAAGCTGCCGCATCCACGCTTGAGAAAGATCTTCGGGCTGGATCAACCGGAAACGTAGAAGGTGCGGCCAAAGTGGGCGCGCTTATCGCGGAGCGAGCAAAGGCAGCTGGATTGTCCAGGGTGGCGTTTGATCGTTCGGGCTACAAGTACCACGGGCGGATCAAGGCACTCGCTGATGCTGCCAGAGAGGGTGGATTGGAATTTTAAGAAAGGACGGCCCTGATCAAGGCGCTTGGGTGAGGGCGGTGATGGAAAACCCTTCGACCCCAAATTGAGAGAAGCGTTAGAGCGCAGGGTAAGCAAAGCGCAATCGCAAAAGAGTCGGTCTGCAAAGGCAGGTAAAAGGAATAGTCATGGCGTTCAATGATAGAGACAACAACGAAGAGGGAATCCAGGAAAAACTGGTCCAGGTCAATCGAGTTGCCAAAGTAGTGAAGGGTGGTCGAATTTTTGGCTTCACGGCTCTGACCGTTGTTGGCGATGGCAATGGGCGAGTGGGGTATGGGCGAGGCAAGGCTCGGGAAGTGCCTCAAGCGATCCAAAAAGCGATGGAAGCTGCGCGCCGAAATATGATTGACGTTGAACTCGATGGTTCAACGGTCCAGTACGAAGTCACTGCTCGCCATGGAGCGTCAAAGGTATTTATGAAGCCTGCCTCTGAAGGTACTGGCATTATCGCGGGCAAAACGATGCGTGCGGTCTTGGAAGTTGCGGGCGTTCGTAACGTATTGGCGAAGTGTTATGGGTCGACGAACCCAGTAAACGTAGTTCGCGCAACCTTTGAAGGGCTGAAGAACATGCGGGCACCGTCTGCGATTGCAGAAAAGCGCGGAATGTCCGTGGAACAAATTTCCGGGTAACAAAACATGGCAAATAAAACAGTCAAAGTAACGTTGAAAAAGAGTCTCAACGGTCGTTTGAAGAGCCACAAAGCCTGCGTTGCAGGTCTCGGGCTACGAAAGATTCGTCAGAGCCGAGTGCTCGAGGACACCCCGGCAGTACGCGGAATGATCAATAAGGTCGCGTACATGGTAGACGTCGAAGAGGCGTAGAGAGGAGAAGTGAGCATGCGACTGAATACGATTTCAGGGGCTGAAGGTAGCCGCCGTGCCCGTAAAAGAGTAGGTCGAGGCATAGGCAGCGGGCTCGGTAAGACGGCAGGACGAGGCCACAAAGGTCAAAAATCACGCTCTGGAAGCCGAATTCTTCCCGGGTTTGAAGGCGGGCAGCAGCCATTACAGCGCCGGTTACCGAAGTTTGGGTTCACCTCGAAAGTTGGGCGGACAACCGGAGAAGTCACGCTTGCCGAAGTGGCGGCGGCCAACGCCGATATAGTGACACTCGATGTCCTAAAAGAGGCCGACTTGGTGAGCCGAAAGCTGGCGAGAGTCAAAGTGATCCTATCAGGTTCGATTGACAAAGCAGTTACCGTGCAGGGATTAGGTGTCACCAAAGGTGCACGCGCGGCCATTGAGGCAGCTGGCGGCAAAGTAGAAGACTAAAGATAGGCGTTAATTAGAACGATCCGCCCGCCAATGTTGGGGGCTAGGTCAGAGAAATTATTATGACGAGTGCGCTCGCACAAGCCAGACAAACAGCCAGCGGGGGCGGTCTCTCAGAACTGAGAAGCCGGCTCGTGTTTGTATTGATGGCAATCGTTGTCTATCGCATCGGCAGTCACATTCCAGTTCCGGGCATCGACCCTGAGCGTCTTCAGCTACTCTTTAGCCAGAATCAGGGAGGGATCCTCGATCTCGTGAATATGTTTGGTGGTGGAGCCCTTGAGCGGATGAGTATTTTCGCGCTCGGCATTATGCCCTACATATCGTCCAGTATTATCACTCAGCTACTTGTGGCGACAACGCCCTCTCTCCAGCAGCTGCGTAAAGAGGGTGAGGCAGGACGCAAAAAGATCTCTCAATACACAAGATATGGCACGCTGGCGCTGGCGCTCGTTCAAGGGATGGCGATGAGCAGTGGGCTGGTGTCCCAAGGACTGTCGTATACCAGCTCGCTCATGTTCCACTTCGTTGCCGTCACGACGTTGGTAACAGGTGCGATGTTCATTATGTGGTTGGGTGAGCAGGTCACGGAGCGCGGCGTAGGTAATGGCATCTCAATCATTATTTTTGCCGGTATCGTTTCTGGATTTCCCAGCGCGATCGGTCAATCTTTTGAGCAGGCGCGGCAAGGAGAAATTCAGATCATCGCACTCCTCGGGATTGCAGCGCTCGCTATCGTGATTGTCGCGGGTGTTGTGTATGTCGAGCGCGGTCAAAGACGAATCACCGTCAACTACGCTAGGCGTCAGCAGGGTCGCAGAATGTACCAACCCCAGAGCTCGCATCTGCCTTTGAAGGTCAACATGGCGGGCGTGATTCCAGCAATTTTCGCCAGTAGTTTGTTGCTATTCCCAGCTTCGCTTGGGCAATGGTTTGGCCAAAACGAGAGTATGGGTTGGCTTCAGGACCTGAGTTTACAAATTGCGCCAGGACAACCCCTCAACATCATTTTGTTTTCCGCAGGCATTATATTTTTCTGTTTCTGGTACACCTCGATCATGTTCAACCCCAAAGAGGTGGCTGATAACTTGAAGCGGTCTGGGGCATTTGTTCCTGGATATCGTCCTGGTGACCAGACCGCTCGATATATTGACAGCATTATCACGCGGTTAACGCTTTTCGGGTCGCTATATATGACCCTTGTTTGCTTGCTCCCTCAGTTCTTAGTCCTGCAGTTCAATATTACGTTCCAATTAGGAGGCACAGCGCTCCTGATTGTAGTTGTCGTCATTATGGATTTTATGGCGCAAGTGCAGACGCACTTGATGTCGCATCAGTACGAATCGTTGATGAAGAAGTCGAATCTGCAGAATTTCGGACGTCGGTAGGCGCACGGTTAGGAGGATGAAGTGAAGGTAAGAGCTTCAGTTAAAAAAATGTGTCGAAATTGCCGAATTATTCGGCGCAACGGATCGGTTCGCGTGATTTGTTCTGAACCAAAACACAAACAACGTCAGGGTTAAACCCGTTTAAAAGGGACAGGAGCGGCGAATGGCTCGTTTAGCAGGAATCAACATTCCAGATGATAAGCACACGGAAATCTCATTGACCTATATCTATGGGATTGGGCGAACAACGGCCAAAAAGTTGTGTGATGCAACTGGAATAAGCCCCAACACCAAAATGGGCGAATTGACCGAAGGCGAATTGGATCAGTTGAGGTCTGAGATTGCCAAGCTGCCAGTAGAAGGTGATTTGCGGCGTGAAGTCCAGTTGAACATCAAGCGGTTACTAGACCTTGGCTGTAACCGAGGTATTCGTCACCGACGCAGCCTGCCGGTACGTGGACAGCGCACGAAAACGAATGCGCGGACCCGCAAAGGACCTAAACGACCAATCCGTAAGTAACAACATAGCAAATCGGTTAAGAGCCGATTGCATTGAAAGATTGCAATAAAAAGGCAGCATAAAACACCTACAGATCGCTATTGATCCAGGTAGGACAGAAGGAAAAGCGAGACAAAATATGGCACCAGCAGATAATTCAGGTCCGGTTGCTCGAAAAAAAGGCAAGCGCCAGATAGCGGACGGACTTGCTCACATTCATGCGTCGTTCAACAACACCATCGTGACGATCACTGATCGGCAGGGGGGAGCCTTAGCATGGGCGACAGCGGGCGGCTCTGGTTTTCGTGGTGCTCGTAAAAGCACACCCTTCGCTGCACAGATTGCAGCGGAACGAGCAGGTAACTCGGCCCTTGAGTATGGGCTTCAAAACCTGGAAGTTTTTGTGAAGGGTCCAGGTCCAGGCAGAGAAGCTGCTGTGAGAGCGCTAAGCGCTGTTGGTTTTCGCATCACAAACATCACAGACGTCACACCCATTCCCCATAACGGATGTCGACCCCCGAAGAAGCGTCGGGTGTAAGAGAGGAGATCGGATATGGCCAGATATCTCGGCCCAAAACTAAAACTAGCGCGACGTGAGGGAACCGACCTCTTTTTGAAGAGTGGAGTCCGTCCCATCGAATCCAAATGTCGGATTGAGACGGCGCCTGGCATGCACGGTCATCGCCGTGCGAGAGCATCCGACTACGGTGTTCAGTTGCGTGAAAAGCAGAAAGTCCGTCGAATTTATGGCGTCCTGGAAAAGCAGTTCAGGAACTATTACAAGAAGGCGGATCGTCAAAAAGGAGCAACGGGTGAAAACTTGTTGCGCATCCTGGAGCGCCGTTTAGACAACGTGGTTTACCGCATGGGATTTGGTTGCACCCGTGCAGAAGCTCGCCAGTTGGTCTCTCACAAATCGATCCTCGTTAACGGGCAGGTGACCAATATCCCGTCGTACCAAGTAGAAGCGGGCGACACCGTGTCGATTCGAGAGAAGTCCCGCAATCAGTTGCGAATTCAAGGGGCGCTCAATCTTGCGTCGCAACGTGCACCTGTTGATTGGGTGGATGTGAACGTCGACCGTATGGAAGGTGTATTTAAGCATTATCCAGAACGAGACGAACTGCCTAAAGAAATCAACGAGAACCTGATTGTCGAACTCTACTCTAAGTAAGTAGATAGCGATTGATCGATTAAGGAAGGAAAAAAATGCCCCATTCTTCACTCGAGTTTTTAACGCCACAACATATTCAGGTTGATCAGATCAGCAACACTCGTGCTCAGGTGGTCCTTGAACCACTAGAGCGAGGGTTTGGCCATACGCTAGGGAATGCCTTGCGACGTATTTTGTTGTCGTCAATGCCAGGTTGCGCGATCACTGAGGTGACCATCGACGGTGTTCTTCATGAGTACAGCGCGATTGAGGGCGTACAGGAGGATGTCATTGAAATCCTTCTAAACCTGAAGGGCGTCGCTGTCAGCCTTAATTCTGCCAATGAGGCAGAGTTGACACTGTCAAAGTCGGGCGCCGGCGCGGTAACCGCGGGGGATTTTGTGCTTGACCATGACGTTGAAATCGCTAATCCCGATCACGTTATTGCTAACTTGAACAGCAGCGGCAGTATCGAAATTCGAGCACATGTTACCCGAGGCCGAGGATACGTCCCTGCCGATGCAAGAATCACGGACGAAGAGGAAGGTCGAGTGATTGGGCAGTTGATGCTGGATGCATCTTACAGCCCCGTGCGGAGGGTGGCTTACAAGGTAGACAGTGCTCGAGTGGAGCAACGTACTGACCTGGACAAGCTGATCATCGAGCTTGAGACCAATGGCACGATTGACCCAGAGGAAGCCATTCGTAGAGCGGCAACGATTCTGCAGCAACAGATCGCGGTGTTCGTCGACTTGGAGAGCAGTGCTGCAGCAGATGACAGCAGCCAGGAAGAGCAGCTTGATCCTATTTTGCTCCGCCCGGTTGATGACCTTGAGTTAACGGTGCGATCGGCAAACTGCCTAAAAGCCGAAAACATCTACTATATCGGTGATCTGATTCGCAGAACTGAAGTTGAGCTTTTGAAAACGCCAAATCTTGGCAAGAAGAGCCTCACAGAAATTAAGGACGTCTTAGCATCACGTGGTTTATCGCTGGGAATGAGGTTGGAGAATTGGCCACCCTCGTCACTTCGAGGCGATGACCGTTTGCTCGGCTAATGTATAACGCCAACTAGTTTTAGTAGGAAAGACCATGCGTCATAGAAAAAGTGGTAGACAGCTCAATCGCAATACATCGCACCGGAAAGCGATGTTCAAGAACATGACGTGTTCCCTAGTGGAGCATGAGTTCATTAAAACGACTTTACCCAAAGCTAAGGAGCTCAGGCGCTACGCAGAGCCTTTGATCACCTTGGCCAAGGAAGATTCGGTGGCGAATCGCCGGTTAGCGTTTGCAAGAACAGGCAGTAAAGCGACAGTGGGTAAGTTGTTCAGCGATCTAGGTCCGCGTTATCAGGAACGTCCAGGGGGCTATCTCCGTATCCTAAAGGCAGGATTCCGAGCCGGCGATGCAGCGCCTATGGCGTACGTTGAGCTTGTCGATAGGCCAGAGGTTTCTGATGAGGATGAATTTGAGGAAGTGGTAGAAGAATCCTAGCAAGCGGGTCGTCTTCAAGTGTTTCCAAAAAAGGGTCGGTATTCCGGCCCTTTTTCGTGGTAGCTTGAGAATGAACCCCCAATGAAAATAGCGTCGTAAGTAGCAAGCGAGCGAATGGGTAACCTTCAAATCAACTGTTTCAAAAAGTGGACACCCACTGGGTGAATGTCCAAACCTGCAACACGTGCAGTAAAGAGATCGAACATGAATCAAGTCGCATTTATTCCCCAAGCTAGAACACTCATGGGTCCTGGCCCATCTGATGTCCATCCAGAGATTCTCACCGCAATGGCTCGTCCCACGATTGGTCATCTTGATCCCCAATTCATTCAGCTGATGGATGATATTAAACACAAACTTCAGTGGGCTTTTCAGACCAAGAATGCCTTGACCTTGCCGATCTCAGCGCCTGGCAGCGCGGGAATGGAAGCGTGTTTTGCAAACCTTGTGAGTCCGGGGGATCAAGTGCTGGTTTGCCAAAACGGCGTGTTTGGTGGCCGCATGGCAGAAAATGTGACGCGCTTTGGCGGTGAGCTAGTGCTCCTTCAATCCGAGTGGGGGCGAGCGATCGATCCTGCCCAGGTCGAGGCTACGCTAAAAGACCATCCGAAGGTAAAGCTGGTCGCCTTTGTCCATGCAGAGACATCCACCGGTGTGGCCTCGGACGCCAAGGCAATCTGCAGTATTGCCGCAAAGGCTGGGTGCCTGACGATTGTAGATTGTGTGACGTCCCTTGCTGGAATCGAGGTTGCACTTGATGACTGGGGAGCTGATGCGGCCTACAGCGGTACGCAAAAGTGTTTATCGTGCGCGCCAGGTCTTTCTCCTTTTTCGATGTCGGATCGCGCCATTGAAGCAATTAAAGCGCGCAATCACCCCGTTGCATCCTGGTTTTTGGATATGAACTTGGTGATGGGCTATTGGGGTGAAAACACCACGCGCGCCTATCATCATACTGCTCCGGTCAACGCACTCTATGGGCTACATCAGAGTTTATCGCTGCTTCAGCAAGAAGGGCTGGAGGCTTCTTGGCGTCGTCATGCGATGCATCATCAAGCTTTGAAGGCAGGGCTTGAGGCACTGGGGCTCAACTTTGTCGTTCCTGAGAGCGAACGGTTACCGCAGTTAAATCTTGTGTCTGTGCCGGATGGCGTCGATGAAGCGTTGGTACGTCAGCGCCTGCTTAGCGAATTTAACCTAGAAATTGGTGCAGGGCTTGGCGTTTTCGCGGGCAAAGTTTGGCGTATCGGGTTGATGGGTTATGCGAGTCGAAGAGAAAATGTGTTGCTATGCGTATCAGCACTAGAGTCGGTGCTCGCTGATATCGGTGCACCGGTGACCCAAGGGGCCGCCCTACCTGCAACGATGGAGGCATTTGCCTAATGATTGGCTGCTAGATGCGCTGCGAGATACTGTCCGGTGAACGACTCAGCGACGGTTGCAACGGATTCTGGTGTGCCCGCGGCAATGATGTTACCGCCGCCTTCGCCTCCCTCTGGACCCAGGTCGATCACCCAATCAGCAGCAGCTATGACGTCGAGATTGTGCTCGATAACAATGAGCGTATTCCCCCGTTCTTTGAGTTGCTCGAGACAGTCGAGTAACTGCTCAATATCGTGAAAGTGTAGACCCGTTGTTGGTTCGTCCAGGATGTAAAGCGTCTGTCCAGTGTCCTGTCTTGCCAGCTCCCGTGCCAATTTCACCCGCTGTGCCTCGCCTCCAGACAGCGTCAACGCACTTTGGCCGAGCCGGATATAGCCGAGCCCAACATCAATGAGCGTACTCAAACGTCGTTTGATGACGGGGATCGCGCCTAGGAACGGGAGCGCTTCTGTGACGGTTAAGTTCAGAACATCGGCAATGGTTTTACCCTTGTATAGAATCTCCAGCGTCTCTCGGTTATAGCGTCGACCTTGGCACTCGTCACATTGAACATAAAAGTCAGGAAGAAAGTGCATTTCGACCTTAATTTGCCCGTCACCCTGGCAAACCTCACAACGCCCACCCTTTACGTTGAAGCTAAATCGTCCTGCCTTGTAACCTCGGCTGCGCGCTTCGGGCGTGCCCGCAAATAGATCACGCACCGCGTTAAAGATCTGCGTATAGGTGGCTGGATTGGATCGGGGTGTGCGGCCAATAGGGCTTTGATCAATGTTGATCACTTTGTCGAATAAATCGAGCCCGGCGAGTGTTTCAAAGTGGGTCTCATTTGGTTTGCTAGCGCGGTTTAATTGGTGTGCGGCTACTGGATACAGCGTCTTATTAATCAGGGTCGACTTGCCTGATCCAGATACGCCGGTCACGACCGTCATGAGCCCGCTAGGCAACTCGAAGCTAACGCGCTTTAAGTTATGCTGGTGAGCGCCATGGAGAACGAGCCATTGATCCTTTGGCGGAGGAGACAGACGCTTTTTCTCCCGACGCCCGCTATTACCCGATAAGTACTGGCCGGTCTTCGAATCAGAACACGCAAGGATAGACGTCAGCGGCCCGGCAGCAATTACTTCGCCGCCTTGTTCCCCAGCACCTGGCCCCATATCAATAATGTAGTCCGCAGTGCGAATCGCATCCTCATCATGCTCGACAACGATGACTGAATTGCCTAAATCGCGCAGGTGAATCAGCGTATTGAGCAGCTTTTCATTATCTCGTTGGTGAAGCCCAATAGAGGGTTCGTCCAAAACATACATAACGCCGACGAGTCCTGCTCCAATCTGGCTCGCGAGTCGGATTCGCTGGGCCTCGCCTCCAGAGAGCGTACTTGCCGAACGGCTCAACGTAAGGTAATTCAAACCGACATTGCACAAGAACGAAAGTCGAGCTTTTAATTCAGTTAAGATCTTGCCGGCAACCTCGCCCTGGTAGCCTCCAAGGTCGAAGGCCTCAAAGTAATCACTGGCGTCTTGGATTGAGAGGTCAGAGATCTGTGCAAAATTTCGCCCATCGATCCTTACCGCGAGCGAATCACGACTTAGCCGTTGTCCGCGACAAGTTCGGCAGGGCTGGGTCACCTGGTACTGGCTTAACTGATCGCGAACGGTTTGAGATTCGGTTTCGTCAAAACGCCGCTCAAGATTCGGAATGATGCCTTCGAAAGAATGAGCACGCAGAACGCGCTCCCCTGTCTGATCCACGTAAGTGAAAGGGATTTCTCTCGCCGCACTACCATAAAAAATGGTTTTTATATGTTTAGGATCAAGGTCCTCAAAGGGGATGTCCATCGAGAACTGATCGTGTTCGCTCAGTTGCTCGAGTAACTGATAGTAATAGACGTGTTGACGATCCCACCCGCTGATGGCGCCCTCAGACAAACTGAGTGCTGGGTCGCGAATGAGGGTCCCGGAATCGAAGTAAGTCTCCTCTCCCATGCCTTCACATGACCCGCATGCGCCGATGGGACTGTTAAAGGAAAAGAGTCTTGGTTCGAGCGCAGGGACGCTGTGCCCGCATTCTGCACAGGCGTATTTGGAGGAAAAGAGTAGGTCCTCATCTTCAGAATCCATGAACGAGGCGATAGCCAGCCCGTCAGCAGTCGATAATGCCGTTTCGAAGGAATCTGCAACTCTGGTCCTCATTTCCGGTCTGACCCTGAATCGATCGACGATGACCTCAATCGTGTGAGTCTGACCGCGGTCTAAAGGCGGGGCGTCTTCCAGTTCGGTGACCAGGCCATCGATTCTCGCTCGAACAAAGCCGCTTCGGCCCAATTCTCGCAATAGATGTTGATGATTGCCTTTTTTCTCCCGCACCACGGGCGCGAGAATCATAATCCGGGTTTCATCTGGAAGCGCTAAGACTTGGTCAACCATCGCCGAGACCGGCTGAGCAATTAAAGGACTGCCGTGATCGGGACAATGCGGAGTCCCCACTCGCGCGAATAGAAGTCGTAAGAAGTCGCTGATCTCGGTGATTGTCCCCACGGTCGATCGAGGGTTGTGGTTGCTGGTTCGCTGCTCGATTGAGATGGCGGGGGACAGGCCTTCGATATGATCAAGGTCTGGCTTTTCCATGGTCGCGAGAAACTGTCGTGCATAGGTCGATAGGCTTTCGACGTATCGGCGCTGTCCCTCGGCATAAAGCGTGTCGAAGGCAAGGGATGATTTACCCGACCCCGACACTCCAGTGATGACGACCAATTGTTCTCGAGGGATATCGACGTCGATATTTCGAAGGTTATTCTGCCTCGCGCCACGAATAGAAATAGTTTCTGCTGACATCAATTCATCTCAACGATATGCTGCTTCGTCGGTTGGGTGTAGCCAAAATTGGTTAGATCGATAGCGCATAATACACGCAGAGCCACCGAGAGATCGGAATGCATCATCATCGATTAACGCGAACCGATATCAAAAAGATCACTCTTTTTTTGGAATGACCTTCGGCGCGAGGTGTTAAACCATGCCAACAATAGGCCTGATTTACCTGCTTTATTTCCTGCGAATGCTCGGTCTTTTTTGCATTTTGCCTGTCTTTTCAATCGCTGCGGTTGAGGAACTCGGTGCAACATCATGGCAAATCGGATTAGCAGTTGGGGTCTACGGCATCGCCCAGTGTCTGCTGCAAATACCCTTGGGTTGGGCCTCTGACCGGTATGGACGCCGAAGGGTCATACTAATGGCGTTACTTGTCTTCGCTGCGGGCAGTGTAATAGCTGCGCTCAGCGACACGGCGCTAGGTGTTATTGCCGGAAGGTTTTTGCAGGGTAGCGCTGCTATCGCTGGCGTTTTACTTGCGTGGATTGGAGATGTCGTCGTTCCAGAGAGGCGGTCAGTGGCTATGGCTGGGGTCGGAGGTAGTATTGCCTTGGCATTTGGCTTTTCGATGGTGGTTGGGCCTTGGCTTTATTCGACATTGGGGCTGTCTTCTCTGTTCTGGTTCTGTGGGGGGCTGGCATTGGTTGCGGCATTGCTGGTTTTGACTCTCGATGAACGGCAAGACCAATCACCCCAAATCCATGGACATATAGACAAGGGGCCATGGCTGACTCCTGACCATCGAGCGAGCCTTACTTTTATTTGCGTCGGGATCGCCTTAAATCATTTCGTACTAATGGCGGTATTTCTGATGTTGCCCCAGGCGCTAGTTCAAGCGGGGGTGGCGGTTGGCGACCATGGTCTTTTCTATCTGGTTGTCTTAGTGCTTTCGCTTGTTTTCATCGCTTGGCCGCTCGCGAAAGATAGACGTGTAGGAAGCACTTCATCTGCTGTTTGGCCTTTTCCCTTGATGGCGATAGCAATGATCTTATTGACGACTGAACCTACGCCCGGGCTGCTCGTGCTCGCGTCTATTCTGCTCTTTATGGGATTTAACTTTCTTGAAGCCAGCTACCCTAGTCGAGCAACCCTGTTGGCTAGTGCATCACGTCGAGGATTGGTGATGGGGATCTACAGCACCTGCCAATTCGCCGGCATTGCTCTCGGCGGGACAGCGGGAGGATTCATTGTTTCTGTGCTGGGGGATGCTGCGCTTCTGATCGTTTGCGCGACGGTGTTGGCTCTGTTCACCGTAGTCGAACGGGCCGCATTGAGGTCAAGATTCGAGGCAGGCGTGTCTGGTTAATAGCGAATGATAAGTAGCCAAAGCATGCTGAATTTAAGTGGATACGGCCAAGTTGAAGAGTCAAAGTCCTGTAAATGAGACCACGATTAAGAGATTCAGGTGTTAGAATCGCAGAAAAATAGTTGGGAGAAATCAAATGGCGAGAGGCATCAACAAGGTGATTCTGGTTGGCAACCTGGGGCGAGATCCAGAAACACGATATATGCCCTCCGGCGGTGCGGTGACTAATGTGTCTATTGCTACTTCTAAGTCTTGGAGAGACCGCGATTCTGGAGAGCAAAAGGAGCGAACGGAGTGGCATCGGATTGTTTTCTTCAACCGATTAGCTGAGATCGCCAACGAGTACCTCAAGCGAGGTTCAAAAGTGTATGTCGAAGGCGAACTTAGAACGAGAGAATGGGAGCGAGAAGGGCAAAAGCACTACACCACAGAAATCGTCGCCAACGAAATGCAGATGTTGGATTCGCGAGGTGAAGGCGGGATGGGTGCAATGGGTGGTGGCGGTTCAGCCCCCAGTCGGAGTCAACAATCAGATGATTTCGGTCCTCCCCCATCAGACGACTTTGACGATGACATCCCTTTCTAATTGGTAGGTGAAGTAAAGGCGTCGTATCTCCCTATGATGAATGTGCACAACTCGGACATTGAGATAGGTCTGCTCCCGGTGCCTCTGGTTTTGTTTCCGGGCGGGAAGTTAAAGATGACGGTTGCGTCAGCTCAAGATCAAGACTTGCTCGGTCGAAGTCTTAAAGATGCGGTGGGCGTTGGCTTAGTCCTAAGCGAGCAGCAGATCTGGGTAAACGATGGTTCAACCGGTGATGCTGCATCCGCAGAAGAAACACGTGCCCAAAGTCATCCTGAAATTGCGTCAGTCGGGACCTATTGCGAGATTTTGGATTTTGACCAAAACGCCAAAGGCCAGCTTGAGGTGGTGCTAACTGCCCGCCAAAAGCTGAAAATTCTTGACGCGTATGAAGATGTATCGGGCGGGTTGCGAGCCGAGTGTCGGTTGCTCGAGCCAGAGCCATCCATTCCTGTGGGACCAGAGGACGAGCTGCTGGTCGGGATTTTGGAAGACCTCCTTGCGCATCCCGGTGTCGCTCGAGAGGCAAGGCAGCCTCGTTATGAGCATGCGGCTGAGTTAGGAGGGCGGCTGGTTGAGCTGCTACCCATTAAGAATGCGATGCGTCAGCGCTTTCTCGAACTTTCCGATCCGCTGGCTCGCTTGACGCGAATAGAGCGCATGCTTGACGAGATACAAAAAGAAAAAGGCACCGGTGAGTAACGTCGGTGAGTGCCCTTGGCTGCAAGGGGGCCAAGAACTACTACAAGAACTACCACAGGAGCTACGAATAGCCTTAGCATGCTCGTGATTTGATCGCAGGTCAGATAGCCACTACGTCAAGCATTGCCAAACACGATCAAATCGCGGCTTGAATCAAAATCGAGAGCGCTTGTTAGTTAAGGCAACGGCGCACGAGATACCTATTGGATGGCTGATGATCCATCAGTTACTGTCAGCGGGCACTTAACTAACAGCCAGACAGCAGCCAGACAGCAGCCAGACAGCAGCCAGACAGCAGCCAGACAGCAGATAGATAGCAAAAACGTAGCAATCAGATAGCCAGAACTATGGCAGACAAATGGCCGCTCACCAACGTGAGTAATATATAGCCCCAGCGGTTGTAAGGGTTAGGTTTTTTTAGACGAATGCTAGGAAGGACAGCGAGTAACGCGACATGGGTGTAAAAACATGGATGTAAAAGAGCACATCGAATCCCTTGCGATGCAAGCGCGCTCAAGCAGCGCGGTGGGCAGCCGAGCGACCACTCATCAGAAAAATGACGCGCTCGAGGCGATAGCTCAGCTTCTTAGTGAACAAGTCGACCGCATTCTCGCAGCCAACGCCATTGATTGCGATCGGGCAAGATCTAACGGCCTTGAGCCGCCACTCATTGAGAGAATGACCCTTGATTCCGATCGCGTATCGGCAATGTGCGAGGGGCTGACGCAGGTGGCGGCACTAGAAGACCCGGTGGGTGCGATTGTTGACGAAACAAGGCGGCCCAACGGCTTACTAATTTCAAGGATGAGAACGCCCATCGGTGTCATCGGAATGATTTATGAATCGCGGCCTAATGTCACGGTCGATGCAGCGGCGCTCTGCCTTAAGGCAGGCAATGCGGTGATCCTTCGAGGTGGATCTGAGTCTATTAAGACCAATCAAGCGCTCGCTGCATTAATCGCGAATGGCCTTGAATCAGCTTCACTACCCAAGGGACTCGTGCAATTGGTTGGCACCACAGATCGGGACGCCGTTGGCCACCTGTTACAGCAAGCAAGGGATGTTGATCTGATCATTCCACGTGGTGGCAAGTCTTTGATAGAGCGGATTGCCAGCGAAAGTAAGATTCCGGTGCTCAAGCACTTGGACGGCAACTGCCATGCATTCATTGATGCCAGCGCGGATCCTGAGATGGCGAGTGCGATTGTCTTGAATGGGAAAACCCAACGCAACTCGGTTTGTAACGCACTGGAGTCATTGCTGGTTCATGAAGCGATAGCCAGCGATTGGCTACCCAACATCGGTCGCCGCTTGAACGATGCAGGCGTTGAAATAAGAGCTTGCGAGCGTGCCATGGGCTTATTGGGTGGCGTGGAGCGAGTAGTTGGGGCGACGGAAGCCGATTGGTCAACTGAATATCTTGGGCCAATCATCTCAATTCGAGTGGTATCGGGTGTTGACGAGGCGATTAGTCATATCAATCGCTACGGCTCTCATCACACAGAAACGATAGTGACAGCTGAGGAGGCGAGCGCGAATCGTTTTATTCGAGAGGTCGATTCCAGTTCCGTCATGGTTAATGCTTCAACGCGTTTCGCTGATGGCTTTGAATATGGATTAGGTGCAGAGATCGGGATTTCAACAGATCGCTTGCATGCTAGGGGTCCGGTGGGTTTGGAAGGGTTGACCACATTGAAGTGGGTGGTGCGAGGCGAGGGACAAATCCGCGGATGAGCAAGCAAAGCGCCGAAGTGGTATTCGGTGGCACATTTGATCCCGTCCATGAAGGACACCTCGCCATTGTTAGATCCCTTATCTCCCAACTGGGAGTGCGCGTTAGAATGTTGCCTGCCTACGTTCCGGGTCATCGAGGAGCTTGTACTGCTTCTCCAGAGCATCGACTTGCGATGCTGGAACTCGCAACGAAGAAAATGCGAAGCGTCGTGATCGATCGGTTCGAGTACAAAACGGGACGCACCGTGCCAACGATTGAGGTACTGCGGCATCTGCGGCAAACGCACTCTCCGCTAACGCCCATTTTCTTTGTGCTCGGGCAAGATGCACTGGCGGATTTGCCTAACTGGGTTGAGTCGGAGCACCTTTTGGACCTTGCGCACTTTTTAGTCGTCCCTCGCGCCGGGCTGAGAGGTGAAGTCAACGTGTCGGTCGCGCGCTATCCGCGGCTGCAAAAAATTGAAGATAATATGACTGCGAGCGGCGGCATTTTTCGACTCGATTTCAATGCAATCGACGTGTCGGCAACGCGTGTTAGGGCGCAACTAACAGAGGGTAAGCCTGTTGATGATCTACCGCTTGAAGTACAAGCTTATATAAGCCAACACCAGCTTTATGAAGGTGAAGAGGCTAGGAGGCACTGAGGTTTGGATTTGGAAACGTTAAAGGCATTGGTGCTAGAGGCACTCGACGAGATCAAAGCAGAAGAGGTGGTGACCCTGGATGTACAAGGTCAGACTGATATTGCTGATCTTATGGTTGTCGCTAGCGGACAATCGAAGCGGCAAATTAAGGCGCTCGCCGCCAATGTGGTCGAGCATGCCAAAGCGGCTGGCTGTCGCCCACTGGGCGTTGAGGGCGAAGAAGATGGTGAGTGGGTTCTGGTCGATCTTGGCGACGTCATTGTGCATCTCATGCAACCCGAAGTGCGAGCACTCTACGACTTAGAACGGCTTTGGAGCCTCAGTCCTGGCCAGATTGAGTCATCGCGGGATGAAGATTGAATTGATTGCGGCGGGAACCAAGCCACCTGGCTGGGTCCGCGAAGGGTTTAATACCTATCAAGGAAGAATGAAAGGAGACTGCGAGCTCATCTTGAAAGAGTATCCAGTTGCGAAACGGCACAAGACGGGATCGATCGCTAAGTATGCGAAAGAGGAGGAGCGTGCGATCCGCGACCTTATTCATCCAAGAGCACTGGTCATTGCTTTAGATAAGTCGGGTAAGTCGCTTGATACTGAGACGCTAGCCAGTGAAATGTCTGGCTGGATGAATGAATATCCCCTCGTCCAATTGCTGATCGGCGGTCCCGATGGTCTTTCGTCCGGTTTGATGCGAGATGTCAACCGATCGATCAGTGTCTCACTTATGACGTTCCCTCATTTTATGATGCGGGTCCTGATCGCTGAGCAGCTCTACCGTGCGTGGAGTATCAACCGTATGCATCCCTACCATAAGTAACTGAGCGCATGGCTGAACCTTCCATTCTTAAAAACCATCGGAGCGAGGCGCAAATCTACATCGAGCGCGTATCGATCGGAGCGATGGTGGTGGCATTGCTGTTTGGCTTGCTGTTGGCTCGGGTTGGATACCTACAGTTTGTGCGTTACGACGCATTCGTTACTCGATCCGATGAAAACAGAATGCAACTTGTGGCGAACGCGCCCTCCAGGGGGCTCATTTTCGATAGTGAAGGCAACATCCTGGCTGAGAATTTACCGGCAAGACAGCTGGTTATGATTCCAGAGCAAGTCCGATCGGTAGACGATAGTCTCGATGCGCTAAAAAAGGTCTTGGCTATCGATGCCTCAACAGAGGAAAGAATTCGAACTGCACTCAAGCGACGAACAAAGCGCTTTGAGGCCGTAACGTTGATGTACAACCTGACCAACGAGGAGGTGGCTCGTTTTGAAGCTAACCGAATGTGGTTGCCGGGGTTTGCTGTTCGTGCCGAACTCTTGAGACATTATCCCGAGGGAGCGCTGACAGCACATGCTGTGGGTTCGGTACGAATGATCAACAGTGAAGATCAACGCTTGATTGATCCCTCAGCTTATGTCGGCACGAACCATATCGGTAAGCTCGGCGTTGAACGCTTTTATGAGGACGCACTCCTTGGCGGCGTGGGCTTTGACCAGGTCGAGGTGAACGCGAAGGGTAGAGTCATGAAGGTCGTCAGTCGGCAGGCTCCGAGACGGGGCGATGATCTGATGCTTTATCTCAATACCCGTCTTCAGAGAGCGGCGGACCAAGCGATGGGTGATCGCCGAGGCGCGGTTGTAGCCATAGAGCCGGCGTCAGGAGGAGTGCTCGCATTACTCAGTAAACCGTCCTACGACCCTAATCCCTTTATGACAGGGTTGACCCATGAGGCATTTGACGCATTAACCGGGTCAATCGACGTACCTTTATTCAATCGCGCGCTGCAAGGCCAGTATGAGCCCGGTTCGACGCTCAAGCCGTTCATTGGCTTAGTAGGCCTGATGTCGGGTCATATAACGACCGACGGTGTCATCGACGATCCGGGCTGGTTTCGGCTCGAGGGTGAGACTCGCTTGTACCGGGATTGGAATTGGACCAAAAGTGATTCAGGTGGGCATGGACACGTCCATATTCAAAAGGCGCTTTATCGGTCCTGCAATGTTTATTTCTATGATCTTGCCCATAGGATGGGTATTGACCTACTGGCTAGCCAGCTTAGACCTTTTGGGTTTGGTCAGAATCTATCCGTAGATCTCCCAGAGGCAAAGCGAGGGTTACTTCCCGATCAGGAATGGAAGCAGGCCAGTCGAGGTGAGTCTTGGCGGCCGGGAGATACGATCAATTTAGGTATTGGTCAGGGAGATATGTTGGTCACGCCGTTACAGATGGCCCAGGCGGTTGCAACCTTAGCCAACCGCGGGAAATTTCGACCGGCGGTCATGGTGAAAGACCGCGTGCGAGACAATGGTTCGATGGGGCAGTTCGATGAGCTAAACCGCATTCCTGATTGGGCCTGGGAAACGATTATCGGCGGCATGAAAAAAGTGGTGCATCGAGGCAACCAGCGATTTGGAGAGAATGGAACAGCGTGGGCTTATATCGGTCGAGATATTCCGTATACGATGGCTGGAAAGTCGGGTACTGCGCAAGTGGTAGGCATTAGCCAGGGTGAGGTATACGACGAGGATCTCATCGACGAGCGGCTGAGAAAGCATGCGTGGTTCATTGCTTTCGCTCCTGTGGTCGATCCTTCGATCGCGGTGGCAGTCTTATTGGAAAATGGCGGTGGTGGTAGCGAAAATGCAGCGCCTGTGGCAAGGGCGATCATCGATGCTTATCTGATGGATATCGAGCCATCTTTGCAAGCAGCGGACCCCAGCAGCCTTCTTCAAGCAGCGCGATGAGCCAGGAATACGAACGCCAGATGTCGGCCGATTGGGGATCACCCAAGAGAAGAGGCCAGATTTGGCGAACACTCCGGCTGGATCCAACGTTGCTAGCCATTATTGCGGTGATTGCCAGTTTTGGCCTCGTGGTGCTTTATAGTGCTGGGGATCAAAACCAAGCGCTGTTAGAGGCTCAGGCTTGGAGGCTTGGTCTCGGTCTTTGCATCATGATTATTGTTGCTCAATTCCCTCCCCACTTTTTCATGCGACTGGGGCCATGGGTGTATCTCGTGGGCCTGGTGAGTTTGCTGCTCATTTACCCGTTTGGCTATGAAGTCAATGGATCAAGGCGCTGGCTGAGAATTCCGGGCCTGTTCCAGTTTCAGCCCTCGGAACTGATGAAACTCTGTTTGCCGATTGCGCTTGCTTGGTATTTGCACGAGCGAAGTCTGCCGCCAAAGCCGCGGCATGTTCTGGTCTCGCTTACTTTGCTGGCTATACCTTGCGGATTAATCGTGACTCAACCCGACCTTGGAACCTCGATCATCATTGCAGCGTCTGGCGTGCTGGTGCTTCTTTTAGCTGGACTGTCGTGGCGGTGGGTCGCTTGGTCAAGCCTAGCGTTGATGGCCTCAGCCCCCGCGCTTTGGTTTCTGATCAAGGATTATCAGAGGGCGCGCATCCTGACGTTATTCGATCCAGAGCGGGATCCGCTGGGATCTGGTTGGAACATCATTCAATCGACCATTGCCATTGGCTCAGGAGGCCTGTCAGGAAAGGGATTGCTGAAGGGGACACAGTCACACCTCGAATTTCTGCCCGAGAGCTCGACCGACTTCATCATTGCAGTGCTAGCAGAAGAGTTAGGATTCATGGGTGTTCTCTTTTTGCTGGGATGTTACGCGCTGCTCATTATGAGAGGGCTCGTAGTCTCGATTAATGCGCAAGACACCTTTGGGCGATTGGTGTCAGGGAGTATTACCTTTACGCTAGCGATCTATGTATTTGTCAATATCGGGATGGTGTCAGGAATCTTACCGGTGGTGGGAGTCCCTTTACCGTTAGTGAGTTACGGAGGGACGTCGATCCTGACGTTGTTTGTTGGCTTTGGGTTGTTGATGTCTGTGCATAGTCATCGACGCATAATGCTGTAACCTAGGTTCCGCGGAGAGAAGAGGGTGTAGATCTTGAAATTGTTGCTGATCACTGTCTTGGGGTGCTTGTTCTTTGCCGGGGCGCCCACGAGCAAAGCGGATGACCGGCTGCTCGATCTTAGTCGGCCAGACGTCCAGCTTTTTATTAGCGAGATTGTTAACGATGAGGGATTGCCTCGAGCGCAGGTGGAGGCATCCCTTCAGCAAGCCAGATTTCAGCCGAGCATCATTAAGGCCATCTCCCGACCGGCCGAGCGTGTCCTCACTTGGAAGGAGTATCAGGATATCTTTTTGACTGACCGCCGGGTCTCAGAGGGTGTCGCCTTCTTGGCGCAGCATGAGTCGTTGTTCGCGGATATAGAGAGGGAATATGGGGTGGATCGATGGGTAATTCTGTCGATTCTAGGAGTGGAGACCTTCTACGGCAGAATTACCGGGTCATACCGAGTGATCGATGCGCTGACGACGCTCGCGTTCGACTACCCGCCTCGAAGCAAGTTTTTCAGAGGACAATTAAAAGCCTTGTTCAGGCTAGCTCACGAGCAGAAGCAAGACGTCATTAGCTTGAAGGGGTCGTACGCTGGTGCAATGGGTTACGGGCAATTTATTCCCACGAGCTACGAGGCCTACGCGATCGATGCGGATCAGAACGGGTTTGCAGATATCTGGAGCACCCCGCACGACATTATCGCCAGTGTCGCTAATTACTTTGCTGAGCACCGTTGGACACCAGGATTGACGCCCTTGTTTGTGCTTGAAGCTCCAGATGCCTCTCTCGAGCCGCTTTTTGATAATGCGCTCAAACCAAAGCGGACCGCCGCGTCGATTCGAGAATTGGGCGTCCCATTGCCCAGTGAAATTGGTGCGGATGAGAAAGTGACGCTGCTCCGTTATGCGGGAAAAACTGGCGATGAATACTGGGTAGGTACTCAGAATTTCTACACGATCACGCGTTACAACCACTCTCGGCTTTACGCGATGGCTGTTTTTCAACTGAGTGAGCAGCTGCGTGAAGCGGCTTCTGTTAGTCGTTAGCCCGCAGGTCATGAGGTGGATGATGGCAGTATCTTTGACTGCCTCCGTCGTCATGGGTTGCGCAACGATGCCAAGATCGATGGTCGGAGCGCTCATTGACCAGGCACCAACACCAGAGACCGAATCGGCGAGCAAGGCAGTGGCTACAGACAGCCCAGGCAGTCAATCGCCGTTTGGCTCAGTGGACGGTTTAACGGCAAGTGAGAAGGGTTCTAGCACTGATCAAAAGGCGGGTATTCAGCTAGAGCGCCAAGATATCGATGCCTCCTCTAGTGCCTCCGGGGGAATTTCGAATAGTCAAGAGGCAGGGGCTGAAGGCGGCGCCGAGGGAGAGAAAGGCCCACCAGCGCCATCGCCAGCCTTAGTATCAGATCCCGATGAGACGACTGACGGGGGGATCAAAGTTGATCCCAGCAAAGACGTGATAGACCAAGATTCCAACAAAGTGCCTGCTGCTCACCTGACCTCATCTGGAGAGGATCCAGATCCCCTGGCAATTCGAACGCCACGTGAACCCTGGAACGCGAGCTATGAAGTCTACGGCGATGCCTATGAAGTGATGGACTCAAGCTTGGGATACTTGGAGGTCGGAATTGCCTCCTGGTATGGAAAGAAATTCCATGGCAGGAAAACCTCCAATGGGGAACGGTTTGATATGTATCAGGTGTCGGCCGCCCACAAAACGCTGCCGATCCCGACGGTCGTTCGAGTGACCAACCTCGAAAATAGTAAAAAGATTGATGTCCGGATTAATGATCGTGGCCCGTTTCATGATGATCGTCTGATTGACCTCTCGATGGCGGCTGCAAGAGCCCTTGGGTTCTCAGAACAAGGGACTGCTCCTGTTGTCGTTGAGGCGATTGATGCAGTGAATTATCCCGAGCAATTTGTGGCGGACGACACACCGGCCAGTGTCTACCTCCAGGCGGGTGCCTTCCAATCCGTTGTTGCTGCTGAAGCACTCATGAATAAGATTGAAGCGGCACTACCCGAAACGCTCGCTGAGGTGGGGTTGAGAGAGCTTCCAAGCGAGCAGACGGGCGGGGTCTTGCATAAAGTTTGGATTGGACCACTGACTAGTCCCGAGCGCGCATCAGAAGTCACGGAACTGCTTGCCGGTCTCGGGGTCAAAAAGCCAATGAGGGTTCAGGTTGATTAGCGTCGCATTGGCCCTCAAGTTAAAATAGAACAGGGTCAAGCAAGCACGAAATAAAAAGTCCGAGATAAAAAGTCCGAGAAAAGAGCACTATGACAAAAGAATGCATCGCATGGTGGACCAGCGAATGAGTAAGCGGGTGATGACACAACTAGTCGTGGCGATGGTTGCAGTATGGGGCGCCATGACCGCGACAGCCTCGCCGATCATTATTCCAGCCGCGCCGCAAATCGGCGCCGAAAGTTATCTGGTCATCGACGCGGCAACGGGGGACGTCCTCGCCAGCGAGAATGCCCGGATGCGGTTGCCGCCTGCGAGTCTGACGAAAATCATGACGAGCTACATCATTGCCGATGAGATCGAACAAGGGCGAATCACACTGGATGATCGTGTGCCTATCTCGGTTAAAGCGTGGCGAATGGAAGGCTCACGAATGTTTATTCGAGAGGGTACGGAAGTCAGCGTCGCTGATTTGCTTCGTGGCATCGTAATCCAGTCCGGCAATGACGCGAGTGTGGCGATGGCCGAATACATTGCAGGTGACGAAGAGGCGTTTGCAGGGTTGATGACGCAAACTGCGAAATCGCTGGGGATGAATAACACGAATTTCATGAACGCGACCGGCTTGCCGGATGAGATGCACTACACCACAGCCGAAGACTTAGCGATCTTAACGCGTGCATTGATCAATCGATTTCCAGAGCATTACGCGATCTACTCGGAAAAGTACTTCTCTTACAACGATATTCGGCAGGCGAATAGAAATGCGCTGTTGTGGCGAGACGATTCTGTCGATGGAGTGAAAACAGGTCATACGCAGGCGGCGGGTTACTGTTTGGTTGCCTCTGCCATGGAAAATGATACCCGGCTGATCTCGGTAGTAATGGGCGCACGTGATGAGCGTACGCGCGCAGCTGAGTCGCAGAAATTGTTGAATTATGGGTTTCGCTACTATGAAACGGTCAATTTGTATGCTGCCGGGGCATCGCTTAAGCGGGTTCGCGTGTGGTCAGGATTGCACGAGTCGCTTGAGGTCGGGTTAGATGATGCGATCACGTTGACGATTCCTAGAGGAGGCAGAGACCAACTAAAGGCGGAGATCAATCTTCAAGATGTTATCGAGGCACCCATTGAACGTGGTCAAACCCTAGGTGCGCTCACCTTGTCGCTCGGTGATGAAATGCTGGTAGAGCGGCCTGTCGTTGCGCTCAACCCAGTACAAGCAGCAGGCTGGCTGTCCTCTACGCTTGACGATGTGCAACTGATGTTCATTGATTTGACGGGTGGAGATCCGCTAGCGCCTTAGCAGCATGCCCTAATATGGCTGAAGACAATACAATTTCATTCCCGTGCGTATACCCCATCAAGGTGATAGGAGCGGACTCGGACCAATTTGCTACCCAAGTGCTTGAGATTATTGCGAAACACGACACAACCGTGGACGCCTCGAAGGTCTCGGAAAAGACGAGTCAGTCGGGAAAGTACCGCTCGCTGACTGTCGAACTGTTCGCAACAGGGGAACCCCATATTAGGACGATATTCGACGCGCTCCGAAACCTACCTCAGGTTAAGCTGGTCCTTTGATCATGCCTCGATCGAGTGAGTCAATAGGGGGCATTGATGTTCGGCGTTTGGGCTTGGTTCCGTACGAAACCGTATTTGCCAGCCAAGCTGAATACACATCAGCGCGCTCAGAAGCTTCGAATGACCAGGTGTGGCTCGTTGAGCACCCGGCAGTCTTCACAATGGGACAGGCGGCGAAGTCTGAGCATATTTTGGCAGCCGGAAACATTCCTGTTGTGCAAAGTGATCGGGGTGGTCAGGTGACTTACCACGGCCCCGGACAAACCGTCGTGTACTATTTACTGGATTTGAAGCGGTTGAAACTGTCGGTTAGAGATCTTGTGACACTCGCCGAAACTGTAGTGATTGATAGTTTGGCAGCCTTTGGTATCCAAGGAGAAACCAAGCATGGCGCGCCAGGTGTCTACGTGAATGGATCGAAAATTGGGTCACTCGGCTTTCGGATCAGAAAAGGCTGCAGTTACCACGGACTCTCATTAAACCGGGCGATGGATTTAGAGCCTTTTTCGAGAATCAATCCGTGCGGTTTTCAGGGGCTAGAGGTCACTGACCTGCTTAAACAAGGCGTCGAAGTGAGCGCAGATGAGCTCGAAGCAGAGTTGATTAATCAGAGCTTTACACATCTGAGCGAGCGGTTAGGCGCGCGTGCAATCACCGTTTAGACGAAAGGAATCAGTGTGCGGGACAAACGAAATCAATTGATCCAAGGAGAGAAGCTTCGCGGTGCGGAGAAGGTTAGACGCATTCCGATCAAAGTTGTCCCGGCTGATCAGCCGCTGCGAAAGCCGGATTGGATTCGCATCAGATTAACCGCGAACCCCGAAGTCGACCGCATCAAAGGAATATTGCGTCAGCGCAAACTTGCGTCGGTGTGTGAAGAGGCCTCTTGCCCTAATTTGTCCGAGTGTTTCTCCCATGGCACGGCTACTTTCATGATCATGGGCGAGATTTGCACTCGCCGATGCCCTTTTTGTGATGTGGCACACGGCAAGCCCAATCCTTTGGACCCGGATGAGCCTCGCCAACTGGCTGAAGCAGTGGCCGAGATGCAATTGAAGTATGTGGTTGTCACTTCCGTTGACCGTGATGATTTAAAGGACAGCGGGGCGGGCCATTTTGCAGCGTGCATTGAGGCAGTGAGGAAGGCAAATCCAACCACCACATTGGAAGTCTTGGTGCCAGATTTTCGTGGGCGTATGGATATCGCGCTGTCGATCTTGGCGGACACGCCGCCTGATGTCTTTAATCACAATCTGGAAACAGTTCCTCGTCTCTACAAGAAAGCTCGCCCTGGAGCGGATTACGAGTGGTCATTGGACTTGCTAGCTCGGTACAAGTCGGTTCAGCCAGATGTGCAAACCAAGAGCGGGTTGATGCTTGGACTAGGGGAGACCTTCGAAGAGGTGGTTGAAGTAATGAAGGATTGCCGGCGCCATAATGTCGATATGCTGACCCTTGGGCAGTATTTGCAACCCAGTCGAGACCATCTGCCAGTTGATCGCTACGTCCATCCTGATGAGTTTGAAGCGCTTGCTGAGGAAGCAAGAGCACTTGGTTTTAAACGAGTGGCGAGCGGCCCATTGGTGCGCTCGTCCTATCAAGCGGATCAGCAGGCGGCTGGGAAGACTGTCAGTTAGTCTCAGTCCCGCAAGCGCTGCAATCTTGTTTCTTCTTGAAGGCGAAGCTATTCCACGCGTTGAACACGCCGTCGTAGGTCGTTAAGCGGCCCGTATGATCTGACGAAATGCCAGCAATCAACTTGAGCGTTTCCATGGCTTGTAGGCCTCCCATCACACCAACGAGCGGTGCAGCTACCCCGGTTGTTGAGCAGCTCATTTCAATTGGCTGGTCAGAGGGATAAAGACAGGCGTAACAGGGGCTGTTCGGAACCGCGGGGTCCCAAATCATTAATTGACCTTCGAAGCGAATTGCAGCGGCTGACACTAGCGGTGTTCTAGTTTTAACGCAGGCGATATTCACGAGATGCCGAGTGTCGAAATTGTCTGTGCAGTCCACAATAACTGACGCTTCATTTGCGAGTGCAATGAGTCCTTGCTCGTCCAAACGGCGATCAACAATCTGTACTTCAGCGTGGGAATTTATGGAGGCAAGACGTTCCCTCGCAGATTGGACTTTGAGATCGCCAAGGTTTGTTTCGCTGTGAATGATTTGTCGCTGAAGATTACCCAATTCGACGGTGTCATCGTCGACCAGCGTCAGTCGACCCACACCGGACGATGCGAGATAGAGCGCCGCGGGTGAGCCGAGCCCGCCTAGGCCAATGATCGCGACATGACTACGGAGTAAGGCCTCCTGACCCGCAAGATCAATTTGCGGGAGCAGAATATGACGACTGTATCTTAGTAACTCTGAGTCCTTCACGATCGAGTACCCACTAGTACGCGTGGTAATCCGCTGAGATCCATGTATCCCACCGCGCTAAATCCAGCTGCTTCAACCATGGTAGTTAGTTCGGCTTGTTGTTCATAGCCGTGCTCAAAAACGAGGGTACCACTTGGGGTCAGCACGGAGTGGGCGTCGCGGAGAATAGCAGTATAGGCGGAGTAGCCATTTTGCTCAGCAACCAGGGCACACTGCGGCTCGAATGAGAGATCCGCGAGGTGAGGGTCACCGGGTGCGATGTAAGGCGGATTGCTGACAATCACGTCGACGCTTGAAGGCCGTATCGCCTTCAACCAATCTGATTGTATGAGTGTGCAATTAGGCGTCGCCTTACTATTTTTCTTGGCAACGGCCAAGGCGTCGGATTCGAGATCGCTGGCGTAAACAGACCAAGAGGGCCTCGCTTTCGCAAGACTAACCGCGATGCATCCGGACCCTGTCCCTAGATCAAGCACAGTTTTGGGTTCATCTCCGAAGGCCGCCAGCACGATCTCAATGAGTCGCTCTGTGTCGGGTCTTGGAATGAGTGCTCCCTCGGATACAAAAAACTCGTCCTCCCAGAATGATTGCTGATTGACGAGATAAGCGAACGGCTCACCACTGGCTCTACGCTGTATAAGCCGAAGATAACTGTCTTTCTGCTCGGAAGTGCAGCGCGAGGTGGGGCGGGCAAAGAGCCAAGATCGGTCAACGCCCAGTACATGGGCAAGGAGCAGTTCGCTGTCTAAGTGAGCCGAGTCGATGGAATGGAGTAAGAGCTTCGCGTGCCTGATTAGCGAGGCTATAGTCGCGCTTTGGTCAGTCTCCATCGAGACCCATTGCGCTTAAGAGGTCGGCCTGATGTTCTTGGCGGAGGGGATCGATGACTGCCTCAAGCTCACCCGCCATTATTTGTTGAAGTCGATGGAGGGTTAGGTTGATTCGATGATCAGTGACCCTACCATCAGGATAGTTGTAGGTTCTAATTTTCTCCGATCGGTCACCGCTGCCAACCAAGGAACGGCGTTGCTCGGCCTGCTCAGCCGTTTGCTCGCTCTGTGCTTTGTCGAGCAATTTCGCTTGGAGCAAGCTCATCGCGCGTGCCCGATTTTTGTGTTGGCTGCGCTCGTCTTGGCATTCAACCACGATTCCGGTGGGAAGGTGCGTGATCCGGATGGCCGAATCAGTTTTGTTGACGTGCTGCCCTCCCGCACCACTCGCACGAAAGGTGTCGACCCGAAGCTCTGCTTTATCAATGGTGATCTCGTCGACTTCTTCGATTTCAGGCATGACGGCTACGGTGCACGCCGACGTGTGAATGCGGCCCTGAGATTCAGTTTGTGGAACGCGCTGCACCCGATGTGCGCCCGATTCAAATTTGAGATGGCCATATACATCGCTCCCAGTAACACGCGCAATGACCTCTTTGAAGCCTCCGTGCTCACCCTCGCGATCACTCAAGATCTCGATGTTCCACCGCATGCCTTCGGCATAACGGAGGTACATTTTGAGAAGGTCTCCAGCAAAGATGGCGGCTTCGTCACCACCCGTACCCGCACGAATCTCTAAAAATGCATTGCTTTGATCGTTTGGATCATTGGGGAGGAGAAGAATCTGCAGCTCATGCTCAAGCTCCGCGATGGATTGCTCGAGGGCTTTTGCCTCTTCTGCAGCCATTTCCCTAATGTCAGGATCGCTGTCCTCGGCAAGACTCAGACTATCTGCTAAATCCGTGCGAGCTTGTTGATATCGGGTATGGCTTAAAACAACGGGCTCCAATTCGGCATATTCCTTGGAAAAGGCTCGAAACTTTTCCTGTTGAGCAATCACTTCCGAATCACTCAGCAGTGCGCCTAGCTCCTCGAACCGATCTTGGATTTGTAGCAGTTTGTCAGTCAGTGATGCTTTCATCGTTTGATCCGTCGAGCGCGAAGAGGGTAGATACTGCATCAATAAAGTGGGAGTCGCCTCGTTTACCCGCGTCTTTTAAAGCGAGGCTGGGAGCATGTGCAATTTTGTTAACCAGTCCCCGGGAAAGATCTTCAAGGACTTTATCGGGTGGTGTGCCCCGATCAAGGGACGCTTTCGCTTTGGCGAGTTCAACTTCCCCGAGATGAGTCAGATGTTGCCGAAGCGAGAGGAGCGTTGCCTGATTGCTGCGCGCCGCACGCTCCTCTTTAAAAGCGAGCGAAGCTCGCTCGATCAAAGCCTCAGCTTCATCTGCAGCTACATTCCTTTTTCGTAAATTGTCTGCAATGGTCGATTGCAGGTCGTCCAGGGAGTAGAGGTAAACGTCGGGGAGCTCTCCCACCTCGGGTTCAACATCGCGAGGGACTGCGAGATCCAATATGAACACAGGCGACCGCTTCCGCTTTTTTATGACGCGTTCCATAAGGCCTTTACCAATGAACGGTAACCGGGCTGCCGTGGCTGAATAAATGAGATCAAAACGATCGAGCTGGTCGGGTAGCTCTGACAAAGGGATCACTTCGGCATTGAATTTGGAAGCCAGGTCTCGAGCATTCTCGGGCGTACGGTTTGCGATGGTGAGCGATCGTACTTGTGCCTCGATAAGGGGTTGCCCAGCCACCTCGGTCATTTCGCCCGCGCCGATCAAGAGCGCTCGGCATGACCTCAAATCGCTGAATATATTTCGAGCCAATGCGATCGCTGTTGCTGGCGCGGACACAGAGTGTCGACCGATCGCTGTTTCTGAGCGAACTCTCTTGGTGCTATTGAATATGTGTTGGAAAAGTGGCTCGAGCAGCGGTCCGGTTGCGCCGATGCCTGAAGCCACAAGGAACGCGTCTTTCATTTGGCCAAAAATTTGAGGTTCGCCGAGGATCATCGAATCGAGCCCGACTGAGACTCTGATCAAATGGCTGACCGCGTCTGTTTGTGCGTGATGGTAGATTGAGGGCGCGAGCACTGATAGATCGCAATGACGGTTCTGGGCGAGCCATTGAATGATGGTCTCGATATCGTCAATGTTTCCGGTGCAAATAATCTCAGTCCGATTACAGGTGGAGAGAATAACGACCTCTTCAAGTTGCGTCGCTGTCCGTAATGAGGTAACGGCGTCTCCGAGCTCGGAGGCCGAAAATGCAACGCGCTCCCGTAACGCAATGGGCGCTGTTTCATGGCTGAGACCTAGGACGAGCAAATTCATGAATTCTAGTCGGTCACCCGTAGGATCGGATGACTTTAATCCTTCGTAAAATTAGAATGTTGGGCAGTAGGTAGCCCTTCGAACCGGGTATTGTACGCGCGATTGGGTTGAAAAGCAGGCGTGACCGGTGGTTGTAAGGGTGCAGCGTCGATTGGACGAGCGACCCTCGAGCGGAGTTAGCTAGGGATGCCGATAGCTAGCTCAAACCAAGTAAAAATGCAGGTAAAGATGTAGGTAAGCAGCCTTGTAAAGAGCTGCGTAAGAAGCCGAGCAGAAGAGGCCGTTAATCGGTAAGAAATTTGCACGAGAGCGGCGGTGTTCTCGGCACATCTGGCGAGCACTTGGGGTTCTTGGACAGGTCCAATCAGATGGTGTTTGTAACGAGAGCAACGAAAGAACAGCCAACCAGCGGCAGATAGCGGCAAGCAATGGGAACATCCCCGCGAACTGTCGGTCGAATAGGTATGGTTTTAATGTGCGAGGAGAGTTGATCAGTCGCTCCGCGCTCTCCGGTCGGGCAGCGAATAGACTCATGTGGCGAGCCACGTTTTGGTTCCCAGCAGAAGTTGCCTATGTTTTGTTTGTAACTAGATAAAAGAAATGGTGAGTGAGTGCTTCAGGTCAAGGTTCAACGGCTGATACGAAAGAAGCGGATCCTGTCATGGTCTATGGTTTTCCTGATGCTGTTGGCAGGTTGCACGACTAGGCCCGTCTCGACAGGTGGGGTCACTGCCACAGATAACGCTGGCGAGCTGGTCGAGCCAGAGCAGACCCCGCCTGAATCTCCAGCGAAGGCTCCGGTTCCTGTTCGTCCTTTCCCAGAGGATGCGCTTTATCAACTTCTCTTAGCCGAGATCTCAGGTTACCGCGGTGCCTACGACGAGGCGCTAGCAATCTATCGTGAGCAGGCGCTCCGATTGCAAGACCCTGGCGTGGCTGCCAGAGCAGCCAGATTAGCCCGGTATTTGAAAAAGAACGATGTGCTCGCGGAGGTGGCGGCTGTTTGGTCCGAGCTCGAGCCTTCTCACATGGAGCCGTGGCAATACCTCACAGATTTTGCAATCCAGCAAGAGGATTATCAGAGCGCGCTTCGATATATGTCGAAGATTGACGGGCTTGGCGGTGAGGTAAAATTCGACTTCTTTGCCTATCGGGCTCAAAGCTTATCGGAAGAGTCCGCGCGCGCCTTGCTTGAGAGCATGCGTTCGCTGAATCTCGATAATCTTCAGCATCTCCAATTCAGTCGGGCAGCACTCCTTGAGCGGGTGGGCCAGTTTGAAGACGCGCTGATCCTCGCGCAGGACTTGAACGATGAGTTCCCTGAGGAGGTGAACTATCTCATTCTGCGAATCAACTTGCTTGACCGTCTGTCTCGACATGAAGAGGCGAAAGTTACCTTAGAGAAAGTACTGGGTGAGCAGGGAAGTGGGTTGCGTGTGCAGAAGCTATATGTCCAACAACTCCTGAAACTCCAAGACCTTGAAGGCGCTAAGCTCGCTTACGGAGAAATCCTTAAAGACGCTCCAGAGGATGGTGATGTTTTGTTTGCGTTAGCACTGCTCGAGATAGAAGACGACGAATTCGAGAGTGCCCGTCGGCATTTGCTGCGGCAAACGCGGTTAGGCCATCGGACCAACGAAGCGCACTACTACCTCGGAGTCGTTGCGGAAGCCATGGGACAAACCGCGCTCGCGATGCGTGAGTATGAAACGATCAATGGGGGCTACCAGTGGTTGCCAGCGCAACGACGACTAGCCGATCTTATTGTCGACCAAGAAGGACTGGATGAGGCGCGTGCATTTGTTGCTGCTCGTCGCCAGGCCATGCCTCAACTCAATCAGCAGCTGATCATGCTCGAGGCGCAGCTGCTGGTCGACCGGAGCGAACCACCTGTCGTTCTCGCTTTTCTGGATGCGGTCGTAGACCGTGATCCGAGTAACATCGCGCTGCTGTATTACCGGGGGATGGTGGGTCAACAATTCGGACGCTTGGATATCCTTGAGCGAGATTTGACCCAGGTGCTGACGCTACACCCTGAGCACGCGGATGCGATGAACTCGCTTGGGTACACCCTTGCCGATCAAACGGATCGATACGAAGAGGCGTTGGCGCTGATCGAGCGCGCCCTCGCGATACGTCCCGATGAGCCAGCTTTCATAGATTCCATGGGATGGGTCCTTTTTAAATTAGGGCGATTGGATGAGGCCTTGATTCAGCTCGAGCGGGCCTACGAGTTGTTTTCAAATGATGAAGTGGCCAGTCACTTGGGGGAGGTGCTCTGGTCTCTGGGTGAAAAACGCAAAGCCAAAAAAGTATGGCGAGAGGCGATCAAGAAAACGCCGGATAGTCCGTATTTGCTCGATGTGTACAAACGGTTTGAGCTTTAGATGCCCGATCCCCTCAGCCAGCCTTGTATTGCGAGGGCTGTTGCTTTGTACAATTTTTAGTTTAGAGGGATGCCAAACCACGGCTCGTTTCAGCGGCAGCACTGAAAACAGTGTAGTTAATGGCATCTTGACGATGTCCAAACCTTACCGTCAAACGGTTGCTTATGTCCTTAGATCAAGCGGTAATGAGCAACGTCTGCAGCTTTCTTCGAGATTAGGCGTGCCTGTAGGTGAGGTCATCTTTCTGGATGGTGAGTTAGAGACGATGAGGGTTGGCAGTAGAGTGCTCACACCGCCTGAGGTCAAGGCACAGATGCGTCGGTTGTTTTCCGCTGATCTCCCTATCGGCGCGATCCCTGCCTGGCTCTCGGGTAGACCAGCCCTTCCCGAAACAGTGGTGAACAGCAACGGCTTTCAAGAGTTTGGCTTCGTTATCAAGGGGCTTGATTCGCCGAATCAGTTGCCAATGATGCGTTGGGAAATTTCGACAGACGAGGTGGTGCTTAAGGTCATTAGAAGATGACAGGGCAAGTAACCAAAATCACTTCGATAGCGCCTGCGAAAATTAATCTCTTTCTGCATGTTACCGGAAGGAAACACAACGGTTATCACGAGCTCCAGTCAGTTTTTCGCATGCTGGAATTGGCGGATCGATTAGCAATTTCGATCAAGCGTGGCCCTCCTAACATTACGGTTGACGCGCCAGCGTCACTGGGTCGACCCGAAGACAATCTTGTGTGGAGGGCGGCAAGTGCTTTTCTTCAGACAACGAGATGTGAGTGGGATATTCGAATCGAGCTCGATAAGCAGATTCCTGTTGGCGCTGGTCTCGGCGGTGGCAGTAGTGATGCAGCGAGCGTTTTGCTTGCGCTCAATGAACTGAGTGGAGGAATGGTTTCGGCAGTTGATCTGCAGGAGATGGCGCTAGGCCTGGGAGCGGACGTCCCATTTTTCCTCTTGGGTAGGGATGCTTGGGTTGAGGGCGTGGGGGAAGTGATCACTCCGATTGAGATGCCAGATCGGTGGTTCTTGCTTGTGAATCCTCGCGTGCACGTGAGCACTCAGGAAATCTTCCAATCCAAAGAATTGACACGTAGCCACGAGGTGGGGACAATAGCCGGCTTTTTGGACGAGGCGGTCCGAGAGGAAGAATGGGTTAACGACCTCGAACCAGTAGTATGCAGCCGGTTCGAGGAGGTTAAGGCCCTGCAGCGCTGGTTTAGAGGGTACGGCGCTGCTAAAATGTCGGGCTCAGGTAGTACGTTCTTTTTAGAATGTCGCTCAGAGAGTGAAGCGCGGTCGATAGCGAAAGAGGTGCCCCCGAAGTGGTGGCATTGCGTCACAAGGTCGCAGAGCAGGTCGTAAGCGCTAACCGTCGAAAAATGATCATTGGGGTGTCGCCAAGTTGGTAAGGCACAAGGTTTTGATCCTTGCATGCGGGGGTTCGAGTCCCTCCACCCCAGCCATTTTCTGATCTCGCTTGGGAAAGCATCGTGGCTGAATTGAAGATATTCTCTGGGAATGCACACCCCGTCCTGGCGCAGCGAGTTGTTGAGCAGCTGGGTATCACCTTAGGGGATGCTGCCGTTGGCTGTTTCAGTGACGGCGAAACTAGCGTTGAGATCACAGAACACGTTCGCGGCAAAGACGTCTTCATCATCCAACCGACCTGCGCGCCGACAAACAACAATCTGATGGAACTGATGATCATGGTGGACTGTCTCCACCGGGCGTCAGCAGGTCGAATCACAGCAGTGATGCCTTATTTCGGCTATGCGAGGCAGGATCGCCGGGTGCGGTCGGCAAGAGTTCCCATCACTGCCAAGGTAGTGGCGGATATGCTGACGAGTGCAGGGATCGACCGGGTGCTCACCATGGATCTCCATGCGGACCAAATCCAGGGATTTTTCAATGTCCCTGTCGATAACATCTTCGCGACTCCGGTGTTGCTCGACGACATCGAGCGGCAGATTGCCGCGGGTGTTTATGGAGAAGTGATGGTGGTCTCGCCTGATGTGGGAGGGGTCGTGAGAGCACGGGCGATTGCCAAACAGCTCAATGATGCTGATCTTGCCATCATCGATAAACGCAGGCCCCAAGCCAACCAATCGGAAGTGATGCACATTATCGGCGACGTGAAGGGTCGCACCTGCATTTTGGTCGACGATCTCGTGGACACCGCGGGTACACTCTGTGCCGCTGCCGGCGCGCTCAAGGCGGAGGGGGCTACAAATGTTGTCGCCTACTGCACCCACCCGGTGTTATCAGGGAAAGCGGTCGAGAATGTCGAGTCTTCTGAGCTCAATGAATTGGTGGTCACAGATACCATTCCTTTGAGTCCAGAAGCTGAAAGTTGTAGCAAAATTAGGCAGCTCAGCGTATCGGAAGAGCTAGCCGAATCGATTAGACGAATCAGCAATGAGGAGTCGCTCAGCGCACTGTTTGATAGGAAGTCCCAAACTGCGCTGTTTTAGGACCTCGAAAGAGGAATGAGCCGTGTTGGGTGGTGGTCGCAGCCCTCAACACTTAAAAAAGGAGAAACCCATGGCATTAGAATTTGAATTAAATGCCGAACCTCGAGCAGATTTGGGGAAAGGTGCGAGCCGCCGCCTACGTCTGAAAGGGGATTTAGTCCCGGCCATCATTTACGGCGGGGGCGAGGCGCCTGAGAGCATTTCGATCCCACATAAGGATCTAATGAAAGCGACGGAGAATGAGGCATTTTTCTCGCACATTTTAACCATCAACGTTGGTGGCTCGAAGGCAACGGCCATTATTAAGGACTTACAACGGCACCCTGCTAAACCAAGGATCATGCACGCGGATTTCCAGCGCATTTTGCAAGACCAGGCGATTACCGTTGATGTTCCTCTGCACTTTGTAAATGAGGAGTCTTGCGTTGGTGTGAAGACAGGCGGTGGTCTGATCTCCCACAATATGACGCAGATTCGTGTGTCTTGTCTGCCAAGTGACTTGCCCGAATACATTGAAGTCGATGTAGTTAATGTCAATGTAGGTGAAACCGTTCATATGAGTGAGTTGAGCCTGCCTGCAGGGGTTACCATTCCTGAGTTGGCGCAGGGTAAAGACCACGATCAAATTGTGTTTTCGGTCAATGCGAACAAACGCGCCGAGGCTGAAGCTGTCCAAGCAGCCAGCAGTAGCGAGTCTGAACCAGCGCCCGAAGCGGACGAATAATCCCAAAGCAATAGCCTGTCTAGGGTCGGCGTTATGACGATTCAGTTGGTTGTCGGGTTACAAAATCCTGGTGAGAAGTATGCGAACACGCGTCATAACGCTGGCGCGTGGTTCGTTCATGCTATTGCTCGCCGACTCAACCTTACGTTCAAGCAAGAGAAAAAATTTTTTGGTCACTTGGCTTCCCTCCGTGTGGGTAGCCAAGACGTCAAATTCTTGCTGCCAGACACGTATATGAACGAGAGTGGAAAATCCGTTGGCGCCTGCGCGGGATTTTTTAAAATCGCACCGAGCGACATTCTCATTGCCCACGATGAATTAGATCTTGCGCCGGGAATTGCGCGGTTAAAGGTAGGCGGCGGTCTTGCGGGACATAACGGACTAAAAGACGTGGCGCGCGCACTAGGAGGCTCTAGAGACTTCGTTAGGATGCGGCTCGGCATCGGTCATCCAGGAAAAGCGAGTGAAGTCGTCCATTACGTGCTGAAGAAACCGAGCGTTGGTGACGTAGCTGAGATTGAGCGCGCCATTGACGAGGGTAGTCATGTGTTTGATGCGGTGGTTGATGGGAGGTTCGAGGAAGCGATGTTGCGCCTTCATACGCGGCCAGATGTCTCTGATGCTGCTGAGCAAAAGGAGTAAATCATGGGATTTAAGTGCGGAATCGTGGGGCTGCCGAATGTCGGGAAATCGACACTGTTCAATGCGCTGACAAAAGCTGGGATTGCCGCCGAGAATTTTCCATTCTGTACCATTGAACCCAATTCTGGGGTCGTACCTATGCCCGACCCTCGACTCGATCAGATCGCCGCACTCGTCTCCCCGCAAAAAGTGGTACCTACGGCAATGGAGTTTGTTGATATTGCGGGCCTCGTAGCAGGCGC
>Ga0255761_10000461_pt1 | contig 37157 bp, 19 predicted proteins | sample 071ome_29_FD_179961 | JGI IMG/M metagenome (GOLD analysis project Ga0255761, IMG submission 179961) | Coastal salt marsh microbial communities from the Groves Creek Marsh, Skidaway Island, Georgia - 071407BT metaG (version 2) | ecosystem: Environmental > Aquatic > Marine > Intertidal zone >... | reverse complement strand
GCGCCTCTGGGATTGGTATGGACATCCAGTAGTTGTTGATGACGTTTAATCCGTCTCTGATGATTGCCGCCGCCGACATGGTTGCGATGCTTTTGATTTTTCTCTCTTCTCACCGCTCGTATGTAATAGTAGTATTCGTTATAGAGTTGGAAACTCGGTACTACTCGTCAAACGCGGGGAGGGGAGTATAAAAATTGCTCGATCCAAAACAGGAAAAAGAGCAGGCGCCTAAAGATACGTTTTCCTGGTGCCTCTTTCACTCTCTTCTGTTCTCCTGCCGTTGTCGCGAACACACGCAGCGCGTCGTGCACCTGTGCAACACAAATGCGCTCTCGATTTTTTGACGCAACACGACAAAAGGAGAGAGGGACAAAAAACAAAAAATATTTAGGGTTTAGTATTTTTTCTCCCTCTTCTTCTCCTGGGACAGTGTTCGCTTCACTTTTTTCCCCAACAACAACAAACCGCCTTCCCGAATGCTGCTCTTATTCGAAACCCCGGCGGGGTACTCCCTGTTCAAAGTCAAAGACGAGGACAAGTTGAAAGACATCGACGTGCGTGTCCCTTCCGTCTCTTTTTTGTTATCATTCGTCGGTTTTTTTTTCTCCTTTCGCGTGAAAGAGAAAGGAATCGCGCGGACTTCTCTTATATGCGTCTCGTCCCGCCGCCAATTCTCTCGAGGGCAATTAACGAGAAATTCTCTCGGAGAGCGTTTAAGGAGACTTTGTCTTTTTCTGAATGCTCTCTCAAAAAAGCGCGCGCGAACGAACGACGCGACGCGCCTCGATCGCGGGTGTTTTTCTTTGCGTTGATTCGCGCGTTTCTCGGTGTATTCTCTCAAAAAAAGAAACGACCGCGCTGACGACGAATTTTTTTATTCTCTCCTCCTCTTTTTTACACACAAAACACAAACACAGGCTTTGGCGAAATCGTTCTCGAGCGCGGATTCGGCCAAGAAGGTTGTCTCGATGAAAGCGTTCGGAAAGTTTGAAAACACGACGGATGCGTTAGCAGCCGCGGCGACGATGGTGGAGTCTAAGGTTGGGAAGTCTTTGAAGACGTTTTTGAAGAAACACGTGAAGGACGAGACGTTGGCTATCGCGGATTCCAAGCTGGGGGTGGCTATCAAAGAAAAGTTGGGCATCGAGTGCGTGTACTCGAATAACGTGATGGAATTGATGCGAGGGGTGAGGTCGCAGTTGAACGAGCTGATCGGTGGTTTGACCGATGCGGATATCGCACCAATGGCGTTGGGTTTGTCGCACTCTTTGTCGAGGTATAAGCTGAAATTTTCTCCCGAGAAGGTGGACACGATGGTCGTGCAAGCGATTGGTTTGTTGGACGAATTGGATAAGGAGTTGAACACGTACGCGATGCGAGTGCGCGAGTGGTACGGATGGCATTTCCCGGAATTGACGAAGATTATTTCGGATAACTACGCGTACGCCAAGGCGGCAAAATTGATGGGCGATCGCGCCAACGCGGCCAATATCGATTTTAGCGGTATCGACACCATCGACGAAGACGTTGAGAATGAGATTAAAGACGCGGCGGTCATTTCCATGGGGACAGAAATTGCGCAAACAGATTTGGATAACATCGGTCAGTTGGCAGACCAGGTGATTTCGTTGAGCGAATACCGAGCGCAATTGTCAGAGTATTTGAAGGCGAGAATGAACGCCATCGCGCCGAATTTAACCGTGTTGGTTGGCGAGTTGGTTGGCGCGAGATTGATTTCGCACGCCGGTTCGTTGATTAACTTGGCGAAACAACCAGCTTCGACGGTTCAGATTTTAGGCGCAGAAAAAGCGTTGTTCAGAGCGTTGAAAACGAAACACGATACACCGAAGTACGGTTTGATTTACCACGCGAGTTTAATCGGACAAGCGGCGCCAAAATTTAAAGGAAAGATTTCGAGAGTCTTGGCGGCAAAGTGTTCGTTGGCGACGAGAGTCGACGCGCTCGGGGAAGATACTGAAGCATCGATTGGTGTGAATGCCAGAGCAACGGTGGAAGCGCGCTTGCGTCAGTTGGAGGGTAAAACTTTGGGTGACGCCAGCGGCGTGACAAAGATGAAGAACGAGAACAAAAAATTGGATAAAGATCGCGAAGGCGCCGTCGTCGCCGCCAAGAAGGCGTACAATCCTGACAAAGACGTCGTCGTGGAAGAAAAGAAAGAGAAGAAGAGCAAGAAAGAAAAGAAGGAGAAGAAGGATAAGAAGAGCAAGAGAGAACGAGACAACTCGAGTAGCGACGAGAAGAAGAGTAAAAAATCGAAGGATTCTTAATCGAGAAAATATTGAGAAGGATGCGATTTAGGAAAGTGAGAAGGAGGTTTTGTAAAATATAATATACACACGGTGTGCTTGATATCTGCCACAGCCGATGCCAATGCTCAATGATTGAGCGGCGGTGGGATGGAAGAAGTGCCCCCCCACTAATATCTTAGAGAATTAATTTTGGTACAATTCAATACTATCAAACTGAAACAACATTTGCGTCTCTCTTCTTTCTCTCTCTTTTCGCGCCGAAAACAGCTGCCAAGATTAATCTGCGTCTGCTTCGTCCGAAGACACGAAATCCTCCTCGTTGTTTTCGCTCTCTTCCGTTCTCGTGAACCATTTCGTGGAGATGTATTTTTCACCTTTGTTCACTGTTTGTCCTTCGTGTAACGAAAGCGGATTTTCTCTGAACGGCTTCTCGGAGATGGAGAAGAATAAAATTGCGCGACCGAGTTTCGGGTGGATTTTAATTCCGCGCTGTTGCTCTGAAGCGACAAATTTCTTCTTTCTAACGAAGGGCTTAAACGCTCCCTGCGCATCGAAAGACGGTTCCGCGAAAAGCGGTTCGGCCTTTGGAAAGTTTGTGCACCCGCCTTCGCATTCATCGTTCAAATAGCACATGAACGTCGCCACTCGACGAAATGAACCCGCTTTGTTGTCAAAATGACTCGTATACTTTTCGTTCTTTGCGTATTTCACAATTTGTATCGGCTCTCGACCTTTTAATTTTTGCGTATCGAATCTTCTCGTTGTTACAATTGGCGTTTTGCGGATGATATCCAACATGCGACTTTCGATCGTTTTCACGACATCTTCTCTGCCTTTTGCGCCAACGAGAAAACACGAGGAGCTCGTGCGACCGTTTGAAAGTTTTCCATCGGTCACCCTTGATCGTTTTAAATCCTTTTCCGCGAGTGTTCGCAAGAATTCGCACTCGCTTTTGTGGAGGAAGTTCTCAAAAATGAAGAGGAGCGGCGAGAGCGAAACGCAATACGCGACGATTGCCGAGGAGTTGAAGATGTCAATATCGCTTTCGTCATCGCGCTCACTCGCAACCGCATCGAGAGCATCAAATTCGACCTCAAAAACGAGTTGAAATCTATCCCGAGTACTTTTTGTCGTCGCTTTTTGCTTCGTGGTCGTGTGCTTCGATGCACTATTTTCGGCGATGTTGGTCTTGAAAAAATCGCGCAACACGAGAGATTCGCTTTGATCTGTTTTCAACACCTGTCTCGTGTATGCCTCGCGCAGTAAGAGGGAGCTTCTATTCTCATCGTCTTCCATGTCGTCTTCGTCTCTCGTAAACTCTAACGACACGCGCATCGTCGCAGCAACGTCCACCAAGTTCGACGTGTTTGAAGAAGAAGCCGAGCAACATTCCAAGCGCACCGATACAAACGCCTTCGCCGCGCAGTCTTCCACATCCACGGAATTTTCCAGCGCCAAACGAAAAGCGTGATGTTCGTCTGCTTGGAAAACAGTCGACATGACCGCGCCGTTACCCTTTGTCGTCGCTTCTCTCAACTGCTTCTCCCCTACCGTCCAACGATATCCCCTCGACGCCGCCTTACCTTCCACTTCTCGTCCTTTTTCTTCTTCTCGGTGGACCAGAGACACGTTTCCGACCACGCGCGGAGATATCTCTCCCAAATCTTCCTCGCCTCCTTCCGGCGCTCTCTCCTTTCGCGCGTTCCCTCCAGCTCGCGCGCTTCGTTTTCTCCACTTCTCCTCCTTCGGCGACGACATCGCCGCCGGCGCTTTCGAAAACTCCAGAAAGTCTCGTCTCACCTCCAAAAAAAAAGAAGACGTTTTCGATCTCGAAGAAGAAGTTGTTTTCTTTTCCTCCTCCTCCTCTTCTTCTTCTTCTTCTTCTTCTTCTTCTTCTTCCTCCGAGCAGTCGCGCTCCTCCTCGTCGTCTTCCTCCTCTTTTTTCGTCAGCGTCGAACATTTTTGTCCCATAATGATGTGCGTGCGCGCGAGAGAGAGAGACAGAGCGAAGAACCAAAGCGCGATAATATTTTTAGCGCATGTGCGCGATGCGAATGTCTTTTCGTTTTTTACTAAAACCCTAAATATATGAGTTTTGTACTGAGATATTGAGCACACGATTACAACGACAAAAAGAAAGCGCGAGACCGATATCATGAGTCAACAACAACAACAACAACAACAACAGGCGACGGAAGAGCACGAGTGCGCGCAACTCGACGTCGCCTTACAGCGCGTCTCTTTGCTCGAAGACTCCAAACTCGAGAAGACGTTATCTAAGCTTCTTCCGATGGTGATTAACCAATTGTCTTCTCCGCATCCGAGAACGAAACAGAAAACGGTGACGCTTCTGACGCACGTCAACAAACGAACGAACGGTTTGACGGACGTCGAGTTTCCTCTGGAAGGGTTGATTGAGGTAGTTTTGAGTAACGCGGAGAACGTTTTGGTGAGGAATTTTGGGATGATGTACGTGAATAAAGCGTTCGAACGGAGCAAATCGACGCACGAGACGAAACGAAGGTGCCTGGAAAGGTTGTTGGAAGCGCTTTTCAGCTCGAAAGGAGGGATGGACGACGAGAAGACGGTGGCAGACGTGCTGAGAGTAGCGGTCGATGTCATCGGCGAAGAAAACGTGAGAGAAAGATGGTTGGTTGGGAAGTGCGCGACGTGGATGTCCAACGCGAGAACGAGGAAGCGGTTCTTGCGACACGTTTTAGCGACGGCGCAATACCAACCGAATTTAGCCAAGACGAAGAGCGGTGGTGGCGTAGACGCGGAGACCGCGAGCGCGGAAATGCGAAGAGCGAGAGAGCAGGCGTTTATTAGCGGCATCGCTAGGTTGGCCGGGAACGCGAGTTCGTCCGGTGGAGCATCAGCACCTGGCGCCGACGGAGAAGGAGAGGAAGAAGAAAACAAAGCGGGGCCGGGACTCAGCGAAAATTTGATGAGGGAGATTTTAGGCGACGTCGCGGTGAGCGACAAAGAGGCGCGAATGAAAGCGCGCGAGTCTATATCGGGTTCTAGCGCCGGTCGGTGGCGCCTCGGTGTTGATTTGAAATCTTTAGCTGAACGAAAAAAAGCTCTTTTGGAATTTTTAGCCGAGGCGTGCGTCTATGAAGAAGACAAGAAGGAAAACGAAACAAACGGCCTAGAAGGAGGAGAAGAAGTGGATGATCATGAAAACGCCATGCACGTGGAGTTGCCAACGACGGTGAAAAAATACATCGTATCTGCGGAAGAGCTCTTCCCGATAGCGTTGGCAGTAGCTTGTGATGCGTCCGAAGCGTGTCGTTCGTACGGCGAAACAGTTTTGAAGAAACGGTGCGGCGTGGACGGGGTGCGTCCGGATTTAGACGCAGACAACGAAGAGTTCATAACGCACCAACTTCGATGGTTTCTTGGTGATAGCGAGGATGTTCCGAGTGATAGTCGAGTGCACCCGGCGAGCGATGAAATTCGGTCTAATATTCTGCGACGTGTTTTATCGCGTTCGCAACGCAGCGCGAACTTATTTCCTCAAAACGTCGAGGTTGTTTCGTCTTCTTTAAATAATCCGCGCTCGAAGCAATTGCGAGCGTCGGGGATGGAATTTTCCGCGTGGGTGTTACGGAACGCCGAGAAGGATATTCTCGAAAAAGCCGCTCCAAAACTTCTCGAGACGTGTTTGCTGACGCTCGATACTTTAGAAACGTCCTCGTCAGCGACTATGACAACATCGGAACGACTCCGTGCCATGGAATTGAAAGGTTTCTGCTTTCAATCGCTCGGGCATCTCATCGAACGTGCTCCAGAGCTGATCAAGTCTTCGAGCGATATGATGATGCTGGATAGCACTTCTGCAAAGAGTAATATCGATGCTGTAGAGTTTCTTAAGCGCGTACTGAGCGAAATTGAAACCGAATACGATTCGCACACTCGAAGTTCTATCGTAGAGTGCGGCCGGGCGTTGTTGCGCGCGTGCGAAGCCGATTCCATCGTCAAGGAAGGCGAAAAATTAGCCATGGAGTATGTCGTCGCGGACGTTTTAGAAAGGTACGCCTTGACTGCCTTCACAACATCATCAGATTCAAGTCATTCAAATACCACGAGTCAGGATAAGGCTACTCCGCCGGGCGCGAAATCAGCATTACTTCTCGCGCTCCGATTCGCAGGAAGTCCAGACTGCTTCCGATTCGATTCTGTCGCCGTGCGTTTCGCGTGCGCGTTGAATTGCGCACGGCCTGAACTGGACATTCGAGACGCCGCACGCTCGGCGCTTGTTTTGCGAAAGAAAGGCCAAAGGGAGATATATTCAACCGTCGCGCGCATGCTCGATAGAGCGGAAGCAAAGAATGCGCTCCTCGCGAAAGATCCGCAAAGAGAAGACGACCAATCTCCCTTGCCGGAAAAGGCGATGTTTGCGCTCTTGAAATTTCTTCGACAAAGTCGTCGATTCCACACGAACAAAGACAGCGACGATGATGCGTCCACCAACGCAAGTTATCGTCGGTTTTTGAAGCACTGCTTACTCAGGACGAGTGGACCGAGACTCGCGTCACTCGCGTTGATTGAACTTCGCGACGTTCTATTTTCATCGCACAAAGAAAAAGGTTCTTCTTCTGGCTCGATCGAAGATAATTATCAATACTACCTCCGAGCTGCGAAGTTTTTCTCCGCCACGGACGACGCGATTACGCGAAAGGCATCTGCAAATCTCATAGGAGCGATGCTCAAATTGAACTTATTCACAGAGAGCGACGTCGAATCGCTCGTCTCCGCGTTCTTAGAGACGGCTTCAAAAGCAGTCGCTTTGAACGAAAGCGACACCGCGGCAGCCGCAAGCTTACGTGCGGAGATTGCTGACGGTGCTTTACGGTCTTTGAGTGCGCTGATATCCATGTCATCGACAGAAGTCAATTCTTCGAGTTTATTCACGCCGGAGCGCTACGAAATGGCGAAATGTATTTTTCGTAAGGCTGTACTCAACGTGCCTCGGACGGACGCGCCTTCGAAAGAAGTCTTGCTAGGTGTTGCTGGATGCGAGTGTTTAGGAAGATTGTTTTCTTCAATCAACAGTTTCGCAATATCCGATGATGATATCGCTGCGTTATCGCAAGCAATGGATCGCGCTCTCGCTGCTCCTAAAGTTGCCGCCTCGGCTGCTTTTGCCGCTGGGTGCGCACTACGCCGCGACGTCACGATCGCACCATCGCTCGATGCTGTGAAACCACTCGTTGAAAAACTCTTTTCATTACTTACGGTCAAGAAAGACGACGTTCGATTTGCAGTTGCAGATTCTATAAAGTTTGGTTTTTATGGCGAGCGCGATCTTGTTATGAGCACCGATGCCGCGAGCGAGGATGGCAGCGATGCGAGTTTGACGCCGTTTGTCCGGGACATCGACCGCGAGGTTGATGAATTATTTGAATCTTCAAAAGAGTCATCCGAATGTATGGATATCAATACCGATGCGACAGATCCTGCGAAGATCGACGACGATGGTTCGACAGACGTTACCGTTGGTAACCGAAACGTTCTTCGCGAAATAATATTGCAATACCTATTTGATGATGACGGTAAGGAAAGCGAGTCTAAGGTGGGGTTCTTGTTCAGTTCGCGCGAAGAGATTCGATGTGGCGCAACGGCTGTTCTGTGCTCTCTTGTGAACCCGACAATCACCTCTGCATCAATTATTTCAGACGACGCGAACGATGCGAGCGATAGCGACTTCAATGGAAAGAATGGTGCGAAGGTGAACGCCATCCCTTTGCTCGAGTCCCGTTTCGACGATGCGCACGACGCGCTCCTATCGGCGCTCGGGGATACAAATACCACTACCCAAGAAATGGCCTCGACGGGTTTATCCGCGTTATATGATCGAGGAGACGAAGCGAGCAAAGCAAATTTGCTCGAAAGTCTCACCAAAGCTTTGAGTGGTGAAACGAGCAAGAAAGGCAAGAAACGCGTGATGTCAAAAGTTGAGGGCGATACGGTTGTGTTTCAAGACGGTTTGAACTTGACTGGCGACGACGCATTGAAAGCAAAAGCAAAAGATAAGACAAAAACTGCGAGCGATAGCGGTGGCGGTGGTGGTGGTAGCAACGGAGGTGATTCTATGTTGAGCACTTACAAAGAACTCTGTTCGGTCGTGTCTGATATCGGACAGCCGGACTTGTTGTATAAATTCATGGAAATTTCAAACCATCAGAAGAAAGTTAATCGCGCCGCCTCTGCGGGTGCTGGTATCGCTAGAATTGCCAAGAAAGCGGGTATTTCATTATCTGCGCACAGCGAACAACTCGCCCCTCGGTTATATCGTTTACGAAAAGATGTCAATTTGAACATGCGCGAAACCGCTGAGGCAGCTTGGCAAACCCTCGTGGCGGCTGAGAAAGAAAAGAAAAGTGATGGTGAAGATGTTACAAAAACAGTCGCCGCTTCTGATTTATCGGTAAAAATGTTCGACCAGATTTGTGAAAGGCTCCTTCTCGATTGCTCTTCGCGCGAATGGCGCGTGCGCCAGTCCGCCGCGGAAGCGTTGGCTGAATTATTCTCGAGTGGAGGTGCCGGTAAGACTTTTGATATCGTCGAGAAAAAACTTGCTGAGGCCTGGACGATTGCCTTTAGAGTTGCAGATGATATAAAAGAGACAGTTCGAATTCGAGGGATGATGTTTGTGAAGACGTTGCGGTCCTTGTCGTTGCGATTGACTGATGCCAATCAAATAGGGGATTCTTCAGCTTCTGGCACGCGGGACGAAAAGAGAGACATCGCAAAGAAGGCCTGCATTTTGATCCTTCCGCAACTTTTCGAGAAGGGATTAAAATCAGACTCCTCAGTCGCCAGGGAGCTTTCGCTATTCGTCGCGTGTGAAATCTTGAAGAAAGCTCCCGCGGAGGCTTTGAAACCGCACTGCGTGACGGCAGTGGAGGCGTTGTTGGAGGCTCTTTCCACGTTTGAAGATACGCGGTTGAACTATTACGAACAAAGAGTCACCGCGATGTTCGGAAACGATACGGACGCTAACGGGAACAACTCTGTCGTCGAAAACTTTCAAAATGCGCGCGTGCAAGCGAGTTCAAACTCGATCGTTTCGGATGCCTTGGATGCGTTCATACAACACGTCGATTTAGAGGAAACGAAATTGTTAGCGCCGGTGTTTACAAATATTTTTAAGAGAGGGTTAGGTTTGAACACAAAGGTTGGCGCGGGACGATTCTGCGTTCGCCTGTGTGCGCGTCGACCGGATGCGGCGAAAGGTTTTTTCTCTGGTAAAATTTGCGAAGCTTTACTCGCCTCACCAGATGTCCTGTCCTCGGGCGGCGCGTCTTCAAAAATCGTCTTTCGGCAATACTGCCAAACATTCGCGACGTGTTTACGTTTTGCCACGCTTAAACGTCAAGAGAAAACAATCGCAGACGTCTTGAAACTCGCCAACGATGACAGCAGCGACAGTTCAAGCCGCGAAGCAGCGGCCGAAATCATCTCTGAAATGGCAAAAGATTCTCGAGGTGTCGAGTGCTTGAAAGATTTCGAGGACGACCTGCTTCCGTTGGCTTATTTCGGAACGTTCGATGAAAACGCATCCGTCGCGAAGTGTTGGGAGAGCGCGTGGGAAGAGTTGAGCGGAGGTGGTGCCGGCGCCGCCGGAGGAGGTTCCGCCATCGACAAACATTTTCCAAATCTGTGGAAGTCTTTCTTGAAGCCACACTTGGAAGGGTCGAACTATTCTCTCAAATCGAGAGCGGCGAGAACGATATCCGCGGCGATGCAAAGCGCGAGTTTCAGTACCAAAGATGCGTCCATGAAAAATACAGATGAAATGAATGCAAATAAAGAAAAGATGATGCGCGACATTTTAGAAGCGCTTTCGAGCGAGTTACGCTCGAATCGCGCGTTCAAAGGTAAAAGTGATTTGACGATTGCGTTAGGGGACGCGTTGAAAGCGATGATTTCCATGGCAATGGTTGAAAAAAATGGAAGTAATAAAGATGCGTCCTTCGAAGCCTTGAATCGCTTGACGAAATGCGTGGAGAGTAAAGATGACGGGTATGCCGCGGCGAGCGTGCAAGCACTGAAGAACGCTCTCGAAAAGCTAGTGGCGAATGGTCCAGGCGAGGAGGAGAACGTCGCACCTTCGTCTTTCCTGAAGGAAGAAAAGTTTCAGAATTTCATCGAAGCGCTCGTGTCGAATCTTGCCGCACGCGTGAGCAGTATTGCAGATGGACGTGATGCTGGAACGAGTGAGACGCGTGACGATGACGACGAAATGGAAGTAGATGCTGGAGCCGACGCAGAGGCGGAACGGTTCGAAAAGAACAAATCGAAAACGGTGTTCACGGAACGCGCCATGGAATGTTTGAGCGTCGTCGGTGAGTTGAGCGTTGCCTCTTCGAACGTGCACTCTGCCCTTTATCGCATCGCTTTAGAAAACTCGCCACTTGGCAAGCCGTGGCAAATCCGAGTTTCTTCGTTTCGAATGTTTCGAGGTTTGTTTGCTTCTTCCAACAAAACATTGTTCGAAAGTGAAAAACATAGCGACGATTTTTTGCGCATCTCGAGCGAAGCGTTGAGCGAAGTAGGTAACAGCGCGCCGGCTGCGCTCAGAATTGAAACGATCAAAGCAGTCGGCGCGCTACTTTCGCGAGCAAAAGCAGAATCGAACGGCTCAAACGCACTCAGAGATTCGTGTGAATCTATGATTAAGCGCGCTTTGGAGGACGATCGTTCGCCGGATGTCCGCAGAGAAGCTGCGAGCGTTTTCGCGCTGGTTTAAGAGAAAATAGAAAACTTTTAAGATTTGAAGGCGTTCTAGTATGCAAAATTAGTATAAACTAAAGTTTTTAGTATCCAATCGCGCCGGTCGCTCCTGGCGTCGCCACGTTCACGTCGCCTCTCCCCACGAACAATAAAATGCCCGCCACCGTCAACAGCAACAAAATCGCGTTCCACACCGCGCCTTGCACCGCAAACATCGTCCCCGTCGCTAACATCCGACTCACTTCCACCTTATCGTCCTCGGTCAGACCAACCGCGTTATCCGTCAACGAACTCGTCACCTTATCCTGTCCTCGCTCTAACCAAAACTGCTCTTCCTCTGCTTTCTCCAACCGCAAATCGTTCAACATCAGCAACACTTTCTCTCGCCGTTTCTCCTCGTCTTCGTCTTCCTCCGTCAAACTCTTCTCCGCGAGCATATCTTGAAAGCTTTGGAGCAACTTCAAATCGTTCTTCGCTCCAGCCACGTACCGACGTATCAGGGGCAACTTCATGTTCATCTGCGTTAAATCGGAGACGTACTTTTTACAGTCCGCGATCTGCGCCCGGTTCTCTTCCTCGGAGAGCGACGCGAACACTTTAAACGACGACGACGACGATAAAGACGACGACGATGCTGTTCTTCGTCCACCAAATCCCCTCGCGCTTCTACTTCTTCTTCTTCCAAAAGTGCCCGGAAAAATCGAAGAACAGGACGCTTCTTCTCCTCCTACTCTTCCTCCGCGCGAGGCCGCTCTTCTGTTGTTGTTGTTATTCGTAACCGCTCCGACGCGAGCGCGGACGACGGGAGAGAACAACATCCTCGTCGTCGTCGTTGTCGTCGTCGTTCCCTTTTTAGTGCGTTTCTTTGTGTCGTTGTTGTTGTTTTGGATCTATTACGAGAGCGTTTAGGGTTTCACAAAAAATATCTTTTTTCAAAAAGTCCCTTTACGATTTATTTTGACCTTTTGAACGTTTTTGGCAGATTCCCTTCTGCACAATTAACAAAACGATCATTACACGCGGGCCATCGATCGCTCTGCGCTCCCAAACCTGTGCAGAAGAGATGGTTCGGTTCTTGGCTTTCGCGTTGTTCTGCTTTATATCCACCTTTGCGAACTTCTTCTTCTTCTTCGCGCGCGCGGTAACGCCGTTGACGGATTTGACCTTCATCGATGCCATCGATAATTGCCTCTCGGAAGCACCGGTCGATGGCCTGTGCACCGTTTACGGAACGTCGAGCGGGTACGGAACGATGCCGAATTGGGACGTGTCGCAAATCACTAAAATTAACATGTTTTTGTCGGATACGTTTTCGTATCAAGGTTGGGGGAATAAGGAGACGTTCAACGCGGATTTGTCCAATTGGGACGTTTCGAGCGTGCAAGACATGTATCGAGCATTCACTGGATGCGACGATTTCAATCAAAATTTGAACGCCTGGGACATGAGCTCGGTAACGAACGTGTATCAAATGTTTTACGGATGCACAAACTTCAACGGAGCCATAGGAAATTGGAACGTGTCGAGTATCGGTAGCCTAGGCGCGATGTTCTACAACGCGGAGAGTTTCAACCAGGACCTTTCCAATTGGGACGTATCGAAAATGTGGTCGTTCGATCAGGCCTTTTACGGCACCGACTCGTTTCAAGGCCTCGGACTGGAGAATTGGGACGTGAGCGGCGCTTATTCCATGGTGAGCATGTTTTCTAATTCGGCGTTTAACGCGGATATTTCTGGATGGGATGTGAGTTCGGTCACTTCTATGGACAAGATGTTCTACAAAGCGACGGCGTTCAACGGGGACATATCCGGTTGGAACACTTCGCGAAATAAGGTTTTGACGAGTTTCTTCCGCAGTTGTTCGACGTGCGTTTCGGACTTGTCGAATTGGGACACGTCGTCGGTAACGATGATGAATTACGCGTTTAACGGCGCGTCAAACTTTAACTCTGATATTTCTCGATGGGATGTTTCCAAGGTCAAGTCCTTTTCCAACTGTTTCAAGGACGCTTCCGTTTTCAATCAGGACATCACCAACTGGGATGTCTCTTCGGCGACAGACATGCGTTCGATATTTCGAAACGCGGGAGCTTTTGAAATAGCGAGTTTAAGCACTTGGGACGTTTCCTCTGTGGTTAACATGGGGGATGCTTTCAGAGACGCGACGAAATTCAACGGCGACTTACGAAATTGGGACGTTTCGCAAGTCACGGACATGGGCTCCATGTTTTCGAGCACTGATTTTTTCAATTCGAAAATATCAAACTGGAACACGGCGAAAAATCGTGATTTTTCGTACATGTTTTACAACGCCAAGGCTTTCAATCAGGATATCAGCGGTTGGCCAACTGACGCTGCGACGACGTATTCCACCATGTTTGACGGTGCGACGGAATTTATTTCAAAGTATTCGTGCGTCGCAGCTTCAACGACTCCGACGGATTTATCTTTGTGCACGGATGTCAACGCTGGCTGGCTCGCTCCGAGTCCGCCTCCCTCGCCACCTCCTTCGCCTTATCCTCCACCGAACCCACCAAGTCCGCCTCCGCCAAACCCACCTCCTCCAACCTGCGGCAACGGAATTTTGGATCCTGGAGAAGAGTGTGACGATTGGAGTAATGACTTTAACGGTCACATTGGGTGTTCTGGTTCGTGCACTGTTTTACCTGGTTTTACGTGTTCTCTAGAACGCGGCGACGAGCGCGTCGCGCGAAACTGCACGTGTTCTAACACTCCGGGAACCTGGGCAACTATTGAAAACATGTGTTCTGATATTCGCGAGTGCCCGTTCCCGATTCGTTGCCCGGGTTTTGGAAACAGCTGCAGCGCTGGAGCCACTGACGATCTCTGCGCAAACTGTAAAGAAGATTACTACAAGTTTGGTGAAAGGTGTAAATCGTGCGAACAAAACTTTATCGCGTATGCAGCAGCGGCTCTCGCAACGACCTTCGCGATATTGCTTTTCTTCTTTTTTTCAGATTTGCTAGATCCTGTCATGATATCAGCCTTGAAGTCATTTTTTGTAACGTTGCAATACATTTCAATATCGCTCTCGATGCCGTTCGCCTGGCCGACCGATATCATTGACTTGAGCGGTATTTTTGATGTCTTAAACTTTGGCGTAGAAATCTTTGGCTTGGAGTGCTTCAAAAACGTCACGTGGCATAAGGTCTTTTGGAGTGGAGTTTTGGGCACACCATCGGTGATTGCCGTTGTGTCTTTGTTCGCATATTCGCTCGCGTCGATGAAGTACAAGTCTCTTTTACGATCGATTCGATACGATAAACAAGCGGGCGGATATTTTATTGAATCGCGTCTCTTTTCCGCGAAACGGAAATTATCCGAAAGCGGTGATCTTGTCATGTACGCTCTTCACAGAGCGCACAAGGTGAAAGCATCTGTTTCGAAATTTGTCATTTTGTTGACTGCGATCGCGTACTTGCCCGTGTTGCGGTTATGTATGGACGCGTTCAATTGCATCGATGTTGGAGAAGGAAAATCTTTACTCGCTGTAGATACGAGAGTCGATTGTGCTTCAGAAGAGCACAAAAATGTGCAGATTGTTGCGGGTATTTTATTGATTGTTTTGGGAATCGGTGTTCCCTTGTATATTCTCATCAAAGTTTATCGAATTCGAAAATCGAACCGTTTGGACGACAACCGCACGTTGGATGTATCTGGAACGTATTATGAAATGTTCAAACGCCCTGAAATCGAAGCGTTCGAATTCGTAAAGGAAAAAAGTATGAAGCTGACGAAGTCGAAATCGTTAATCGGTGGTAATAAAACCGTTTCAGAGAAAAAGAAAGCGGCTGAACTGGAAGAACTCGACGCTCAAGTAGAAATCATCAAATTGACTTTGAGTCAAACGCGTAAAAATGTGGAAGAAGATAAATACATGGCGGACGTTGAAAACGCTAAAGCTGCGGTGAACGAAGCCAAGGGAGAAAAATATCATTACACGATTGGAAGTTTATTCGCCATCCACTACACGAGCGTCGAACTCATGCAGCGCTTTGTTGTTTTACTCTTCTCTTCGAGTAGTACGACGAACGACAACGATATCCTCGCCGCCGGGCTTTTGGTCGTAACGTATCTGTTGAATGCTCTCCTCATTTACGTGATTCAACCGTGGAGGGGTATCGTTATGCACTTTTGCTCTTTTAAGTTATACAACGTTATGAATCGTGCAGACTTTCTGAACTTCATAGGTCAGGCGCTCTTGGTTGTAATTGGCGTAGTGAATAAGGAAGGGGAGAGCACGAAAAGTGATGGCATCGTCGGGGCTGTCGTTCTGCTTGTCGTGTGCTTGACAATGTTTCGCGTCTATCTTATTCTTTCTCTGGTTGGCGCGAAGATACGGCAAAAATTTTCAGATAAATCCGAAAAGGTCTCGTTTAATGTCAATCCAGAGCTCGCGAACGCCGCTGCTGCTGAACGTCTTTATCAAATTGCCTCTGATTCTCATCAAGTGACAGAAGTTGTGCTTTTCATTACCAATCTAGAAGCGAATATGAAACGTCGACGTGCGATTGGCCGTTTGGAGGAATCGCTGGAGAATATCACTGAGCAAACGAAAGTCACATCGAGCGAGATAAATAAGATGGCGTTGCTTCAATTAATTCAGCAGATTACTGACCGAATTGCGATGCTTTCTCCTCAAAGACTCGATGGGAAGACGAGCGTCGAGGACATGTTTGAAGAGGCTAGAAAGCCTGCCACAGAGGCGCAAGTGATGTTTGAGAATTTAAAAATTTCCTTTGCGAATCCAACCTTTGAATCAGCTTCTTCGACGCAAAAAGCCAAGCAGCAGAAAGGCGCGAAAACGCCGACTATCACGACGATGTTGTCCAAGGAGCGCGTTATTTCCACCACGGACGCGCTCACTTCGCACAGGGTGATCATGTTGTTAAACAGCGCTTCTCAGCGTCTTGACCGGCTGGCAAGAGTCTTCGCCGATTGCGAACAAATTCCGCAACTTTGTGAAATAGCGAGAGAGAAGAAGATCATCCACGATAAGATTGAAGAGATTGCTGTTATGTTTGGCATGTACGAATCGCACACAATCGAAAGTTACGTTGGTGAAGTGACGGATACGCAAGTTTTACCGGCCATCCGGAACGCGGATTTCAAATCTTTTATTAAGGCAATACTTTCGATTGAAAACAAAGTCGCAGATGTTGACAGAATGATTGTGTCTGTTGAATCGGAAATCGAGTCAACCGTCGATGAAAGCACGAGGTTCGTCGCTAACGAGAAGAAGCTTGATTTAATACATCAAGAGGTGAGGAGAATCGCCAACGTGTGCATCGAAAACTTACGCAAAAGAATTATGGAAACGAAAACGACTTTGCAACGAGAAATTGCCAATGGGTGGAACGCGTATTTACCGTTGCTGGTTTCTTCTTCATCCGATGGATCGTCTCGAATCTCTGCGGACGATGCAAAGAAGAAAGTCGAGGAGCTCGGAAGCCTACGCACCACCGTTACAACTAGCGCGAGGGACAGAGCCATGGAAATTTATGAGAACAAGATTTTAGGCAGATCAACCACTCTCGCCGCCCTCGCGAAAGTGAACCTGGTTTCTTCGCTGGATTCCGCACAAACTCAGAAAACGACGCGAAATACAAAATTTGCCTCGCTCGTTTGCCCCGCGTGCGAAGCTTCTCTTCTCAACGATGTTTCGGGGATGAAATATTGCTACAAGTGCGGGAAGGAGTTGCCCAAAAAAATATAAACTTTACAATCATTTACCTGTATGAGTCAGTTAGATATTTATATACATGCGAACTTACGATATTGAATCACAACTCGTCGTTTAGCTCTGGCTCGTCGCTCTCTCTTTGTCCGTCTTGTTCGTCCAAAACGAAAAAAGGAAGTTTCACGTGCTCTTCATTTACGTCCTCGTCGTCTTCGACGATAGGCGCCTCTCGCGAAAGTTTTGCCATCGTCAACGCTAACGTCTCGACGCCTTTTCGCATTTGATCTTCGGTGGAAAACTCGTCTGGTCGATGCGAGTAGCCTTTGAAGCACGGAATGAAAATCATTCCGATGTTTGAACACGCCTTGGCGACGAATAACGTGTCGTGGTAGGCTCTCGAAACCATGTGCTTTTTGGAATGTCCCAAGTGCGATGCGGCGAGTTCCACAGCGCGCATCGCGCTGTTGCCAGAAGTTGCTGGGTCATCTTTGTTAATCATTCGGACGTTTACTCTTACTCGTTGTTCTGCGGCAACTTTCTTGGCCGTGGTCGTAATCTGCTCCACCACGAGATCTCTGCGCTTCAAATCTATATCCCTCACGTCAATCTCCAACACCGCACTTCGCGGAACCGAGTTAATCGCGTTCGGTTTCACCGTGAATCCACCAACTGTGGCGACTGTATCCGCACTACCCGAATTCTTTGCAAACTCCTCCACAGCCACGGCCAACTTGGATCCTGCAACCACTGCGTCGTTCCTCAAGTGCATCAACTGCGCTCCCGCGTGCCCTCCATCCCCTTCAAAAGTAATCTCCAACGCCGCCGGCGCGGCAATAGCCGTAACTACTCCAATATCCAGTTTTTCTTGTTCCAGCTCCGGACCTTGTTCTATGTGCAACTCCACGAACGAGTAGTAGTGCGAATCCACCGGCATTAACGAACATTTCTCGACCATCTCCTTCGCCGTGCGCGCTCTCTCGCCGTTCTCCCCTCGCCATTCGCTCCCATATCCAGCTTGCGTTGCGGCATCAAAAAACGACGTCGACGTGTTCAGCACGTCCGGTAACGTTTGCAATTTATCGCTATCTAACACTCCCCCCATCGCTCTCGACCCAGAACACGCCATGCCGAAACGACTCGGCTCTTCGCTGTTAAACATAACCGCTTCGAGATGTCGCCTCGGTTGAAACTTGGCGCGTTTCAAAGCTCCCAACGCTTCAATCGCTCCCAGCACGCCGTACACGCCATCATACTTCCCGCTCAAAGGTATCGCGTCCGTATGCGATCCAGACCCGACCACGTTACCTCGTTTCATCTCCCTCGCTTTCTTCGACTCCACGCCTTCCAACCGGCCAAAAATAGTCCCCATCGCGTCTTCCCTCACAGTCAATCCGTTCTTTCTCATCAAGTTTTTCACGTACTCTCTCGCTTGCGCGTCCTCTTTCGTGTACACCAGCCTCGTGACGCCAAGCCTCGCGTCTTCGATCGAGCTCGAGAATTCCGAAAGCGCTTCGATGTGTGGCGTGATGGCTTCGATTCGTAATTTCGCCCGCAATTCCGACAGGTACGCGTTGTCCGATTCAGGCGAAGAAGCGACGGCGAAGACTCCCGCCGCCGCGAAGCACAAAAAGACGCGCAAAGCGCAGAAGACGACGAACTTTCTCGTCGCCAAACGATGGGAGGACAAAGATGACATTGTTTCTCTGCTTTGTTTCTGTTGTTTTTTGCGTGGCGCTTCTCTCGCGTGATTTTCAACTACCCGCGCGAGTTGAAAAACCCACTTTCTTATTATTTAGGGCTTAGGGTTTAGGGTTTTTGTACTGAGAGCAAGCAGCAGCCGTCAAGAAGGTTTCTCTTCGCGTCACACGAAGGGCAAACTCTCTCGCCTTTATTTATACACGCGCAACGATAACAACGAGACAACGTCTGAATAATCATGTTCGCACAATCTACCACGCTCGGCAAGCAACTCGCCAACAACGCGTCCTTTTCAACCTCCTCCTCCTCCTCCAAAAAGAAAATCGATGTCAAAGTCTCCGCATCGAACGTGAAGAGAAATCCAAACATGGCGCAACTCCGCGCGGGGTATTTGTTCCCGGAAATCGCGAGAATTCGCAACGCGCACTTGGAGAAGAACCCGGACGCGAAGATTATTAGTTTAGGGATTGGGGATACGACGGTAGGTTATTTTTGCGTGTGTATTCGTTGCGCGTTTTCGAAGCGCGCAAAGTTTAATTTTATCCGATTGATTACGTGTCTAAAAGCGGCGTGTTCTCTCGAAGAACCTTTCTCGTTGCCTTTCGGACGCGCGAGGGAACTTACCTCTTTGTTTCTCTCTTTTTTTGATTCAAATCTAACAGGAACCGATTCCGGCGCCGATTGTGTCTGGCATGGCCAACGCGGCTTTGGCGTTGGGCACCGTTGCCGGGTACGAAAAGACCGGCGGTTACGGCTCTGAGGCTGGACAACAACCTCTCCGAGACGCCATCGTGAAGCGCTTTTACAGCGAGAAGACGAAGATTAACGCGAGCGAGATTTTCGTCTCGGACGGATCAAAGTGCGACATCTCCAGAATGCAACAAATGTTTGGCCCGGGCAGAAAAGTTGCCGTCCAAGATCCGGCGTATCCAGCGTACGTAGATTCGTCCGTTATCAACGGTCACTGCACCGGCTACGACGAGAAAACGAAGCGATACGAAAACATCGTCTACATGGAGTGCGTTCCGGGCAACGATTTTTTTCCAAACTTGGAAGCCGCGAAGGAAGCAGATATCATCTTCTTTTGCTCGCCGAATAACCCGACTGGTGCGGCAGCGACCAGAGCGCAATGCAAAGAGTTGGTTGACTTCGCGAACAAGAACGGTCAAATTGTCATCTTTGACGCCGCGTACGCGTTTTACATTGAAAATCCGGATTGCCCCAAGACGATTTTTGAAATCGAAGGCGCGGAGACGTGCTGCATCGAAAGTTGCTCGTTCTCGAAGTACGCCGGTTTCACCGGTTTGCGATTAGGTTGGACGGTCGTTCCGGAAGCGTTGAAGTTCGCGGACGGTTCTTCGGTCAGATTTGACTGGAACAGATGCATGTGCACGGCGTTCAACGGTGCCTCTAACGTCGCGCAAGGCGGTGGCTTGGCTGCGTTGTCCGACGAAGGATGGAAATCTATGCAAGAAACGGTCGGTTTTTACAAGGAAAACGCGAAGATGTTGAAGAAGTGCTTCGAGGAATTAGGTTTTAAAGTGTACGGAGCCGTCGATGCTCCGTACGTGTGGGTCGACTTCGACGGCAGAGACTCGTGGGAAGTATTCACGGAAATTTTGACCAAGACGGACATCGTCACCACACCAGGCGCCGGTTTTGGTCCAACTGGGGATGGTTTTGTCCGCATGTCCGCGTTCTGCCACAGAGAAAACTTGGAAACCGCGATTGAGCGTTTGAAAAAGGAGTTCGGCAAGTAAAGAAAAAAAATGGGTTGGTGTAACCTTACGTTATTATGAATTATAGAAAATAAATAGTATTAATACACACACAACATTTAATAATTGTCAAATACAAACATCACGCGAACGAAATTATATCGTCCTTATCGTTGTTGCGCTTGCGCCGCTTTTGCTGCCAACTCCCGCTCTTTATTCTTCGCGTGGAGCAGCGCGAGTTCTCGAACCCGATCCAACATAGCTCTCGGGATTTCTCTTTTCTTGTCGCCGCCGGACTTAGTAGTGGTTTCTCGACCAGACGGCGTCGGTAACGTTGCAATTCGTAGTAAGTTACGCCACTTGTCTTTCAAATCAACTGCGGTGCGATTTTCAATTTCCGGGAATCCAAGTTTTTTTATATCGGCCCATTTACCGCCGCCACATCTTGCAACACCTTCAATCAAAGCTTGCGCCTCGTCTAATCCCCATGGGTTGTGATGTTTCGAACGTCGAGGACCGCCTTGAGGGTTCGGTTCGCGACCACGAGCGGTTGTCGACTTTGCGCCAGCACTCGTGTGGCCCAAAGCGTTTGTTTGAATTCCCTCCGATAATCCACTGGATGACAGCGATTTAGTGTCGCTTTCAGCGTTCTTTCTGCCGCGCTTATTCGTAGCGTTGTCGGAACCAGATTTCGCCATTGCGCTCGACAAGTTGCGTTTACCAACCATTTTACTGTTGGTATTCGCGGCGGTAGATTTCATGCCGTCTGCTTGTTTACCACGCTTTCTCGAAGAATCTACGTCTACCTTCGCGATGGTATACTCACCGCGATCATCAAACATCTTCGCCGCTGCTTTCACCTTACGCTTACCATCTCCACGAATCGATTTGTTTGAACCACTGCGTATCGTCGTTAGCGTTGCTAGCGATGAGGAAGATTTGTTATTACTCTTTGCATTGCCCTTCGCGTTGGACGCGCCTTTCGAATTCGTCTTCTTCCCACCAATCGCGCGAGAAGGCGCCATCTTTTCGTTCTTAGGCGGTCGACCTCTTTGCGTGCGGCGACCATTGAAAAGCATCCCGGGCATGACTTGTCCACCAACGCCGCCTCTGCTCATACTTCCCAAGATCAAAAGTCGACCGACGCGGTGATTGTTTGTATTCTCGCCCAAATCGTCTTCTAAATCGTCAATCAAACGTTCTTTATCTTCATAGTCGTCTTCATAAACCTCTTCGTCCGACAAATCGTTCGATATGTCCATATCGCTATCGCTCTCCTCCGTATTGTTATCCCCTTTCTCTCGCGATCTGTCGGCTTCTTCGTCGTAAGAAGAGTTGTCTGAACCGCTCGTTTTTCTAGTGCTATTGCTTCTATTGTTTGTATTTCGGCCACTGGAGCGTCTTCGACGACCTCTGCCCGAAGCGAGCTCATCGCTACCTTCATTGCTCTTCCCTTGCGCCACTGCCGGATCGAACAGTCTAAACGAGTCATCCGATCCAGGTCTAGCACTGAGAAGCTCCGGCTCGATTTGGAACTGTTGATCATACAAAGAATCATCGATTGTGTTGATAGTATTCATTGCCTTGCCGTTCGCACCGAACGTTTTGGCATTCGTACCGTCATTCACGTCAATGTTACCAGAAGCCGATTTGTGCATGGCCACGTTAACGGCGCTCGCGTGATTTGGCGGCTTAAACAAAGGTGCAACCGGCGGAACGAAGAGATGATCACACTCCGAAAGTAGATTCGCGTTCTTCGTTTCTTCTTCGTCTGGAATGATCAAGTCGTCACTGCTCGAATCGTTTCGTTTCGACAAACGAATTGGATTCCTCTGTTTTCTACCTCCTTGTCTTCCCGAGCTGTTCGAGTTATCGCTTGAGTTGTTGATAGCTAATTTTACATTTTTGTCTCCTTGTTTGTTACTTCTTCCACGGTGCCCATCTTCCAACTTATCGTCGTCAACATCTTTTTTAAGATCTGAAGCAAATGCGGTTTTGCTCTTCTTCCTCGGCGAAGCAACAACCATGGGTTGTTTCTCTGCGCCAAAATCGCACAACAAATCGTTTTCGTTCATCTCTGCGGCGTTTTCGTTGGTTCCATTTTCTTTGATGATCAACATTTTTTCATTTCCAGAGGTTTCTAGATTGTTAATTTTGTTCTTCGTGTTATTATCGTCGCTTCCATCGCCACTTCCACCACTTCCGCTCGGATGCTTACCGCCTCGTTGCTGCCGAGAACGCAATAACTTGGACTCGTTCGACTCTGAGAGTTTGTTCGAGCCGTCGTTGGAGCCGGAATCTTGTTTTTTCGTCGTAGCAGCAGTCACACCAGCGACTGCGTCGTTGCTTCCACCTTTGCCTCCACTCGATTCTTTGTTCATTTCTTCGATAATTTCTTGTTCTTTTTTGTTCTTTTTATTCTCCTCTTTGTTTCCCGTCGCATCTTTCGCTTGTTCCGTTCTCGTGACCATCTTCTCAGCCGTACCGTTACCCAGCCTCGAAGACGACTGCACTCTCTTCCCGAACGACTTGGCATTTTTCTCCGCCTCTTCCTCTCCTGTCAAAATCTCTCTCTCCAAATCGGCCAACTCGACGTCTTCGTCGTACTTCTCTCGAATCATTCGTTCGTCGATTTCGCTCGCGCGTTGCAAGTCGCCGCTCGAATCAAATTTGATCGAGTTATAAAATCGCTCGCGACCTGGTCCTTGGGCGAACGCCGCCACCGACCCCGGAGAATTATATTTGTTCGCGTTGTTGTTGTTGTTGTTATTATTATTCGCCATGTGTGTGTGTGTGTGAGTGTTATCTGTATCCTCAGCTCTCTCTCTCTCAAAAGTTTTCCTTCCTCCTTACTTAAAAAATATCCCAAAAAATATCAACGTTTTGAAAAGGTTCCAAAAAGTGAACAAAAAACGACGATTCGACCCGCCCCCCGGCTGCGCGCGTTGTTGTTCTTTTCTGAAAAGCTTCCCTGCACGCGAAGGACAGAAACACTTCCGCGCGTATCAAAAGGGTGCGAGAAAACGTCGCGAACGAGAATCTGGCTTTTTTGTGTGCGTTGTTCAGATCCGCGCTTTTCTTTTCTTCCGGTGTTGGTGTTCCGCCCGCGCGCCAAAATTCACAAACGACTACAAAGCACTTTTTTTTGTTTTCCTACGCGGAATATAAAAAGTGCAAAATTCGCTTTTTTTTGGCGTGTGAAGCGAAAAAAAAAACGATCGCGCGAATCCTTCTTAAACTCCCCCACGCGAACGACAAAAACGCGATGCGATTGAGTATTCGAACGGGCGAGTGAATTCTCCGCGTCGTTTGAGGGAGCGTTTTGAACGAGTGATGCTCTCTTTTGCTCTCTTCTTTTTATTTATATATGTACAATTTTTTTGAGAGAATTCCCGTAACTACCTTTTACAACGTTGGTTTTGAACTCTTTGAGTTTAGGGTTTTAAGTACAACCCTAAATATTGTTTTTCTTGGGGCGTGAACTGGGGAGAGATTTCCTCGTCAGTACACAAAGTACGAGAGAGAGAGAGAGAGAGAGAGAAAAGCGCGCAGATTTTGTGCACATTCACGAGCGCGAAAACGATAAAGAGAGAGAGAGAGACGCGAAGTGTTCAAAACGCATTCCAAAGCGTCCGAGTTGAAAAACGGGATACGCGCATAAAACACAAAGAGAGAGAGAGAGAGAAAAGAGAGCAAAAAATGACCGCATCGCCGTCGTCCACTTCGACGAAACAACTCGCGCATCGTTTGCAGGTGTTCTTTAGCAATCGCCACGTGGTTGGCCGAGTCATTCGGCCCTCGGATGGGCACATCGTCGCCTCGGCGAGCACTTTAGAGGAGAGGATCAAGAAGAGATGGGGAGGAGGAGTAAGAGAAGAAGGAGGAAGAGGAGGACAGGAGGAGCAACAAAAACAACAACAACAACAACAACAACAACAACAACACGAAGAAAAAGAAGATAACACCGCAACAACTAGCACTACTAGCGACGATAGCGAACGCCGCGCGAGGACGACGACGTGGACGTCCGTCTCGACGTCGGATAAACGCGCGTGTAAACGTATCGGTCAACTCTTAGCCGAACGACTGAAGAAAATCCAGCTCGACGCCATCAACTTCCCAGGCGTAAACGCCAACGGCAACAAAAACGACGAGAAATACAGCGGGAGAACCGGCAAGAGGAGCAGTTTTGCCCCGAAGAGGAGACGATTCGGAGGAAAACTCGAGACGCTTTTGACGAGCTTAAGGGAAAACGGCGTCGAAGTTCGATGAGAGTTCTATGTAGAGAGAGTTTCTTTTTTTGCAATACGTATAATACCAGTTTTTATTATTACGTACCCCACAAGTTTTTTGGGAAATCTCGTCAAGTCACTCCGCAAGTCACGTTATAAAAAAAGCGCGCAGCACTCTCGGCTTCACGCGCACACACGCACACCGCCGATCTACCAAAGAGAGAGGGAAGGGAAAAAAAGCAATGAACGAGTTCGAAGAGCTTCTCGAGGAAAAATCCAAAGAGAAGCACAAGAAAGAAAAGAAGCAGAAGAAGGAAAAGAAGAAACGAGAGAGAGACGATGATGGCGCGAGTGACGGCGGCGAAGAGCGGAAACGAACTAAGAAAGAGGAAAAAGGAGAGAAGAAGAAGAGAGACGCAGAGAGTAAGGACGAGAAAAAGAACGCGACGACGAATAAGCGAGAAATCCACACGCTGTTTTTCGGCCAAATGCCGTTCGATACGAAGGCGAAAGACATCGAGCCGTGGTTGAAAGCAAACTTGAACAGACAAGGATGTGGAAGAGATATTGGGCAAATTCGGATGGCGGGAGGCGACGGCGAAGGGACGCCGGGGAAGCAGAAGAAATTTAAAGGGTTCGCGTTTGTGGACTTCACCACGGCAAAAGCGGCGAAGAAAGCGATGAAGTTGCACGACACTCTGTTCAGAGGCAGACCGGTGACGGTGGAGAGATGCGAGCGCAAGACGTATCAGGAACCGAAATCGGTGAGACGCGCTAAGAAGGAGGAAGGGAAAGAAGTGAATACGAAAGAGGAAGGAAAAACGAAGAGAGAAGGCTTGAAGGTTTTGACTGCGCCAGACGACGTGGAAGTTGTGATTAAGCACGTGTGCGAGAATAGCGAAGGGACACTTAGAGAGAGCGATTTCGATGATCGACTGAAGTCGTTTTTGGGTTTGCTTCCGAGGGATGTGTGCGAAAAAGCCGCGAATGAAATTCGAAAGTTTACGACGAATAAGAACAAGAAAGAAGTGAAGAACAAAGGAGCGTTTTACATGGGGATCGTGAGGAAGATTTCGAACGCGTGTTGGCAGAAAAAAGCGGCGAAGGATAGCATGGTAGAAAAAGATGGAGGAGAGGTCAAGTGAGACGAAAATATCCTCATTTTAGAAGTATAGATGTGAGTGATATCAATTATTACAACAATATATTAGTCCCTTTTGTCAATAAAAGTATATTTTTGCCGCGCTGTTTGTTTGCGAATGTGTATGTGTTTCTACTGTTTTTTTATACGTGCTCGTTAGAGACTTCGACGACTCTGGAAACATACTCTTCGCCGTACGTGTACCCGACTCTTTCAACGTCTTCTTCCAAAGCGAAAACGGCAACGGTTCTAGACGGAATATACGCTTGGAAACTCGCCGGACGACCGTTGTGCGCGGTGGAGTCTGCGAAGTACCTGTTGTCGTGGTGCGTGGACAAGTTGTCGTAACCGCCAAACTCAGGGTTGTCTGAACTCAACACCAACTTGTACTTGCCCGCTTTCTTGCATCCGATGCGGTAGTCCGAGTACGAGTTGTACGGGTGCCAGTTGAAGACGAACACGCAGTCGCCTCTTTCGAACGCAATCATCTTGTCGCCGTCGTCTTTCAAGCTCGTGTATTGGTGATCACTCGCCATGTACTTGAAGAAACCAGCGACGCGGTTCATCTTCGCATCAAACGCTTCCAAATATTTGTATCTCAAGTGGTCCGTTTCGGGCAAATCGAAGCGTCTGCGGCACAGGTGGTAGGAGTTGCCGTTACCCGGGATGAATTCACCTGTCGAGGCTTCCACGCGGTCGCCTCTGGGGAAATCAATCCACTCCGGGTGGCCAAACTCGTTGCCCATAAAGTTCAAGTAGCCTTCGCCGCCCAAACCCATGGTGAACTGGCGAATCAACTTGTGCAAAGCGATACCTCTCGTAACGACCGGGGAATCCGGCGATAACGTGGACATGTTCGTGTACATTTCCGCGTCCATGAGCCAAAACGCCGTCGTTTTATCCCCGACCAACGCTTGATCGTGCGATTCCGCGTACGAGATGCACTTCTCGCCGTATCGGCGGTTCTCCATGGTAAATACCAAGTTGCCCATTTCCCAGTTTTCATCCGCACCCCATTCGGACAAGACTTCGACCCATTTATCCGCGATGGCCATTTGCAAGCGGTAATCGAAACCGACACCACCTTCTTGCACCGGACGACACAACGTTGGCATACCGGAGACATCTTCTGCGATGGTCGTCACCTTACCATCGTACAACGTGTGCAACATGTCGTTCGCCAATGCCAAGTACACCATGGCATCCACATCCGTGGCCATGCCGAAGTATTCGTCGTAGTTACCCGTAAATGCAACTTGTAAACCGTGGTGTTTGTACATCATAGACGTGACGCCATCGAAACGGAAACCGTCAAATTTGAACTCTTCCATCCAGTATCTCAAGTTGGACAACAAAAATCTCAAGACTTCCCACTCGCCGTAGTTGAAGCATCGAGAATCCCACATCCAATGGTAACCTTGCGGACCGCTGTGGAAGTATTGGCCATCGGAGCCATCGAACATGTTGATACCATCCGTAACGTTCGAAGAAGAGTGCGAGTGAACCAAATCCATCAAAACAGCAATGCCCATGGAGTGCGCTTTGTCGACCAAATACTTCAACTCGTCCGGCGTACCGCATCGAGAGGAAACGCCGAAGAAGTTCGTCACGTGGTAGCCAAAAGAAGCATAATACGCGTGTTCTTGAATCGCCATCAATTGAACCGCGTTGTACCCTAAGTTTTTAATTCTAGGCAAAACTTCATCTGCAAATGCGATGTAGGAGTTAATTTTCGGCTCTCTCGAGGACATACCGACGTGCGCTTCGTAAATTCTCAACTCCTCCGGTGCGTCCGGTCTCGCCCATTTCATTTCGTATTGCTCTTCCTTTGGCGGATCGTAGTAGATACCATCGAACGGGATATTACCCGGGGCTTGCACGGCGAACTTAATCCACGCCGGAATCTTGTCGACCCACGAGCCGTCTTGCGTTTCCAAGTGAATCTTGACTCTCGAACCGTGCGGGATACCCGGCGACCCGTCCGCATTCGGTGGAACGGTCACTTCAAACACGCCAAAATCGTTCTTAGTCATCCAAACTCCGTTCGCGTCGGTGGCCCAGTTGTTGAAGTCACCGAACAAGCACGCCGCTTTTGCACTCGGAGCCCACTCTCTGTACGTAATCTCTCCGGTCTCCTCGTTTCTGGTGAAACCCATCTTTTCGTAGCCTCGGGAGAAACCTTCAATCCCTCCTTCTTCGTTGTCTTCGATCGCTTGCCTCAAATTTCTGAACTTATCCCACCTGTGACCCAAGTGGCCTTTGTGGTTTGCCAACGTACCGTCCAACGCGCAGACGCCGAAACCGTCCCCTTCCAACGGCGGGAACTTGAAGCCTCGGTGTCTCTTCGGATCCTCGTTCAATTCCGGGACGCCAAACGCGGAAACGGCTCCAGATGCAGCTGGTTTAGCCGGCGTGACATCAGCGGCGGCGGCGGCGGCCGGCTTTGGCGCCGTTGCCACCGCCGTCGCGGCCATGGTAGGCTCGACCGCTTCCTCCTCTTCCAAACTCATGCGAAGCTTCTCGTTCTCCTTGGCGAGTTCCTCAATCGCTTGCGCGAGATCGTCGAGATCGACGTCATCTTCCGCGCCTTTCACGACGACCGAAGATTGACGACGACCAAAAGCGCGGGAGGCAGAAGACGCGGTGACCCGTTGCCTTTGTTGTTGCTGCTGAGCGCGCGTCTGTTTTGGATATTTGAACGAGGGGAGAAGAGAGTGATAAAAGTCAGTTTGAGTAATAAAAAGATTAATGGATATACGTGCGAAATTCACGCGCGAGTGCAACCACTCGCGAAGCTTCACCGTCGCGCGAGTCGAGCGCGTTTTACGCTTCCATGCATTCACCGCGCAAAACCAAAGTCAAATTCTACGTTCGACCGCAGCTGATGCGGTCAATCTCGCGCGCGAAAACTCGCATTTAAAATATCCGCGAACAAAACTTTACGCGGAAAGAACGGAATACAAAAAAATAAAATCGACAAGAAATCTCGTACCGCGCGACTACCGCGTCTCACCGCGCTCCGCGCGGACAACGCCGACGCTTGAAACGCGAGAGAAGATGACATTTGCGTCTGCTCGATAGAAGAAAAAGGCGATTGCGCGTTCGCGTTTGTGCGTTGCTTTTCGTTTTCTTCTTTTGAAGAAAAATTCACAAGACAGTTACGAATTTTTTTTGTGGTCTCGGCTTCTGAGCCACGAATTCAGACAAAAACCCTAAACCAATTGAAATCCAAAGCGCCTTCCTCTCCTGCTCCCCCGTGCCTCTCTTTGACCGCCCCACTTCCGCACAAAGAAGCTTCCACTTCGGAGAGAGAGAGAGAGAGAGAATATCGCAAAGAAAAGAGCGCACACAAAGAGTCGCGTCTTACTTTTTGCCACACTCGAGAACGGACCAGGCACCGAATAGACGCGTCGCGGTGCCTCGGGCCGAGAGCGGGGAGTTCAGAGGAAAGAGAAGGAGAACACAAATTTCCCACTTTTCGCAATCGAAACGCGCTCTCGCAACACGACGGCATACGCGAGAGAAAAAGAGAGAGTGAGTGAGAAAGAAAGAAGCGCAGCGAATCATCGACTAACGACGACAAAACAATCCTCGGAGCGTTGAAAAAATGTGGAAGCTGGTCTGTTCGGAGGCAAACTTGGATCCCGAGAACAAACTCCACACGTTGAACGCACACGTTGGTCGGCAAACGTGGACATTCGATCCGAACGCTTCCGAGGAGGATGTCCAGAAGCAAGACGAACGACGGAAACAGTTTCGAGAGAACAGATTCGTCCAGAAGCACAGTAAAGATGCGTTCATGAGAGACGCGTTCGATGCGCGACGGAAAGAGAGGAAGAGAGAAATGAAAACGACGCCGCCGAGCGCGGATGTGGCCGTGGACGAAAACTGCGTCGAGAAGGAAACGAAGCGGGCGCTCAGAGCGGGCGTGGAGTATTACCAAGGGCAGCAACATCCGGACGGACACTGGCCTTCTGACTACGGAGGTCCGATGTTTCTCATGCCTGGTTTTATCATTGCGATGAAAATCATGAAGAAGGAGAAAGAGATGTTGCCGACGCACGTGAAAGTGGAAATGAAAAGGTACTTGGAGAATCACGTCAACGAAGACGGTGGCGTAGGTTTGCACATCGAAGGTCACTCGACGATGTTTGGATCGGTATTGACGTACGTCGCGTTGAGATGTTTAGGCGAAGAGCTGGAATCTTCGGAAACGTTGCGGAAAATGCAGGAATGGATTAAAGCCAGAGGCGGAGCGACGAAAACACCGAGTTGGGGTAAGTTTTGGTTAGCGATGTTGGGATGTTACGAGTGGAAGGGTTTGAATCCAATTCCTCCGGAGTGTTGGTTACTTCCGTATTGGTTTCCAGCGCACCCGGGTAGATATTGGTGTCACTGTAGGATGGTATATTTACCGATGTCGTATTTGTACGGCAAACGCGCGCGAATCGAAGCCGAGAACCCGGTCAGTGAAGCGTTGAAGTCGGAATTGTATTGCCAAGAGTACGATACGATTAACTGGAACAAAGCGAGGAACGAATGCGCGAGCGAGGACTTGTATTACCCGCATCCGATGTTGCAGGACGTGTTGTGGGGTGCGCTTTCAAAAGTCGAACCTATTTTACTCCGTTCCCCTTTGCGCAAATGGGCGAACAGAGAGGCGCTGAAGCACGTGGTGTACGAAGATGAAAACACTCGATACGTGGACATTGGTCCGGTGAACAAAGTGTTTAACTGCTTGTGCAGATACTTTAGCGGCGACGTGGATGGCGTGGAGAAACACATGCCTCGATTTTGGGACTATTTGTGGGTTGCTGAAGATGGCATGAAAATGCAAGGATACAATGGCAGTCAACTTTGGGATTGCGCGTTTGCGGTCCAAGCGATTGAAGCGACTGGATTAGCGAAAGACTTTAGCGCATGTTTGAGCGATGCCGCTAAGTACATCGACGATAGCCAAGTCAGAGACGACGCGCCGGAACTGAAAAAATATTACCGACACATCTCGAAAGGCGCGTGGCCGTTTAGCACGAGAGACCACGGATGGCCCATTTCCGACTGTTCCAGCGAAGGTTTAAAAGCCGCGTTATCGTTGATGGATATGGAAGATCAAGGTTTGATTAAAATTGACCCTAGAAATAAAATAGACGTCGATCGATTAGCGGATTGCGTGAATGTTATTTTGAGTTATCAAAACACGCAAAAACTCGGGTTCAAGCCGCAAGGCAGCGGCGGGTGGGCAACTTATGAAAACACTCGAGCTGGCAAGTGGGTCGAAATTTTAAACCCGGCAGAAACTTTCGGAGACATCATGATTGATTATCCCTACGTGGAGTGCTCGTCGGCATCAATCCAAGCGATTTCCAAGTTTGCGAAACGGTTTCCGGACCATCCGATTGTACCCCGCATCGAAAAAGCGCGCGAAAGCGGAAGAAACTTTTTGAAGAGCATTCAAAAGGAAGACGGGAGTTGGTACGGTTCGTGGGCAATTTGTTTTACCTACGGCACGTGGTTTGGTGTGTTAGGTTTGATTGCCACCGGATCAACGTACGAGACGTGCTCGCACTTGCGCAAAGCGGTGGATTTTTTACTCTCCAAGCAACAAGAATCCACCGGTGGATGGGGCGAAAGCTACCTCTCGTGCGAAAAGAAAGTCTATCATCAACTCTACGAAAAAGATGGTAAAACTGAGTTCGCGCATTGCGTCAACACTTCGTGGGCTATGCTCGCTTTACTCGCCACTGGCCAAGAGAAGAGAGACGCCGCGCCGTTGCGTAAAGCTGCCGCGTGTTTGCTCAAAAAGCAACTCCCAGATGGCGATTTTCCGCAGGAAAATATCATGGGCGTTTTCAATAATAACTGCATGATTACGTACGCAAACTACAAGAACATTTTCCCGTTGTGGGCGTTGGGTAAATTCGCGAACGCTGTGTAATAAATATACAATTGATTTGATGATCAGCATAACAACTCTCTCGCAATTTTTAGACAACTCATAGGCAAATGGTGAGATAGATAAATAAAGAGTATCAATCGATCACAAATACCACTTCACTCTCTCATCCGCTTTCAATTTTGCCATGATATTAATCACTTCTTCTCCGTTCAACAAAACCACAGTCATGTTCGCGCTGCAATACTTCCCGTTTTTACTCAAGTTACTTGTAACGTTTTCCGGGTGCACTTTCCTCCCGTCGCCCAGCGTATCTTCCACGAGTTTCACCATATCTTGAACAAAATTCGGAGAGTTAATCCCAATCGCTTGGAATTTTCGCTCGGATGGGTACGTGTTCACTTTCTCGTCTAACTCGCGCCACTCCTCCGACGTACCGGGTCCCATGACGGTATTCGATCCGATACCGCCCCCAGCAGACCCCGGCGGCGGTACCGCATTTTTCACGATAATATCCGGCTGTTTCCTCTTGTTCTTCTTCATCAAATTTTCTCTCTGCGCGATTTTATCGAGGGCTTCAATCAGTTCGTTCTGCGGTTTCGATTCGTCCGTGTTGTCGTTTTCGTTCTTTCCTGACGACGACGACGACGACGCGCGAAGCGTCGTCGATGAGACGAATGCCCTTTTGGCCGACGATGCTTTCGCGCTGGAAAAGACGACTCTTCCGCGCGAAGAGGAAGAAGAGGATGAGTAAGACGTGGCGACGCGAATGGCGAGTTGTCTGGCGACGGAGTGCATCTTAGAATCTGTTCGTGTTGTTACTTTCGTTTATCTCCGAGGGGTTTGGATGTGTGACGTGCGTGAACTCTGCTCGAAATTTGTGACGTTTCTAAATTACAACTAAAAATACACACAGCAAACAACTTTTTGAGAAAGAGAGAGCCAGAAAAAGCGAAAGCGCTTACAATCTCTCCCCCTCCCCTCTCACCTCAGCACCGAAGACGATGGTTTCGAATCTTTGCTCTTCTTTTTCTTCTTCAACTTGATCTCCGCCGCGGTTTTCTTCATCCCTTCCCTGCTCTTCTCCTCTCTCACGGCGAAAGAACCGACATTGCATCCTTGCACGTTTCCGTTTTTGTCTTTGACCTTCCTCAGCGCGTCGTACGCGTCTCGAGAGGATATTTCTCCTCTCAACAGTTTATTGTACGTGTTTAAGAGTAGAACAGTCTCGTTTTTGTCCGTGTCTACGAGTTCGATCCGGTAGTTTTTTATGTTTCCGATGTTGATCCAATCTTGGACAAACATGGCGCCGGATTGCGCTTCGGCGTTGAAGACGGTGTTGCGACAGCCCATATCTGCCAGAACGAGATGGTCTTTGCCGTTGGAGTCGCGCAATCTCGCGTCGTTGGTTTCGCAAGGATGGCCGCAATCTTTATAACTGTTACCATCGGAGAGGAAACGACAAAAGACGCAGTGCTCCGTGTGGAAAATCGGGAGGTGGCAATGAAGAATAATTTCGATTTTCGAGGAGGCGGTTTCCGGAGGTAAGGCTGCAGCGAGGTTGCGGATTTGGCGCGCGTTCAGGTCGTGCGTCAACGCCAAACGCTCCAAGTTGAACGCATCTAAAAACGTAGATGTTGTGAGGATATTTGCAGCGTTCAAGCTGAAATCACCGCGAAGTCTCGGGTAAGTTTTACCTTCTTCCGGGTGCTCTGAAATCAACTCGTTCAGCTTGCGAAGTAAACCAGCTGACCGGACTAAAAGAGAATCTGCGTTTAAGCTCAAGTAAAAACGCCATAATTTTTCCTCGTCCGGTTTCAACACGCGCGGAGTCGCGACAACGGCTTTTTTACCAGCCTCTTGGATTTTCTTGACCGCGTCGCGTAATCCGTGAACTTCCAAGAAATCCGCTTGAATTTCGTCCAAGAAATCAAATGCGCAACACGTCTCAACTTGCTCCATCGTTCGACACAAGACGGTAAGTTTAGTTTCGTCTGGTGACGGGGGTTTCGTCGTCGGATCATTCTTTTTCCTTTTTGGCACGTTACTTTCCGTCGGCACACCCCACCATTTTTCTATTTCACTCTTGTACATTTCGTCTGAAACGCTCACGTCATCGCTCGCCATCGCTTCCGCTTTTACCGCACCCATGTTGCGCCGTTTCTCCAACAACATTTCGACTGCATCTCTTCGCGCTTTCTTAATTTCACCGGCTGGAACGAAGATGTTGTTTTTTGCATCACCATCTTTCGCCGAGAAGAGTTTCGTACAGTCGATGTTCTCTCCGGCGTCGAGAAAAAATGGTGTTCCTCCTAATTCTCCAATCGCTTTCGCGATTGATTGAAAGTCAATCGGGCGTTTCTCAGCCTCTGAAATATGCACGGACGTCATCGCTTCCCCGACGTTCCCCAACGTATCGTACAGTGCAATTTTCAAAGGCATGCCAAGCGCTCCGGATACTATGCAAACGACGTTCTCGCGCCCATCCGCGCTCATCGATGCGGATGACGATGTCTTTGCCAGTACCTCTTCGCTCTTCTCCTTTTTGCGATGTTGCTCCTTCTTCTCGCCAGACGTCGTCGACGTTCGCCACACGATATTGCCGGGCCGGATTTTCCGATAATCGATAGAATTCCTCGCGAACGCTAAAGTCACAAAGTCGCTCGAACATAATTCACTCGAATCCACGTAACTGCCTCTTTCGTCGAAGATTTCATAAATGAATCCGCCTTGCTCGTCGAGCTCCGGCGTGCCGTCGTCAAACACGACGCCGAAACCGCGCTTTAAAACGCCACCGATGGATGAATTATCGTCGTTTCCATCGTTATTCGTCGATACTGATGATGATGATGTTTGTATAGTCACTCGTTCGTTCTTTGCGTCTACTTCAACTACTCGCCCGGCAAACACGCCTCGATGTCTAGGATTCCGCCCTCTCACAATCGTTTGATGTCGAGTGCCTTCTAAAAAACCAGTCGTTAAACCGTCAAAGTGTTCGTCTTGCGCGCGAGCAAACACCTGTCGCAGCTCTAATCTCGATTCGTCCGTCAGCAGCTCTTTTTTGGACACGTTTCTATTCTCCCACGCTAAATCCACCGCTCGTCGATACGCCGCAGTGGTCAAACCGACGTACTCTTCGCCTTTCAATCGCCCTTCGATTTTGAAGCACGACACGCCGGCGTCGATGAGCTGCGGAACTAAATCAACCGCCATTAAATCCTGCGGTGATAAGAGATATTTCTCGTCACCCATCGCTTTAATTTCCCCATTTACTACAAACCCGTACGGCATTCGACACGCTTGCGCGCACTGGCCTCGATTCGCGGACCTCCCTCCCCAAGCTTCGCTCGAAAAGCATTGCCCGGAATAACTCACGCACAACGCGCCGTGCGTAAACGCCTCCACCGTCGTCTCCGGTGACCTCTCCACCACCGTTTTTATCTCGCTAATCGACAATTCTCTCCCAACGACGACCCTCTCGCACCCAATCTCCTTCGCGAACAACGCTCCGTTCGCGTCCGTAATAGACATCTGCGTCGACCCGTGCACCGCCATATTCGGCGCCACGCGTTTCACCAACCTCGCCGCGCCAACGTCTTGCACTATCATCGCATCAACCCCATTCTTCGCGCACGCGCGTATCAGCCTTTCGCACTCGCTCATCTCGTCGTCGAATATCAACACGTTCATCGTCACGTACCCTTTCACCCCGCGCTCGCGCAAATACTTCATCACTCTCGGAAGTTCCTCGATGGTAAAGTTATTCGCTCGAGCGCGAGCGTTCAACAATTCCAAGCCGAAATACACGCAATTCGCGCCGTTCCGCACCGCGGCTTCGAGTTGCGGCCACCCGCCGGCTGGTGCGAGCACGTCTGGTTTCTTTCTCGCGCTCTGCCTCCTCTTCCTCTGCGCTTCTGTTTCTTCTTCTTCTTTTTCCCATCTCTCTTCGAAGCCGCCGGCGCGGTACAAGTCTGGATTCTTCCGCTTCTGCGCGTCGTCGTCCTCCTCCTCGCTCTTCGCGTTCGTCTTCTTCTTCTTCTTCTTCTCGGAGTCGTTCTTTGTTGCTCGACGACGAGAAGACGCGAAGAACCTTCGAGAAGAAGAGAGAGAGGAGGAACGAAAGAGCGACGACAAAGAAGACATATCGCGCGCGTGGTTTTTGTCTCCCTTTTTGTGCCGCTTTTTCCCCAAATTTTCCCCAACTACTAACGCATACTCCAAAGCGATATCACATCACATGCGTCGAGCGATAAAAACACTCGACGAGGCGGTGAGAAACGCGGAAGACGTCGCGCCGGTGTGCGCGTTCGCGGACGCGCTGGTGCACGACAACAGCAACGACAATAACTTTGGGGGTTCGGACCGAGTCTTTTTGGATTTGGTCGAGCGAACGACGCGTTCGCGACGGCGCTTCTCGTCGTCGTCAATGTCGTCGTCAATGTCGTCCGTCGTCGTCATCTTGGTGCGATTCACGATGGACGAGAGACTAATTACCGACGCGTTGTTAAACGGGAGGAGCGACGGTGGTGGTGGTGATGGTGATTTTGGGAAAGAAGAGAGAGGAGGCGTTTTGGTGCTCGATGCGAACGCGTTTGGCGCGTTCGACGCGACGGAGAAACCTTTGGATGCGCTGTTGGGGAAATTAGGGGAGATTTTGGACAAACGACGACAACCCGCGACGACGATGGAAGAAGGAAAGCGGGAAGCGAAAGAGCCGGATGCGGCGGGTCATCAAAAGAACAGCAGCAGCATCCGATCTGGGATATTTGGGTACGCGTCGAACGATTCGGTGCATCGCGTGGTGGTGTTTTTGGACGACGTTTCGTGCGTGAGTTTTATACACGGCGAACGGAGCGTCGTTCGGTTCGTGCGAGAGGTGCAGAGGATGTCGAGAACGAGAGGGGTGGTGGTGAGAGAACGAACGACTTCGACGAGAGGTAGTGGTAGAAATAGAGTGCGGCGAAGCGCGCGAAGTAGCGCGTGCGAAGTGCTCGCGAACGATGCGAGTTGTTCGTGCGCGATGACGATTTATAGGCAAAATCCCCAACAAGGAGGGAACGGCGGCAACGATAGGAGGAATAGAAAAACGCTCCTCACCGTAGAAGCGAGACGAGGCGCGACGAGAAAGACGAGAGAGACAGACGTGGTACGATTCGTAAAGGTCCCCGATAGCAGTTCTACAACGCCGTGCATTGCTCTGGAATACACCTCCATAGACGACGCGTTGCGGAACGAAAAGGACATCCAAAAAGCGCGCGAGCGCGCTCGCGCGGCGAAATTGACGGACAAGCTCAACAAGTTTTCTACGTTCAATTTAGGCATAGACACGCACGCGTCGAACGGAAACCAACGCGAACGCGACGCCAAACGCAACGTTAAGCTCGCGTACGAACACGAAGGAACAACAACAACAACAACAAATGATACCTTCCGGCGCACGCTCCCTCGCGACGCCGGCGGTTTGCGAGGCAGAAGCGGACAAGGTCACGGCGAGAAGCTCAAAAACTTGCTCGAATACGAGCGCGACGAAACGGACGAACACGATTACGGATCTGGCGTCGATACGGACGAAGAAATTGACGATTTAGATGACTTTTAATCTCTATCATTCTTTTTCCGTTGATGATGCGCTCTCGGGAGTTGTTGCTTTCCCCCTCCTTTCCATGGAAAAAAATATCTTCTCTCGGTGTGTCCAATTCGCATTTGCCTCACTTCCAAAACGCCCGCCCCCGTGCGAAAACGAACTCCTTTCGGCGCAAAAA
>Ga0255761_10000448_pt1 | contig 37793 bp, 39 predicted proteins | sample 071ome_29_FD_179961 | JGI IMG/M metagenome (GOLD analysis project Ga0255761, IMG submission 179961) | Coastal salt marsh microbial communities from the Groves Creek Marsh, Skidaway Island, Georgia - 071407BT metaG (version 2) | ecosystem: Environmental > Aquatic > Marine > Intertidal zone >... | reverse complement strand
GCCTTTACTCCGTCGATGGTTTCAGCGATAACCTCAAATTCACTAGTAACTTCAACAGGAAATGTTGCATATCTGGTATAAGGAGCAAACTTGCCTAGTTCAAATACAGCTTCTCTACCAAGATCCATACTAATATTAATATTTTGTAGATATGGTCTATCAGTAGTAGTTCTTGCAGATATGGGGATCGAACCTCTCGAACCAACTACGCTTCCGCGAGTGCCTGTTGGTAGAACGCTACTATCTGCTAGATGATATCTACGGCCAGCGGTCTTTGGTTTAAGAACGGTTGTTGGTGAAGTTGGGGCGGCTGGTTTGGTTGTGGAGCCACCGATATAGTTCTTTGAATTACCAACAAGAGTAATATCTTCTGTAATAAATCCTTCAACAGGGATAGTATAAGCTACGCTAGAAAGATACATACCGCTACATACAATTTTACCCATGCCGGTACCGGCCGTGCCGTATTGGTATACAGTATTATCTCCAAATACCTCTAATGACACTTGTGCTCTGTTAGCAGCAAGAGTACCAATTTCTTTATTGTCGGCACCAGCAATAGTACCATCACCCATGACCATAGGATAAATAAAAGCAGTACCATCCGCCACCTTTTGTATAGTAACTTCGACTTCTGGAACGTTTTCGACATTATCATAGATTTCTAACTGACCTAGTTGGAAAAGTTGTTCTAGAGCAAAATTGGTACTAATACCAATGCTTTGTATGCCCTTAGGGGTAAATGCTGTACCCTTTGGGGCCTGGGTTTCTTGGTCACAGGCTTGGATTGTTACTTTTTGAGTTGCATAATAGATTCTTGTATTTGCTGCCATTGGAAAGCTCCGTTTTTATTGATGAAAACTAAACTATAATACTGAAATTAGGCTTGTAACATAAGATTACACCAAAAAAAAGATTATCTATATATTTCTATAGTCCATCTTAATACGCTATTGTATAAGCTGCTTGAAAGGATATTTTGTTCTGAAAGAATAGAGTTTTTAATATGGCCAATTTTGTATTGATAATCAGAGTTTCTTATAATTTCAGAATAATTAAGTCCATTATTATTTATTTCGCCTCTGTAGTTGAGCTCGTATTTGTTATCTTTGACAACTTTATCAATATCGTATAAGATAATATCTTTTTCTTTTTGTAGCAAAAGGGTGTCTGTTATAGAGTTTCTCTGATTGGTATTTTGAGTAAATACATGCAATAAAACATCTTGACTTAATATGTTTTCATAGCTACCAAGCTCTAGTGGAATTTGTTGATTTCTAGCTATAGGTTCTATCATGATGAAAGGAGGTTGTACTCTATTGTTAGCTAGTACATTATAATCTGGATTTTTATCAAATCTATAAGCCTGATAGGTATTTCTTTGTAGCTCTTTCCACCATAAATTATCAGAGCTTTTATATATCTGAATATTTCTATAGGCGTATTCTACATGCACTTTACTGCTAGAGGAAATAGGTTTATTTAGGGTTATTCTACCATTAGGATAATCAATATAATAAGAATATGTAGAATTTCCGGTTGGTCCAGGATAAAATGTATTATTAATATAGATTCCACTAACATTATTCGGGCTAGTTGAATAGTCTATTCCTGTTTCGTACACCCAATCTTTTCTAAAGGATTCCCAGGTAGTATTGTCTCTAGAGGTTTCTGGATTTTTTACCGGCCTCAGTTGGTGGAAATTCCCCTGATTAAGATCTTGCGTTGGTATATTAACATTAATAAAGCCACCTATATCTAAAAAACACCAATCTAGAAAGTGTTTTAAATTATGCTCCAGTATAGAAAAAGAGTTTTTTTCACTAATATTACTTACTAAATTAAATTTATCGAAATTACTAGTGGTCATAGATTTTTCTCTATATTCTTTTTGATGATTTTACTAATTTGGTTGTCTAGCCTATCTATAGCTCTTGTGGTCCAATTGTTATCGGCTTTACCCTGATATTCTGGGGGTACTCTCCAGTCGGAACTAGATTTGACCATAATTCCATCTCCACTTCTGGAGTAAGGGCTAGGGCCATATTCTACATCATACCCTTTAACTAATACACTATTGCCTCTCAATAATAACCATTCTAACCATGGCATGCTATAGCCTTTGCTGTCTGTCACATAAGCTTCATTAGAATATATTACATTGCTAATATTGTCTGATTGTATTGCTTCAATTATAATTCCTCCCTTAATAGATTGTCCTAATCTAGAAACTGGAATAATCCGAACATCAGTAGTATTGGCTAATTGCTCAACAATATTATCCACAGCATTAGTATCTGGTATACCTAAATCTGCTCTTAAAGATCCGGCCATTAGTTGGCCATATTCAGGCTCTTGTTTAAGGGCTGATATTAGCTCAGTGCGTATATCTGAACGAATACCATTTATAGATTTATTTAGGACTTTATTGATCTCAGGAATTAAAGCAAACAATATTTTAGAAGCGATAGATTTTTCAGAATCCAACAATCTTAGATTGATTTTCATTTTCTTTTCCACATAGTAATAATATAATCAGAACTACCTAGTCCAGCTGGTTCTGGATCTCCCGCTCTTTCATATATATAATTACCATAATTTTGAAGATCAGAATCTACCTTAAGATCACTAGCAGCTCTAATTTGAAGCATAGTGGATATTGGTGATATTGTCTGAATAGTTCCGTCGCTAATATTAACAGGAGCGGATGTTTTCATCCAATACTTACTATCAAATAAAACAGCTAAATACAAGGTATCCTCTTCGCTGTGTTCTATTTTGCCTTGTCCTAAGCATACCGGACAAATCTGGTAATCATCAAAAACAACTGGTCCTGTACCATTATATATATTGCTTGAGGATTTTGTGATAGGGTCAAAAACGCAATTAGTACAAAGAACATGATTGCTAGAGTTATATCTAAGTAAGCATTTGGTTGTAAGCCCATTAGGGCCTACTATTTGATCAATTGAATCTTTAAATAATTTTTTAAGACGATCGTTGATTAATTGCATAAGCTAACATTCCTTGATGCTATACTATCCTGAGCAAATATGCACTCTGTATATTGGGGTATATTGATATTGTTCGTTACATCAAATTTATTTATATCCACCGCGTAAAAATATTTACATGGATCTCTAAAAGAATTGCTGGTAGATATATTATGAAGAATGCTCTCGATTTGGTGTTGAGAGGATACTGCTGATCTAACAATAGATATATTCATTATTCAAATAAATCCTCATATGTAATATAAAGCCGCCAGCTGTGTAAGAATCCTATAGCGTTTTTATCGTGATCACACACATATAAGCTCCAGTCTCCATTAGCAGGAGAGCCTATAATTGAATCAAAAGAATGTAATAGGGTTTGATTATCATAGCCAATAATTATTTGTTCATCAACACCAGATCCACTACCAGATCCACTGCCAGATCCACTAGCATCACCCAATACTGGAATTCTAAACCTGATATAATTTGTTTTGTCGGTAGTTCTACACATGCCGCCATTCTGAACATTATGAGTAGAGGTGTTTTCTGGTGCTCGATCAGATAATATAAAGCTAAACCCAGGGCTATAGTTTAAAAACTTTTGACTACCAACAAGCAATATAGAATTTTGTTCACTTCCAGGATACTTCAAAAATATATTCAAATCTTGCATATTTGTGTGATTAAGGCCAACAAGACCAATTTCGATACTTTTAATATTTCTGGTGTCCGCAATGCTTATAGTATTAGAGACAACTGAATCGTCCACCATAGTTAATGGGCCGCCAGTATAAACAATAGCATCAGAAAGCATAACAGGAGGACATAGATCTTGATCCGCAGGAAATACAGTTAAATTAGATCTTGTAGGAGGATCTAATAATCTAGAAATAACAGAAACGTTACCGAATAAGATTCTATTGCTCTTAGTGCCAGATCCAACAAAAACCTCGTTGGGTTCTTGTATATCTAATTCATATTGGGCGGTATTAAAGGTGTAATTATCTGTTACTTTTGCCGGAATATCCAGGGTTATAAAGCCATCTTCTGTAGTAACCAAAGAATATTCGCTAGTTTTAGTAGTATTGTCAAAATTATATTCGACACCGGTGTTATCTCTCATTCTTAATAAAACATACATGTTTTTAAGATTAATTGGATTCTGGTTTTCATCAAGATAACGAAAAACAACCTGAAAATCAGAACCTTGTTCTATACGAAAATTAAAAGATGCTGCTGGCATTTGTTGTCCTTACGAAAAAAAGTTTCTGGTATGTGGTGAAGGGTTAAATGCATAACTAGGATCAAAATTATTGCCAACAAAAGGACTAAGTACAGCCCTGATTAGGCTCGTATTGCCTAATTCATGCTGCATTTTTAATTCGCTATATAGAGCGCATGGCCCATTTTTAAGAATAGTCTCAAAACCGCGTATATTGCCACCTACGCTGATGCTAGCGGGCCCAAGAGCAGCCCTAATTCCCTCTGTTGCGGCTCTAGTCCTGAGTGTGCTTTGATCTAAAAGGCAAGACGCCTTTAGTGACACGAAACTAATAAAATCTAAATCTCTGGACTCTCCGACAGTAGGATCTGGGGTGATATTTGGATTAACAATATCTATAGAATATTCATTGACTAAATTTATTTCTTTTGTGATATATTGAGCAGAAACAACGATTAGCTGTTGTATCCTCTCGTCGCTATATTCTGGGGTATCAGAGAGATCGTTTATTAGGGATCTAACAATTATGGGTATCTCAATGTTCCAAGACATATTGTGGCCTTTTGTAAAAATTGTTGAATATTTATTCTAATATACACCATGGTTTAATGCTTATATGATAGGCTGGCATTTTGACCCACCATTTTTATCATATCCTGGCCCGCAATCATCTTGTGGATCTGATAGACTTATTTGAAGAGTATTAATATCTACACTGTTGTTTGCTTCTGTTCTAGCTAATGCCTCGTTCTTGGCAGATTCCAGCTTTCTATTTGATTCTACATAATTTTCTATATTTGACTGCAAAATTTGTTTGGATAAAGTTATTTCGTTTCCTTCTATGTCTTGTATTACAGGGTCGGTATCTGATACAATCGAATTTACTAGTGTCGAAAGGATTTTAAGCTGGCTATCTTTATCTCTTGGTAAAAAGACGTCGTTATTATTAACTGTGATTTTATAACCATTAGCTATTTCTCTGTCATATTGTTTTTTTACAATATTAGCCTTTGCTTCTGCCCAAACTTCTGGACTTGGTTCAAGTGTTGTATGGGTATTTTTCCACACAAGATAGCATTCCCAATCTGACAATAAATCTCCTCCATCAAACTGATCGCAAGGCAATAATGCTGACTCAATGCCATCAAAAGTAATAATCGACTCTTCTTGTGTTTCGGTATTCACCCTAAGGATAGGACTACTGTAGCTTTTATCTACCACTAATTTACCATTAGACTCTATGATGCGAGTATAATAATAGTTATAATTTTGAGTATATTCGCAATAATCGTATACGTTATCAAAACCACAAAATGTCATTTTACACCTGTTCTATCCAGAGTCCGTAAATATCGTTACCTTTTTGAATAAATGAAACATTACATACTAAGCCATTAGTAAATGTATATTGGGTATAATTATTGAAATTATGAGAACCTAATTCTAATGCAATATTATATGATTTTAAATAATATTCAAAATCTGTATCTATTTCTTTTGCTAATCTATAGTAATAAGAAGAAGTAAAAGCACTATAATTACCATAGTATATAGGAGTAGTAAGTAATGCTGCTCTAACAGACGCAATAGACCTACCCTGTGGCCATCTAGAATCATTGTTTGACATAGTCAAGCGACCAGTAGATCTCAATCTTATATTGTAAATAGGTCTGTTTTCTATTAAAGACATTAAAGATGATGGGGCCCATGTCATTAAGCTATCACCTTTAATTGGGGGTTTCGTATACGTTTCAGCGGTATTATATATACCATAATTGGCGTAAGATCTGACAACACGGAAAAATGGAATAAATTCAAATCTTTTGCTTCTATTAGAAAGACTAGTTGATGCAAAAGCGGTGCTTTCTGAGCTTTCTGTGGTGTTGCTTGTTCTGAAAACAAATTTATGTTTAATTTCAGGCGATATAGAGTAATTAACGCCAAACACCCGATCTATATCAACAGTAAAAACATATGGAGAACCAGGCCCAACAAGATTTTGGTAAGAAATTGTTTTAACCAGAGAATAATTATTTTCACTATCGACATAGTAGGTCTGTAGGACCATATTGTTTACAGAATCTTCGCCCCTTCCTTCTTCGGTATGTAATAGTTTTTCAACTTCAAAATAAATATAGTCATTTCTAACTCTTTGAACAGAAAAATTTGGAGCTTGTGGTTTTTTAAGAGGGTCCCATAATTTATGAACAACTGGAGTAGATGTGTATTGAGTGCCAGAAACATTAACAATAGCAGTAGTACTTTGCCATAATTCGGAAGACACATCAGACAAGGCCCACCTAGTTCGGTATGGTATATAGATATTATCTCCGATTCTGGTGCGCCTATATCGATCCATGTATAAGATTGTAGATTTTATATTAGAATTTGGATATACACTTGGATCTCCACTATATATAACACCAGATAATGTGGGGTATCCTATAGCAGAAGAATCTGGACTTTTTACCAATAAATTGACCAACGGCGCAGTGGTTCTTTTGTATGAAACACCATTAAGCAATATTGTGTCAGAATTAAAGGAAGAGCCGATAGCATTTGGTGTTGATATTGTTGCACAGCCCGTATTGGAAAGGCCGTGATAGTTATAATACGTTGCCCCCACACCATAATTTACGCCTGCGTCAAGGTTGTTGATTTTAAGTTTATTGCTGGTACTAGATGCGATATTTTCTGATGAGTATTGAGATAAGGACGAGCAATCAATACCGGTATATGAAATGCCGCTAACAATAGTAGAACCTCTGTCGTTTATAGTGTAGTAGTGGTTTAGAGAGCAACCAGATATGCTTGCGTTATAGAAATTATAGTTAAATTCCTGACCATTCAATGGAATAATATCAGGTGTAGTACTAGTTAGTGAAACAGCACCGGAGTATAAGCCGGTACCACTAGCATTAACAGCCGCACATTTAGCGTACCACGTTGTAGAATTATTTCCGGTTAATTTATTGATAAGCTTTAATCTATTGATTCTAAAAGTATTAGTGTTGAACGATTGTAAATTAGTAGAATCAAAAGTATTTACGGTATCTACTAAAATATTGTAATATGCAATAGACTGTCCGCCATTATCTGTAGGAGCAGACCACGCTAAAGTAGCCAAAGAATAAGCGCTACTACTATAGTCGCCACTATAACCAGGATGAACAGAATAAATCCTTTGCTCTGATAGATTTCTAGATTGTGTGACGCTAGATCCAACAAAAGATAGTTCGTCGTCCCAGCCAAATGAGAGACTATTGGGTTCTGAGCAGGTTGCAACAGACCTACCTGGTGTTTCAGAAGAAGTAAGGGACCAGGTGCCAGTACCAGCATAATTAAGCGGGGCCAGCCTGAAATAATATGTCGTATTAGTAGTTAAAGAACTTATGTTTGTTGAGTTGCTGGTTCCTTGTGCTGCGATAGTCACAGTGGAACCATTTTGTATATTGCCACTATCGGCAGAATATTGCAAGAGATATCCTGTGACAGAATAACCGCCATCAGAATATGGGGCAGTCCAGAAAACAGAAACGCTGTCTGATCTAGGATATGTAATAATATTATTTATAGCAGTAGCTGTCGATCTGCTTTGCGTTATAGTGTTACTATAAACTCCAGTAAGATTGCTTATAACAGGAGCTATTCTATGATAAAAATTAGAATCATTAGTATTTAGGTAAGCAATGTCTGTATTAAGGCTGTCTCCAAGTTTATATTCTTTAATATGTCTTGAGAATATACTACTATCAAAAGTAGATACAGTATCTGTTTCTATAATAAATTTGTCTGGAATACTGTTTGTAGAAAAAATATAATTCCAAGAAATATTAGATACGCCATTTTCAAAAATCGCACTAGCGCCAAATGTTTGAAGTCCAGAAGATACTGGAGAACCTTCGAAAGTATGAGCCATAGTATTTGACGGATCAGATTCACCTATGGCGTTAGTTGCTGTTATGTTAAAATAATAATTTTCTGATAAGTCTATATTAGTAATAGATCCGGATGTGACAATACCCCCATAGTGATTACCAGAAACAGGAATATCAATACTATTATTAAGAGAATTTATTTCTGTACCATAATTAATGGTATATTGACTAATCTTTGAATTATTGTCGGTAGAGCCTGACCAGTATATTACTAATCCAGAAGTAATTAAATTAGTGTTAGAGGTAATACCAGTAGGGGGCAGAGGTCTATTTTCTGGATATATTTCATTATCTATAATAATGTTATCTAGAATAATATTATTGTCTTGAGCATTAGCGGCGTCTCCATCAAGAAACACGGAATTTTCTCTAATATAGGGAGCTAGATTGTTAACTCCACGAGATTTATTTTTTGCATTAGGGATTAAAACTCTCGCCTTGGACATTTTTCTAGGTTTAGAATTAAGTTTTACAGAGCTGGTGAATTTCTTAGCATTCTGCGGTATAGCTTCAGCATAAGAAACCTTTTGATAAAATGCTTCGCAAGATAATAGTTGCGAGGCATAAGATTTATGTGTTAGTTGTGTTGGTATAAATCCAAGTTCTAATTTGGCTTGACTAAAGTTTATTTTAGAATTACCAGCAAGACCTGTGGTGGTTTCTGGCCTAATCTCAAAAATCAATGTTCTAGCATTAGAAGGAACGGTAAAGCTAGAATAATATTGTGTCCACCCAGAAGATATGGCGGTATTCACAATAGAGCCTGAGATAATAGTTTTATCTTGCAGAGCATCATCTTCATGCGGAGTGTAGTACATGGCAGAATAAATATTGCCACTTAAAGACAGGTTAGGACTCATGGCATAGTAGCTCATACTCATATCTTCACCCTGGTGAGGTAAAACATCCTCTGTTGGCACAACATACAATAAGCTGTAGTAGCATCCAGACACCGTGTTTGTGAGACTGATGCCATAGCTATTATTGTCTAAAACTCCGTTAGTCATGCATTTGGTGGCGGTAGCTCCTTGGCTATCATATTCGTTCTCAAAAATAGAGAAGAACCATCTATCAGCAGTATATCCCTGCTTATTGAAAGAAATACCCCTTTGCCATACATCAAAATTACCATTAATAATGATATTCTCGCTATCGACTTTGCGATTTAGTAAAGATTTGGCGTAATTAATGATTCTTGACATATGCTATCCTTTAAAGAAAATTTGCGCCTATAAAGATAAATACACTAAACTCTAAGACTCTGTAAAATTGATAATTCTGCCATATTATTCTCCTTATTATGAAAGTTCTCCGAAAATTGATACGCAAATAATGGTTGTATCTGCGGTAGTTGCGGTGTTGCTTTTCCATGAATAAACGTCTAAGTAGCTTGTTTGTGGGTTTCTCACTTCTAAAAACATATCGCTGGATACATTAATCCCAATAACCCCAACTGTGGCGCAATAGTTTGTATTAGCAAAAGAAGTGTTAAAATTAATTCTATACTGTCCAGTATTAAGATCGGTAATACTGTCAACATTAAAAGCACTCCTAATCCCACCATTAGCCAAAGTGAAGGGCGAAGAACCGAAGGTTCCATCAAAATTAACCCAAGCTTTGGCTAGTCTATTTTGTACATTATCACCCTCTGTCGAACTGTCTGAAAGTTTATCAAAAGTCACAGCCCCATCAACTATCTGACCAGTATCAGCCGCACTGAATCCACTATTAGAAGTATTGCGAATAACAAACTCAATAATATCTCCAGCACTCGCCCCTTGCGTTAGCGTAATACCACTTGTGCCATTAAGGCTATAATCTTGCCCCTGTACTATTCTCGCGCCATTAAGATATACGTCAATATTAGACCCACTGAACCCACCAGTAACAGTAACAGCTGTTTGACTTGCTGTTAACGTAACTGTTTGCTTGCTGGACTGTCTACTTATATCTCTCGCAATGCTCATTAGATTGCCTCTAGTTCTTCTAGTGTTGTGGCGTCTTTGACTAACTTTCTTCTGGCAGCATCGGCCCCACTAAGTTGTGCCCTAGCCTGACCATAAGCCAACATTAAAGGTGTCATTTCAGCAACCGTAAGAGAATGAGGTTCTCCTTCAGTGTCTAGTATTGTAATAGGATCTGTAGAGCCTAGCGATGCAGCCTCTTTTGCTAATGAGTAAGCGCCGTTAAGTAACGCAACGTCGTCTGTATGAATACCGAGACTCCAACCTTCTGGTGTTTGCCAGCCGTTATTAAGAGTCACCTTCCAATCTTGATCTATCTCTGTAAGCTTATTTAGTTTGGCTTGGTCTAATTCTGATATACTCATAATTTCAGAAACTGGATCTAAGGTTTTTAGTTCATCTGGCGTGGTTGCCTCGTCAATTCTACTATCCGCTGGAGCGTCACGAAGTTGTTGTTTTTTAGTTTCAATATGGTTCTTAAGCGTAACATTCTGAGCTTCAGTAGCCTTTAAGTAATCTACATCTAGCGACTCAAAATAAGGCTGTCTGTCATTTCTTACCTTGTCTCGCCAAATATCTTTGGCTTTATTCATGTTTACATTAATCATACTATCCTCCCATGCCTAATCTAAAAAATTCATCAGCACCTATACCAGCGCCGTCTGGATTACTAAAGTCTGCTTCCCAAGCGTTACGAAATGTTCGATCAGTTGGGATGTCTGTGTCTTCAATAATCCTGTAGGGCTTTCCAGCAGGAACATCTTTCAGAGCAATTTGCTCTATTGTATATTTAGTGTTGGGGCTTGGTATAACTACTGATACCCCGCCATCATCATTTGGATAAATTATTCTTTTCATTTTTTAGTCTCCGAAAACTATTACACTAATAAACTGAGCTTCGCCACCAGCGCTAGGGACTACTGGGGTAGTACCCGCCCTATCGACAAGAGTTTGCATTTGAATGGAACTAGTAGAGTGAGCGGTTACTCTACAGTCCATAATATGCCCTACACTTGAGGCGTAACCATCGTCGTGAGCAAGAGCAACAGGATAATGATCGCTACTCATAGCTGTGTCAAAATTAACCGTATAAGTACCGACAGAATTTTCTACAACACTAGAGACATTAAAGGAGACATCTGCATTGCCCGCAGCTATTCCTGTCGAAGATCTGCCGTCAAAGACGGCCCAAGCCTTTGCCCGTCTTGCGTTTTCACTAGTTTCTCTTGCTCTTGTCATGTTAAATACCTTTTTAACTCCATGTTACCCAGTGTTCCCAAGTTCCACTTCTGTTAGCATATATAGAAGTAGTACTTTGTCCGGTACCCCATCTTAAGCCGTTGGGAAAACTACCACAAGTACTACCATCCCAACCAGCTCCTATAGCGCCGTCAGCTCTTGCCCAATTACATTGATTTTGATAGTTTGGATTATATATCCCATGACCACCGGCATAACCCAGTATAACCTTTCTTGGTGTGTATCCGCTATCAGCAGTTAAATAATTTACAGTATTATATGTCTTCATGGTATTAAAATACACTGCAGCCCTATGGTCTTTGGTATCACGCTCAACCAATAAACCATGCATTGGTATGCAATAATCAATAGCGTTTACTGTAGCTGTTCCGGCATAAGGAGATGAAAATGTCTTACACCAAGGTAAATTGTCGTAGTAGTTTGCTTCATATATCAATAGTATTGGACTGCGCATTCCTGGACCTTGAAAATAATATGATTGGGAAGATTGAGCATTTAGTCTGGCGGCCTCTACCGGACTAGCAAAAGGTCTAGAAATAGTGCCGTCATTGTATGAAGGCGTATTGGGATAGGCAACTATGACTATGCCACTACCACCAATACCGCCAGCCGCACCTCCTCCGCCAGTATTAGACTGTCCGTTTAAATTACCAGCTCCTCCACCTCCTCCTTTTCCTTTGGCTCCAACATTAGCTGCGACACCACCGTTCCTATCTTGACCGACACCTGCGCCGCCACCAGCAAACCAATTCTCATAATTAGAATCGCCAAGATTCAATCCGCAACAAGCTGCTATGAGAAATTCACTTCCGCTTCCTCCGTTTCCGCCATAGCCCGCTGTAGTAGATAAATTTCTTGATCCTGTTCCGCCAATACCACCAGCCCCACCACCGCCTGCACCTTGATCGTAATTACTAGGAAGAGTATTTCCACCACTATTGCCCTGACAAGCAATACCAGGTCCACCTAGGCCCCTAACGTCGTGATTAGCCCCTCCGCCTCCAGAACCGCCATAACCACCATTTGGAACACCCGGATCACTACCTCCATAACCTCCTCCGTATGCAGTTAGAATCAGGCCTGGTCCAATAATACTAGAACTGCCACCAGAACTATTCAAAGAACCTCCTGATCCAACAGTAATGGTATAATTACCACCAGAAACGAATTGACTCTTCGTATATAGTACACCACCAGCCCCTCCGCCACCAGCACCTTTGGACCATGTTCCGCCACCGCCACCTCCACCAATAATCAGCAACTCAATATCTCCTCTTCCAGTCAAAGATAATGTATCGCTAGAATTAAAAATATGAAAAGTATAATCTCCGCAAGTACAAGATGTACCTCCACTTGCAGAAAATTTCTGGTAATGTGTCAAAAATATTTTTTTTGGTATAAATATCACGGCGTATACTCCTGTACAAGGTTTCCGTACCAATTTGTACCATCAGAATAAAAAGTAAGTATATCCATTCTAGAAGCAGTGGTTGTGATAGTTGGAGCAGAGCTGGATGGCCACTTAACACCAGTAAATGTTGCGGAGTATCCCCCGGTCCCTGTTTTAAGAAACATTGTGAAACTTCTACCAGCATCTGGAGTCGGCATTGTAAATATACAGTTATCTGTCAAGGTGTATGTTTGAAGAGTACTATTGGTAATAGATATAGTTTGAGATGTGCCAGTATTACCTTGATTAATATATGTTTCTTTATAGCCCTTGACTATCAGATCTGCATTGACTGTCAAATTACCCGTCATTGTATCGCCGGTTTTTTGCAGATTCGTGGATGCTATGGTTGATCCGTAGGCGATATATTCTACAATATCCCCACTAGCTGCTGGAGAGGTTAGGGTAAATGATGTATTGCTAGTTTCTTCAAAATCTTCGCCTTCTACAAGTTTAACGCCATTTAGGAATACCGCTAATCCACCACTAGGGTATATGTCGGTCGTATTGAATAATGATTGACTACTTGTGACCGAAAGAGTACCTAAAGAAGTAGTACTAGAACCTCCAGAACCTCCTGATACGCCGCTCCATACAACATTATAATTACCGTCATAAACCAAGCTGTCTCCTACATTGCCAACTCCTGTTGGGAAAGTATACTGATCGTTAAATGTAATAGCCCCAGTTAGTCTGTCTGTTTCTAAAATTGTTTTAGACACAGTACCAATAGTGGATCTAAACTCATAACCACTAAAATCGCTCTGAGTTCCTTTAAATACCAACTGTCCAGTACTTGTATTTCTTCCTATAAGAAAATGTTGGTCTGGCGCACCAGTAGTGTGAATACACAATCCTTGTTCGTTAGAATCTGCTACTGTTAATCTACAAATAGTGCCTGTGGTTCCTATGGCGAGTCCGGTAGGAGTATATACAAGATCATTTTGAGCATTAACTGTGGTTGAAGAGCCATCTGATATTAATAGTCTATAATTTCCGGGATTACCAATAGTGGCATATTCTGGGGCTGTTCTATGTCCTTCCCATTCTATAACATCACCAGCACCAGCAGATGCAGATAAAAGAAAAGATGTTCCATCAGTTGCTGTATAGTCATCTCCGTCTATAAGTTTAAGACCATTATAATAAACATCTAAACTACCAACAGTATATCCTCCATTAACAGTAAAACTCTGCTGAGAAGTAGTTAATACTTCATGATCACTAAATCCAGATAATATATCGCTAACACCACTCCACGCTACATTTCCATTGCCGTCTGTGGCTAATACTTGAGAATTAGTTCCATCTCCAGTTGGGAAAGTAAACTGATTATTAATATTAAACGAATCTACAGTTGCTCCGCCTTTGAGATTTAAAGAGTATCCTTGTGCTATATATGTGCCTGTTTGTCCAATAAAAATTTCTTTAGACCCATTGATACTCATTGCGGTAGAAGAAACACCTCCGCTACCTCTTACGTTAAAAAATATGCCGCCATCAGGATTATTTTGATTACCATCTGTTTTTTCAAAAACAAAACCGTCGTTGCTACTATTACCAAGACCCCAACAGTCACTATTTTGGTATGCGATAAATCCGTCATAAATAGTAGGACCAGATAATGGAATATCATAAGTTCTAAAAGCTATAGTAGGAGATATAATTCCAGATTGAATGTAGGCCGTACCGTCTGCTATATGTAATTTGTGGGATGGCAAAGCCGTCCCTATACCAACATTTCCGTTATCTACCGCCAACGCAGTATAACCATCTACAGTAAGCTGTTCAAAATGTCCACTGTTAGGAACATCATTGCTTCTACCCGGACCAAGCACAAGTATCCTGCCGTTAGTGCCAGTTTTTAAAACGCGCCCTATGTTCTGAACTAACTCGCTAACACCAGTTGGTCTTACATTGGTCAAGCCGCCCCCATTATCAACATAAACTGTATTTCCAACACTAAAGCCATTAGTAACACCGCTTGGGAGATTCTGTGCTAAACCGAAAACGTGAACGTGGCCTTCTGAGCCAGTTGTAAGCTCTGAAGCAAGCAGACCGATAGCGGGCATCTTTGTGGCGTTTGCACAATCCGCTGGGGCGACAAGGGGCTTGCCATTAGACGAATAATACCCAGCAACATAAACAGGAGTACCTTCAGCGATAGTACTTCCAGTATCGTTTCGACATTCTGTAATTACAACACCGTCTAGGTCTCCATAAAAATATTCGGCAGTAACGTTACCGTCTATCGTAATGTTACCAGTACCAACTATATCATAGTTGTTAAGATCTAAGTTTCCGTCTAGCTGACCAGATAAAGCTGCTGACACGCCACTCCAAGCTACTTGGTTTGATCCAGCGTAAACAAGACTGTCGCCCACACTTCCAGTGATGGTGGGAAATGTATACTGACCACTCACATTAATACTATCGGAGCTAAAAGATCCATTTACTTCTAACTTATAAGAAGGAGAAGCCGTCCCTATACCAACTCTATCTGTACTAGCGTCTGTAAATAACAAATTAGCGTCAGTATCTCCTGCTACTCTAAAATCACAATCATATCCTTGTGCATTAAATACAAAATTGCCACTATTATCTATTCTTAGTCTTTGCGCACCAAACCCATCGCCCTGTGTAAGATCAAAATAACCGCCTGATGGCATAAACATTCTTATTCCATCCCCAAACCAATTTTCGATACCAACATTAGGCGAGGAGCTATTAGCGGCTTCTAAATAAATTTTACCATTAATATAGCAATCACGATCAACACCCAAGCTTCCTCCTACATAAAGCTTTCTTGGTGATGTATAAGCATATCCTATAGCAACCCCTGATCCATAATCAAAGATAGTGCTATTACCTATACTGTTAGATGTTGTCCACTTAGTAACATAAGACCCAAAAGAACTAGTAGTACCAACACCAGTAGGCACAGGTATTCCACTTACTTCTAATGAAGTAGTAAAATTTCCAGTAGCAGCAGTTATACTATCAGTAGTTATGCTATTAGCAGTTATGCTGCCGGATGTGCTGATATCATTATTTCCGAAATTCGCTGACATAATTTACCTACTCAGTAATTGTGACTGTTCCATCTTCATTCATGGTTGCTCGACCAATTTGTGTCATCTTATCTGCTATGGCGCTCATATCATATTTATATATCAGTTCGCCAAGATCATAATGTAGTTGAAATATTTCAGCAGCATTTGTGCCAAGAGCGTCTGCTATTTCTTGAGGAGTAGCTCTAGGATTTCTCCAAAAAATATCTACTCCGTGCCTGTAAGACTTGACCATCCTATCAAAAGTCGAATTTGTTATTTCTATCAAATTATTCTTAGCTTCGTTGGCCCAATCAGGTTGTTGATTATTTGTATTTATAATTGGCATAATTTAAACCCCTAAAAACGTGAGACGACACCATCTAGCGAACACACCCACCTGATGGTTTTTCCCGATATTCCGTTGACTTTAATGTTCATGCGATCATAAGTGCCGTTTGGAACAACACTAACAGACGCTGAACTCATAGACGCATCTGCAAAATTTTCAGTAATTAAGGAACCAACAATTTGTGGAGTGCCTGTACTGTTTTTAATACACCCTCTGATTATCCAGCCAGCGGCTGTATCGTCTGTATCATTATTGGCTGCTATGTGTAATGTAAAAGTTAATACCGTACCCAAAGCAACATAAAACGCAGAACTATAGTTTGATCCAGATTTATCAGCAGTTAAATAATGGTCACTAGCATCAGTACTCTCATATTGTATTACATGAAAAACTCTTTGAGCGTCTCCTTTACTAGTGAAATAATTAGTAGCAAAAACCATACTGTTAGTCGCATAATTTTTTGCTCCTTCTCCAATAAGTAGTCCTGGTGAACCAGCTTGTTGATTAGTAACAGATGGGTCAAGTTGAACGCTAAGATCTTTTACCGATGAAAACCAGTATCCTCCAGTATCGGTCGCCCATCCACCATTTTCTTGAGCAACGATGGTCGGACAGGAAAATGTTCCATTAACGTCTAATGTATTTTCAGGAGCTAGCTCAGAATAAACACTACCATCATGCATATTGATACCAACTCTGTGGTTGGTAGAATCGGTAACAATATCGTATAATTTATATGAGCTAACATATGTAGGAGGAGCAGCCTGTTGAATTCTAACCTCTCCAACAGATAAATATCCGGGATTTTCTAGGTCAGAAGGTTGATAGCCGCCAATTTTTAATTCACCACTAGCTACAACATCGTTGTTGATATTTATTCCACCAATGCCAGTAACGCTATACGTATTAATATCTAGATTAGCACCTAACTGAGGACTAGTATCTTCTACAACATTTTCCAGTACTCCAGTTAAAGAAATATTAATATGAGTATCAGGAGTTTCTAGAATAGTAAAATTATCAGAAAAATCTAGTATTGCTATGTCGCTATCACCAACCTGGACTCCGGTATGATATATGCTTAATGTTGAGCTGCCGCCAGTAGCAGTATTATCTGTAGCCCAAGCAATATTGCCATTTCCATCAGTTTTTAATACTTGCCCCTGATTTCCATCTCCGGTAGGAAAAACAAAACCTCCATTACCAGCATTAACACTCAATGCTGTAAAATTACCACTATTAGCAGATAAATCCCCATCTATGTCTATATTACCAACACCAGTGATACTATAGGTATTAATATTCAGGTCGTGGTGTAATACTGATCCTACAGGAATTAAGCCAGACCAAGGTGTAGATCCATCTCCTATATTTAGAAGATTTTTGTCCAAATCAAATCCTGGTTCGCCACTAGCTAAAACTACACTAGAATTATCAGACCATTGAACAGAAGTTCCTTTGCGTAGTTGTATAATATTTTTGGCTGGCATTTATTTTTCCTGTTTGAATTTCGTCTTTTATGGCGTACCACCATCAACAACAGCATAATACATATAAACAGGGTTAGCTGCACTAACACCACTAATTCTGGTTAGACCATCTATAACAGAAGAATTCTGTCCCAGATTAATGGTAGTAGACAGAGTGCCTACCTGTCCTAATGTAATACCACTGCTAGCAAGTTTAGTAACAGCTATGTTCGCATTGTCTGCTATATGCCTATCAAAAATTTGAGCATCCTTAATCATACCGCTTTCAATAACATTATTATTAATAATAGTATTATCAAAAACCACACTCCAGTAGTCTCCTTCTCTACCTAGATTATCCAAAGTATCTAATGTCATGGTACCGCTAATATGACCAGAAAGACTACCACTACCAGTAGGAGAAGGTAAATTAGTAGCATTGCCAAAATTTAAATAATATGAACCATGCTGATCGTCTAACAAATCAACATTAAGATTACTGACCAAACCTGTTGAAGCAACAACTAATGGAGCACTAGGTCCAGAAACAGTTGAAGTTAATGTATTACCACTAATATCTCCACTAGTATAAACATTTTCTCCTCCAGTAAATTCCCATCTGTCATTAATAGTATTCCAAACAAATTCTTTATAATCGCTAGTTCCACTAACCAGAACCTCAAAACCGCCAGTACCAAGACCACTAGCATTAACTCTGATAACATTATCTCCAATATCAACAGTAGTACTATTAACTGTAGTTGTGGTACCTTTGACCAAAAGATCTCCCCCAACAGTAACATTACCAGTAGTAGCAATATTACCACCAACATCAAGATGTCCTCCAACATTCACATTAGACAAAGTCTCTATAGTATTGGCACTAATTCCGCTAACAGTAATAAGATTAGTATCAGGATTATATTTAATAGCAGAATCAGTATACAAATTATTGGTATTAGACGATCCGCTGTCGTTATCATCAACAAAAGTTATAAAATGATCGCTAGCACTATTACCAGCATCATTTGTAATAATACCACTAGAACTTAAACCAGTTCCTTGTAAATTACCTATAAACAGTGGCGCAGTAACGTTTCCTGAGGAGACTATTGTTCCTCCGACAGTAAGATCTGATTCTACGATAGCACTATTGTCTACATACAGATAACCAAAAGTTCCACTATTACTAGCAGATAAATTAACAGCACTAATATCTCCAGTAGAACTAATATCATGAAGATTGGATATACTATTGCCTGAAGCTGTTACGGGATCGTTTATGCCGTCTATATCCGTAATATTATGAACATGGTAGCCCACATTGATTTCTTTTGACCCACCAACATCATTAATAACAATACCAGTGCCTTCTGATAGATTTGCAGATATTTCCCAGCGGTTATTGCTAGTACTATAATCAGCAATTGCTCCACTAACCCCGACTAGTCCTGTTAAGCCAAAAGTTAGTGTGCCAGATCCACCCTCTCCATTATCGTCATATACAACACTAATTCCAGAAGCTTGTCTTACAAAACCAGTAGTGACATGATCTCCACTACCAATAATATCTTGAATTATTTCTACTTGATCAGGATTATCTGGGTTTAAGCTAGCATCCCCCGTATAGGCAATCTGAATAGCTCCATTAACAACAGAAAGACCTATGTCTGTACCAGCCACAAGATTAGCATCTATTTGCACTCCTGTAATATGGCCGTTCACTCCTGTTAGTCCAATTAAAGAAATCCCACTTTGTGTAGTTAATCCGTTTAAAGAACCAGGATTGCTAGGATCTTCCATAGTAATAAACGAATAAGGAATACTATTCCATTGGGTAGTACTACCACTAGGGCCAATTTTTACTCTACCAGTATCTTGCTCCCACCCCATTTCTCCGTAATAAAGTACGGGATCTACGCCGCTCCACTGAGCTGCTGTTCCTTTTCTTACTTGTAATCTTGTATTAACTGGCATGATATAATTCTCCGTGATATATTATTTGTGACTTTATGGTGTTCCGCAATCTATCTCAAAAGTATCCATGAAATTAGTTAAAAATTCTGTTAATCCAATTACATCGCTTGCGTATACTAGAGATGTTGTTATAGCAGCACTAAATCCTGTGCTAATCTCAATAGAAGATGCTGTGCTTGTTTCTATATCCACAACTCCAATACCCTCTCCATGAGTTACCGCAGTGCTAGTCTCGATTTCAATAATATGATTAGTGTCAAAAACTTCTACAGTAAAATCGCTCATGGTTGACACTCCAACGCATCTGAAGATTTACTGTTTCTTTTCAATATGGTGACTGTTCCATATATAATTCTAACAGTATATTTGCCACCCTGATTATAATGATCATAATTAGCCTGCAATTCAAGATCATATTTAGCGGTATTGAAAGATAAAGCATTTGTTGTGGATGCAGGAAGCAAGAAATTTATTCTTCCTTCAGATCCAACAATCTCAAATTTATATGCTGTAAGATCAGTATTTTCTGTTGTGAAAGTTTGAGTAACATTAGAGCTAGTTCTCCAAGTTAATCTAGCACACCAATCTGTAATATCAATAGGGTCGCCATTAGCGTCTTTATAGACCAAAGACATTCTAAATGAGGTTCCTTGTTCTATATTAAAATCATAATTACCAGCACTCATATGGCGTATCTCTCATCAAAGGTACTCAAGTCATGATAAAATAGTATACACCTTAACACAGATATATACTAACGATTAAGAAAAAAGCCGCCCTGGGAAGAGCGGCTTTCTCTTAGTGATAAAGATATCGCCAGAAATCAGACAGCACCAAGAAGTACTCTTCTGTTATCTAGAACAGCAAAGCCAAGTTCAGCCCAGCCATAGAAACCAGCTCTCTTCTGACGATGTAAACTATCGTCTTCAAAGATCTGAACTTCTTGTCTGACTGGCATGATAAAGCTATCTCTCTTGCGTAGGTCCAGACCCACAACAACTTCGTCTTTACCAGTAGGTGGAGTTTGGCCCAAGGTGTTGGCATAGAAGTTTTGGTATTCTTGGCCAATACCAAGCTCATCTCTGTCATGGAGATTAACACCAAAGATTCTATTAATAGCACCATCGGCTGCGGTATAAATTTCACGTCTGGTAACTTCATCAACAATATCAACGCCCCAATTTCTAATGTCTTCCATAGCTTCTGGAGAAACATAAAGATCAGTAAGAGCACCTCTATTTGCTGAAGAACTATTACCACCACCATTGCGGCGCATAACAGTTTTCATAAGGCTAACAAGTCTCTTGGTAAACTGATTTGAGGCAGCATCGCTATCAAAGACAACAATATTTCTGTCTACAGCAGCAGCAAGAAGAGTGTGCCAACCATCATCATTCATCTTCTTAACAAAGGAAGCTTCAAGGACTTCCATAGCACGACCAACAACATCCCATCTAGCATCACGAGCATATTTTAGGAGATAGTCGATTGAGGCGCCAATGTCATAGGTTGGAACCATGACATAATCACTCTCAACGTGACGCTCTGGAATATATCCATGATTAGGAATGGTGTAAGCAACGAAATCTCTTTCGGTGCCAGGAGCAAGAAAATCGAGAGGAAATTCTGGAGTAGCACCAGGAGCAAGTTGAACTGACTCGAAGATGTTATCAAGAATATTACCGCTCATAAGACCTTGTCTGAGAGGAAGCTCAAGAGCTTTGGCAAACTCCTTGTTTGCTGCTAGAGCAACTTCTCTATCTGGTGAACCAGACTTGACCAAAAGATCGGTGATCTCTGGTGTTGGTTTAAACTGTTGAGTATTAGCTGACATTATTTATTCTCCCTTTGTTCTAGTTTCAAGAAATGTTGATGTCTACTTTGGCGAAATCGTCTGCATCTTTACGACTTAAAAAAGTACCAACCTTAGCGTTGGCATTATTTGTGGTCAAGAACCCATTAGCACCCAGATATGCGGCATCACCGGCCTCTGGTGAGTCAGTGCTAACAATAGCATCTGTAGTAACTTGACCTTGGCGAAGTAGTGTTACTTTGCCACCAACTTGTACTTCATCTTTATACCAATTGACGTGCTGTTTAGTAAGATCGTAGTCAACAACATCGTTTAACAAAACACCCATAGGTGTTCTACCAGTAGCACTAGTAGCATACTCAACAAGTGCGCCAGCATCATCCATAGATGCTCCGACATTAGTATTACCTGTGGCGGCCACAACAACACCGCCTCTTTCAGCAATTGCGCTCATGAAGAAAGAGATATCGGTGTGTGATTCAATTCTATCTGGTTTAAGAGCCATGTTATTTTCTCCCTTTATAAAGAATTATTTTTTGGTATTGAGTCTGGAACTAACAAAATCAACAAGAGCAGCGCGAGTGCTTTCTGCTGAATCTTCAGCTTCTTCACCAACACTAAGATTTACTTCGTCTTCTACTTCGACACTATCAAGAATTTCAGCAGATGTGTCTTCCGACTCGTCTGACTCTTCTGATACTTCTTCTGAAGCTTCTTCTGATTCTTCAGCCATAGACATCTTTGGTTTCTTAGCCTCTGATTCGTCTTCTTTCTCTTTCTTGGCCATTTCTTCCTTTTTAGGTTTCATGGCTGCTAAAACATCAGTCATAGCATCAAAAGTTTCGTCGTCTAAGGATTCGAATTTTTCAATAGTAGCATCGGCTGAATCATTGTCTACTCCAGATTCGATAAGCTTGGCTTTTCTTTGCATCATCTTTTCTTTTTTCTTCATCTCTTCCTCTTTCATCTTGTATTCAGCAACAAGAGTTTCTGCATTAGAAAGAGATTCTGTTAAGGATGCAATCTTTTCTTCTTGTGCCTTGATGGTTTCTTCGTGCGAAGCAACTGTTTCAAGAATAGAAGTAAGTTCTGAGCCTTTGTTTTCAATTTCTTCTGATTTAACTTTTAGCTCTTCGTCAAGCTTAGAGATCTGATCAGCCTTGGCATCAGAATCGGCTTTGCTTGCGGTAAGAGCTTCGGATAATTCAGAATACTGTTTTTCTAGATCTGAAGCTGTCTTCACAAAGCTATCTTTAATAGCTTCAGAAGATTTAGCAATGCTTTCAATCTGATCTTTAATTTCTGATACGTCTTTATCTAAGTTCATTGGTTCAACCTCCGAGTTAAAGCTTGACTTAAGTGTTGATACACCTAATTCTGTAAAATTATTAATATTTTGATCATCTTTTTTTTCTGGCGTCTGATTTATTTTCAAAATGATACTTTCAGGGTTAGCTGGCTTAGCAACAAAACCCTTTCCGCTGAATACAATATTTCTTAAAACTCTGCCAATTTTGTAATTTTCATGCTCTCCAGTACCGCCGTATGCTCTTAAGTGTTTAGTAAGGTGTGCTGTGGATTCACTCCTGGGAAGCACCTCGTATTTATTGGTATTCTTTTCTATAAGACCATAATCAAAGCCACTAAACATACATTCCATACTGACATATTTTTGGCCGTTTTCTATTTCCTGTATAAGATTTTCTGCTCTCGACCTTAGTTCTGGATCAGAAAACGCTCGGTATATTACGGATCCTGTTAATATGTGGTATTTATTTGGAAGATTATCTTCTGGAGTATCTTTATCTATAAGTAATCCGTCTTCAGTAATTGGCCAATTAGAAATAATATGACCTATAATTGTTTTTTCGTCATGCTCTAAATTTGTTGGCTTATCTTCTGGGGTGCTTTTAGCTCTCCAAACTTCTAAGCTATCAAAAATATCATCATTTCTATTCCAGTTAGATGTTACTAAGATAGACTGAACATAATATAAGTCTTCGTCACTATATGAAGCTAGACTTTTATATTCATTTTTATTTTTGTTATGCAGTATATTGTCTTTTGAAGATGGTACGGCTTGACTAGCATAACTAATAGAAGCAGTAGACTTAATCATTTCAGACAAGCCATCCGCTACTTCTACATCATAAACTTTGATATTATTCATATTTTAGGCCTTTTTGAGTACAAGTGTTCATACACCAAAGAATAAAAAGAAGACTTTATATGTTTGTTTGACTCTGAGTTTAATTCATAATTGGTCTGATGTTTAATGTCTTTGACCCAATCATTGAATTTATTATATATGGAAATGTTTTGTGGGGAATTTATTTTTGCAAGAGTATTTTGAATAGAATCCTCTGCTATTACTATATCGGGATGGCTAGCAAATAAGACTTGTGTTTTTAGTCTATCTAACTCCTGGTGTTCGGCTTTTGATAAACTCCTTAAATTTTTCTTGTTGTAAAAGGTCAACATGATGGGGTTTATTATGTCTGATATTTTATCTTGAGCTTGCGCTGCCCAAAGTGCTATTTTTGCCCCGGTTTGTGGTTTGAAGGTTTTTTCTTTTCGCTGCTCTTTGTCTTTTGATAATCTGGGTCTTCCTTCTCCAGGTACTCCACGCAACGATTCCGGGGAATCGTTAGCCAACTTCGTTGATGACATTTCCTGTTTAAGTTGTATTGCTGTTTTTTCTGATGGTTTTTTCTTTGGTAAGCTGAGACCAACTTGGGAAGGCGTTACTATGCCTAATTGTAAGGATAGTTTCTTTAATGCATTATCGAATTGTGGATCATGCCAAGGCCCAGCCTTTTTAATCATTCTGTCTGACTTCCTATCTCTGTTTTCTCTATTTAGTCTTGTTTTTTCCATATCAGGATCAAAACCAAACTTGGTTTGTAGTAGCTCGTCACTAATTAGATTTCTATCAGCTAATTGTATAAGTAGTGCTTTTTCAGCATCCTCATTACTTAGATCCATTCTGTCAAATTCTATACTAGCCGGAAATCTAAAACCCATTGCTTTTTGTACCAATACAATTTCTTTTTCCCAAAAATCCATCAATAAATCTCTACCGTACTGTAGTCTTTGGGTTAGTGTTTTTAGTGATATGAAATTATTTGTAGTGCCAGCAGCACCGTATGTTCCAGTAAGAGTTGGAGGGATTCCAAGTCCAGCATATATACTATTTAAGTGAGGTGTATATTTACCTTCTCCTAGAAATTGATGTACGTTTGTTTTGCTTTCTAGTAATTCTATATCTGGCCCCCACACCAAATCCATTGTTCCTCCGCCAACATTATTTCCTAAAATCTGAGCGAGTTTAGCTGTAGCCGCTTTTGTCGGAGCTATCTTGTGTTCAAGACTACCTAGCTTAAAAATCCTAATATTGGAAATGGCCCCATCTAATGCTGCGATATCTGCGAGTTTTAATTTTTCGATGACTGTAATATCATCCATGATTGCATAAATCATAGGATAAGCCCATGTTTGCCAATCATCTTTCTTATAATGATATACTACGACTTTGTTGGGGTCTAGAGGATAGGGCTTTCTTGTCTTAGCGGCATCTACGATAGAAGGAGGAAGATTGTTAATAATATTTTTTTCATTATCGTTTCTTGGAGAATTTACAATTTTTCTTATTCTGGCTGGTAAAACCAACTCATAAAGTTTATCGTGTACAAATGAAGATAAAGCACCAGCAGAAACTTCTACACATACAGGATCTATGAAAGTATATCTCCAAGGGATTTCTTTCTTTTCTATTTTGTATTCTGGTAAAGTATCTATCTTTAGGTCGGCAACACCTATGGCTTTATAAAGATCTTTTGCTACTTTGGTTCCAATTTTACCAGTTTGTTTATTTATAACAACATTGCCCGTCTTGTATAGGTTATTTAAAAATCTTTCGCTTCTATCTTTGCCGTTGATTTTCTTAAACCACTGCCTATAAAATCTCTCAATCCTTTTATTCTTATGAACAATTTTTATTCCTTGTACGGCAAAATCGCCCATAAGATCAATCACATTTTTGACTAAACCAACTCTTTGATATATGTCTTCCGCTTTTTTAATTACCGCCTTAACATGTTTTGGTACGGCTTCATCTGGACGAAAATAGTCATAATCTTGTCTTGTTAATCCTGGTCGGCCTCCAGTATTACCATCCAAATTAGAGAAATCGTTGTAATATCTACGACCGGCTACGGCTTTGTTTATTCCAGTATATTCTTCTAGGGCTCCAGCAGAAGCTTTGAGCGCCTCCCCTTGAGTATTAGGGTCATTAGTCCAAAAAACATATGCTTCATTAGGGGAAATAGAGGCATTTTTAATAGGCGATTGTTTATCTGACATATCATTCGTTTTGTAATGGTATTGTAATTGTATTGATAATTATATACACTAATTATCTGTAAATTCCAGTATAAATATCTGCATTAGCTCCTTGGGTGAACCAATCTGGACCTTTATACATCTCTCCGTCCTGTTTTGCGCTGCTGCTACGCAGGTTGTCTCCAATAATATCATAAGATATTGGAGCTGATTGTCTATGCATTTGTCTAGCTAACATATTAGCTATTACTAATGAGCTATATCTATCTTTGCGTAATCGACCCTTTTTTCCTCCGTGCATTTTAACTTCTGGAGTATCCCATCTATCTCTAGCGTTGGGACCATTGCTGGTTTGAGTCATAACAATAGTAGTTAATTCGTTTTTAAGCTCTTCTATTTCCATAATACAATCTTGTGCGCTGTCATATAGATTTGTGCTATCTGTATCTATGATGTCCTTGCCTTCTTGCAACATAGATAGTCCTAAACTTAGATTATCAAATCTTGGAAATAACAAAAGTTTGTCTTCTAGGTCTTTTCGTAAACCATGGTTAGCCTGTGAGGTCCATTCTGATTTAGCGAATTGTATTAGCTCTAATATGTGTAATCCAGATTTATCGTCAGTTTCTTTCGCTTTGTTTGGATCAATAGCTGGCCATATAGGCACTTCTCCCTCTTGGAGTTTAGAAGGATCATGAAGAGCTTCTTCGATAGCAACGCCACCGCCTTGAGCATCTAGTCCAATTCGTGCGCAAGGAAATATTTTCATAAGATCTCTTATTTTTCTAGCACAAAAACCATAAAAATCGTGTTCATTGACTAGTCCTGTTTTTTGTCTGTCCTGAAAATTTGATCGATTAGTAGTCCATACATGAACAACCCTAGAATGATCAGGATGTAATTCTATAATTACAATGCAAAAATTGTCTTTTTCGCTAGCGGGATCAATACCATATATGTATTCTAAATTAGGATCACCCTTGGTCTTTGCTTCAAAAATAATTTCTTTTTCGCCTATCTTGATAGGATTGGGATTTCCGGTAACACAACTTTCTATCAAACTTCTTCTAAAAAATCCTTCACTATCATTGACAAAACAGGCAGCATATTCCATGTTATATATACCAGTATGAATAGTAGCTTTGGCTCTTGATACTTGCTTATCATCCATGAAGCCCTTAGGTATTAATTCATAAGGTATTCTAATTACGCTATAATCTTTCCAATTAAAATTTTCTGGAACTTCCCCAGTAAATATTTCTTGTAATTTATTAATATCTCCTTTGCTTTCTACAATAGCCTTATATCTTTTCCAGTACTGGGCAAAGTGTTTAAAGCCGTAGTCTGCTGTTCCCGATATGATAGCTTGATTACTCTTTCTGACTATTAAGCTTTCTAATTCTGGTGTCCATAAACCAGCATCTTGCATAGCCTTTTTTCTTGCTTCCTCTTTTACATTTTCAATAGGGCTGGCACTAACAGCAGCGAAACCAGCAACGACTGTTTCGTAAATATCGGGAGATATAGATGCGAATTCATCAGCAACAATAATATGCGCTCTTAAACCTCTGATTTTGCTACCGTCGCCCATAGGAATAGCAATAGTCCAACTATCTCCTAGTCTTAATGTGCATCTATCTACATCTCTTCTAGGCCCGTCATCGTTGCCGCTAAAAATACTTCTCAGTACAGGGCTATTCTTCCAGATATTTTCCATATACTCAAATAAAATCTTACTCTGTCTAAATGCGGCCCCAACAACAACTATTTTGGTTCCTGGAACAAACGTGCATTTTAATATACAGTATAGACTCATCAAAAAAGATTTACCAAATCCACGGCTAGCAATAAACATGGGAAATGGTCTATGCCAAAATTCTTGTAGAATAACCATTTGAATAGGGTGTAGCTCTATATCAAACAGCATTTTAACTGTAGACCCAATATAGCTTGTGTCTCTCATTAGTTTCATTAAATGAGTGTCTGGATGCTCAATGTCGTATTTCGATCTGTGTATCATTGGATTTTTAATATCCAACGAACTTAAATCACCAAGACCTAACCACGCATTGTCATAATTAGCCATCTGTTAATTCCTTAGATATATGGTAATACATTCTTTTGAATATCATACCAGCAAGCTTGCTTGCGCTCATAGGATCTCCGCAAAATATTACTTTGATATTATGTTTTAATTCTAAATCCAGAATATTTTTCATGATAAACGCTGGAGAAATTCTGATTTTACTCCACATCCTTTTAGGAACATTAGAGCCTACGGGATATTTTAGTATGTCTTCAACACTAAACTCTAACAGAAAGAATGGGTATTTGATATCTTTTAGTCTCGCAATAACATCCTTAAAACGAGATTCTGTAATATTATTTGCAAATTCACTAACAGACTTTTTGCGTTCTATACAAATTAAATTTTCGAAACCTTCAATAGAATAGTCGCCAGTATCTAATTTAGCTACTGTGCTCATATAGTCCTGGAATGCCCAGGGTTGTTGTTCTCTGGTATCTACGACTATTCTGAAGTCTTCGTTTTTCATGTTGAGATTGCTAGCCAGAAACAGATTCTGCTTCTTTAGAATCTTCTTGATTCTTTGCTATAAGCTTTCTTGATTTGTATATGGCCCTCTGAACCATAGACTTTGCAACAAATTCTACGTAAGGCAATTTTCTTTTCTGGCTTTCTTCTTTTAGCCAAGAAAGAATAGTGTCAATATTCTGCTCACACCAATCTGGGCCTTTTTCGTTCATTTCTAAGGCGTGACGGCGACAACTACAATTAGATGAAGACTTAATACCAATAGTCTTTATCATGCTCGTTAGAATGCTTCCTGGTCCATCTGGGTCTTGTTCTAAGGTTTTTGGAAATTGATTATTAATGGTTGTTTCAATATCGTCGCCCAATACCATCAAGAGCTTGTATGTTAAAGATGTAATATTGATATCGTCTTGATTATTTTCATAGTCTTCACCCTGATATAACATGAATCTACCAGGAACATTGCTAAACGTAGCAAATGCCATTTTTTGCTCTGGGTGAATATGATATAAAACATCAAGCTTGTCTACAACTTGAGGTTCTGGGGTAATAACTTTATCATTCTGGTCCGTATATGGAGGAGCTTGAATAGTTATAGTTTTTTCTAATTCAATCATTGCTGTTCCTTTTCTTGTTTTTGTTAAAGTCTGATAGTAAAATTTTTAAAAAAGCTGTACTATATTGATCTTCCATTCCTCTTATCATGTCGTGGTGTTGTTTGCAAAGAGTGATACCATTATTAATCTCGTATCTCAAATGCGGAAAATCCGACCAAGTTTTAATATGGTGAGCGTTTATCTTGTGACGAGAACCACAATTAGGCCACCTACAACGAAACTTATCTCTTGAATAAACTTCTTTTCTCCATTTTTTATAAACTGGATCATTAAAGTTTCTTCTCATCTAAATAGTTCCAAATCACTATACACCATATTGGCCACTAACTGCTGAAAGTTGTATTCTGGGTTCCAATCAAGAGTTTGTCTAGCTTTAGTAGCATCACCCTTAAGAAATTCTACTTCGCAAGGTCTATAAAATTCAGGATCAATTTGTATATAATTATTATAATCTAAATCCCAAAGCTGGAAAGCTTCTTGTAGGAAATCTTTTACACTATGGGTTTTCCCTGTTGCTATTACATAATCGTCTGGAATATCGTGGTTTAGCATCATGTGCATAGATTTTACATAGTCCTGAGCATGGCCCCAGTCTCTATATGCTTCGATATTGCCTAGTCTTAATTTTTCATCATCTTTAATCAGACCATTAATCAATTTGGCTAAATATATAGTAATTTTTCTGGTGACAAAATTAGCTCCTCTGCGAGGGCTTTCATGATTAAATAATATACCGCTACAACCAAACAAGTTATAAGAGTGTCTATAAATATGCACCATATGATGAGAACATAGTTTAGAACATGCATACGGACTCTGGGGAAGCATTGGTGTTTGCTCGTTTTGATATTTTTCGCCTTGTGAATCAACCAAATAATTTCGCCCAAACATTTCGCTTGTGCTAGCTTGGTAGAATTTAGTGTCTGGAGAGTGTAATCTAATTGATTCTAAGAGATTGGTGACACCAACGGTATTTATTTCAAATGTAGTAGTAGGCTGCTTGAAGCTAGTAGCAACATGGCTCTGAGCAGCTAAATTATAAAATTCGTCTGGAGCATACTCTTTTATAGTAGAGCTACAATCTGAAGGATCTGTAAGATCAAATTCCTGTAGTATAAAATTTTTATGCTTGATCAAGGATTCTATTCTGGATATATTATGATTACTAGATCTTCTATGTAGACCTACTACTTTATATCCTAGATCTAACAGATACTCGCCCAGATAAGATCCGTCTTGTCCTGTAATTCCACTAATTAAAGCTGTTTTCATTTTAGTCCTGATTTTCTGGTAATAGTAAAGGTTGATCTATTCCATTGTCCTCGTATGTATGTAACTCTGACAGGTTCTCCCTGAACTTTTTAGAGGCCATATTTAAAATTTCCATCTCTCTGCCCTGCTTTTCTCTAAGCTCCTCGTCTTCTAGCATTCTTATAAGTCCTACCCAGCTACTTTTTCCATCCTCGATCCTTTTGATTCTTTGCTCTCTAGTAGCCTTTAGGTCTTTGCTAATTTTTTGTTGTTCGCTTAATAATTTAGTATATTCATTAGTATAGTTGGCAATGCTATTTCTTGCAAAACTTAACTGGGTTTCTAAATTGGCCAACCTGTTTAGATCTCGCTCACTCTCTTTCTTTTCGTATTCAGCATCTACTTGTCTCTGTAGTTTTTCAGTTTCGCTAATATGGCGTTTGCGTTCTTTCATACTCCTATTAATAAGGATGTCTATGGTGATAAATTGTTTTATTTGTAATTCTTCTGCAGGTAGTACGTCCTCCCTGAACTGTTTGATTAACCCAATCCAGGTATTCTCAAAATATTCAAGCTCTCCTGTTGTTTGGTCAAATTGTCTTTCTATTTCTTGCCAAAAGGTTTTACTATGTAGTTTTGCTCTTAGGAATTCTATTTGTTGGTCATCTTCTCCTGAAAGTAGGCGATTTTGTTCAATAAATTTTTTAACGGGGTTTACTGTGCGATTAAGGTGATCTGCTATATCTTCTATAGATAATTTATTAACATTATCTTTTATGTATTGTTCTTCGTCAAGGCCTAATTGACCTCTTTTTTTTCTGATCACAGCTTTTTTTGGCATTGGAATCGCTCTATAAGTTCTTGTATATATTTTTGTAATTTGACTACTTCTGCCTTGGGTACTTTAGATCCATGTTTCAATTTGAGATAAGGTTCTCTATATTGGGCTTCTATGTTGTCGTCTAGAAAAGTGATAATTTCTTGGTTTTCTATGTTTTGCAGAAAAGAGTCTTTGCTAAGGCTGGACGAAATATTTTGGTTTTCAGATATATATTGGGGCTGCATTATGTTTTTCTTGGCGTCATTACGATTAAACCAGGCAGCATACATTTCACAATTGAGTTTGTCTTTGTGTTCCTCGCATTGATTGTCTGATTTTTTATAGTCCTTGTCGAAAAAAGGGCAACCTTGACAGGGTTTATCTGGTCGCTGATAATTATTCCTTTTGTAGTTAAATAGGCGATTTCTTACATGGGTCCAAAGAAAGTTTTCTAGTGGTCTGCTTTTGTCATAATTTTGCAGACCTTCTATGGCGAATATGGCTGCCTGCTGTTTCATGTCATCAACTTCATGATAGCCAAATTTAAATTTAGTGGCTAATCTTCTAGTTATGTTTTCGAGGGCTTCCAGAAACTCTTTCTCGCAGACACCATTTAAGTAAGAATCTTTATTGGTTGTTTCACCCTTAGTTTGTTGGGTGCGATTCTTGTTCGGATTCTTCTGTGTCTTCTTGGGAGTTTTCTGTAATTTCCTCGTTGTGTTTTTCGTCTTGGTTGTCTTTTTCGCCATTTAATAAATCGTTGATGGATGCGGTTGATTTTGAAGCAAGATCTTTGCTTACATCTAGGTCTGATTTGGCTCTAGTTTCTAGTATGCTGTCTACTGGATGGCCTTCAAAAGGTTGCATTTTTTCTCCTTGCTCAAAGTGATCAATTATTTATTATAGTAACATAGAACTTAAAGTCGTCAATATACTTTACACGAAAAAGGAAAAATTATGGCCAGTTATAAAAGATGGCAGGACTCTGAATTAGAATTTATTAAGCAGAATAAAGACGTAATGAGCGATTTAGAGCTGGCTGCTAAGCTTAGTCAGATGTCCAGCACTAATGTAACTACTAGTATGATTAGGCGACAAAGACGTAAATTAGGCATAGTAAAGCCTAAAGGAAGAAGAAAAAAGATTTACCAGAGTGCTGATCAGGGATAAAGAGCTTTTTGTCCGGGTTTATAGTTTATGTTGTTTTCTGTGACTAAGATTCCTTGTCTATCAGATTTTGTTGTATTAGAAGGAGTCTGGAAGAAATCTACAAAATTAAGGTATTGCTGGTCTGGCTTATAGAATTTTTGATATAATTCCGAGATTGATAGAGGGAAATCTCTTTTTTCTTTTATCGGAATTTTTTGTTGTGTTGGTGCCCAAGTAATAAGAAAAAGATTTTCTGGAGTTAGATCATCGAATCTATTAGTTAGTTTTAGGTTGTCTCTATTATCGGTTGAGTATAAAGTATTATTTGCTGTATAAATTAATATTTGTCCAGTATTAATGTAGTATGAATTATTCATAAGTTTTTGGGCACCCTGAAAGTAACACGACCTCGTTTGATTGGGAATCCATTATTGATGTGCAGTAGCATATTGTTCTGACCAATAGAAGACATAGAATTAGTTATAGTAGGCAAAGCGGACACACTAGCAATGCTCGTGGAAATAGAAGGAGCCCCAGGTCCGACGGGGGTTCCTACTGTAGGACCTCCTCCTCCTGGTGTGGTGTTCATTGCGCATTTTACATTCCTAAATAATGGATTTTGTTGAAATTGATTGATTTTTTCTTGTAGCATTTCTTGTAGCATCTCCATTGTTGGCATCATAATCATAGTGGGTAGACCAACTCCGATGCCTCCGCCACCGCCTCCTGTTGGGGGTTTGCCGGCATCTCCTAGTACTCTTTTAATAATATCCGCTATAGTTTTGTTATAAGCAGTATTACCACCGGTATGTCCAGGAAAAATCGCGCTACACCTGCCTGTGGTTTTGTTAGCAAGAATAGAAACTTTTTTAAACCATGCTGCAGCAATTTGTGATGCTGGTGCGTTAATACTCATTCCAACATCTCTAGCCATTTGGGCGGTTAGTACGCTTAATATCGCTGGGTCTTTAAATGCTTGAAGAAACTGAGAAGCCATACGTGCGGCATGCACGTCTGGATTGAGATTAAATGCTCTAATCACACTAAGAGGAATTGCGCACTGTAGTGTTAGTTGTATTTCTTCTGCCCATGATCCTGGCACTTCTGTTTTAACACATTTTTCCTCAGGAGCAGGACAGCAAACACCCACAAAACTTCTAGAATAATCACTAGCAGTACAATTACCTTCATCATCAGTGCCACTAGATACAAAACTATCTAGAATCACTGTACTTCCATCGCTACAGGTTGCACTTACTACCATGAAAGCAGGATATCCGGCGCAATAAGCGGTGCTATCAACTGTGAAATTGCCGTCATCGGGTATGGTCCCTCCTCCGTAGTTTAATCCGTTTGTACCTCCGCCGGCACCAACTTCATTAATAGACCATGTTCCACCACATGGTGGTGATATTTCAGAACATACTGTAGTTTCAGTCGTGTAAGAACAAGATATATTAGCTGTGCCCGCTGGGCTTCCTCCTGGATTTGAAGGCGGACTATTTGGAAGCGGAAATTTAGGACCGAAAAACGGAGGAAGAGGCGAAGAAATTGGCATTTTATACCTTCCAAATTAAGGAGTATACGTTAAGGACAAGGCCGAGGAGGCAGAAGTAGTGTCAGAATCCGGAGAACCTAAAGAGAAACTAGTTATTACAGTATAATTAACATCTGGATCTCTGGATGGATTGCTGTTCTTGATATGAGAATCCCTTATTGTTTCTTTGCGAGGCGTGTAGACTATATAAGGGTCTTTACTAGATCTAGCCACTAAACCAATTGGAGGGTCTGAGGAATAATCAGAGGACAATGTCTGGTCGTCAAATTCTGTGGTAGCAAAAGGATAGGCTCTGGGGTCATGATTAATTTCTGTAAGGTTGGGCGCAAAGGTTTGGTATCCAATACCCTGGAAAGTTATGGTGATGCCAACAATAGCAAAATTATTATTAATAGAAAATTGAGCAGAAGCGTTGTCGGAGTTACTGAAATAGTATAGTCCTTCGAGATCTGATGCCCACTTTAAGCCTCCGAAAACATCAAAAGACCCGATACTGCCGTTAGAACCAGTTGTAATCACGCTTATACTGCCGACAGGATTATTACTACTGTTATAAATCTCAAAAGAATCATATATATCATATCCAGATCCGCTATTGGTCATTGTAACAGAATCTTCATAAAGCTGAAATATTGGTATGCCTGATGCTCTCAATCCTTCTGGATGTTCAGGTACAGGAAAAACTATAGAACTTTCTTTTGGATAGTTAAACCCTACGTGTTCTACTGTTGCAGACAGTATGCTGACGTATTGGGGGTTTACGTAAATCTCATTATAATCATAGTATTTCCCTATATTTTCTGGTTGCCTAGCATGCAATCCAGAGAATTGTTTTTGTCTATTAAATCCCTCAAGAGAAAATCTATTGCTAGTATCACTCATAATTAAACTCTTCAAAATGTAAAGTTCTGGTTTCTATTTTTTCTGCTTCGTCTTTTGAGGTATAAACCAACTGATCTTCTAATATGGAGCACTTATATACATCTTGATCTAAACTGTTTTTTATTGTTTTATGCAGGGAAAAGTCTTCGTTCAGTAGAACACTAAATGCATTCTTGTTTGAGTCTTCTCCTGTAAGAATATATTTATTTTGATTGTATAGTTTGTTGATTTTTAGTATGTGTTTAAAACCCAGGTCGGCAAAATCTATCAATGAATCATTAGATATTTGTAGTTTAGCGTTTTTGAAACCTGTTTGTCTTATTAACAGCTGATTATTTATTAATGTTCCGGTGAAACATTTTTGTATAACTTGAAATGTTTGTGGGTCAAACTCTGAAAAAGTAGGATCACTAGCTTCCATACTGACTAAATAATAAACTATTGGATGGTTTCCTCCCAAAGAAAATCCGGCATTCCAGTATAGCGTATTGGGATTTTCTGGGTATGTATGAGGATTACACTCTATCAATGAAGAACCATATTTTGGATGATATCTAAGAGTTTTGACGATTCTAGATTCTTCTGAATTTAAGTTTTTATAATGAATTTTCCAGGGTCTAGCGGCATAGTAACCATGATAATAAAAATTACTAACTTTGTCGCTATAGCAATATAGCATCAAAGTGTCATTTTGGTAACTATACAAAAATGGCTGGCTACTATTAATCATAATATTTAGTTTTCATGTTACTATGGTTACAAAGTTAATTACACCTTGTTATAAAGATTAGAGATTTTTTAGAAGCACTCGGAAATGTTGTCGATAAGAAAAGAATAAAGGAGAAAGTGGCTAATAAACTGGCCAATTATATTTGGACGGCGGTATTGTGTATGAACCACCCGGCGTTTTTTGATACAAAATCAAAGGACTATTATAAAATGAAAAAACCCCCCTATTTGTAAGTGATTGATAGGTATAGACTTATGTATCGTTCTGCCGGCCGACCCCCTCTCTGGTGGGGTAATGAAGAAAAAACTTTTGGCACGATATTTGCAGTAGAAAAAAATAAAAAAATTTTTCAGAAAGTGCTTGACACCTGACGATACTAGGTATATACTTGAGGCATAGCAAGTAACCAAGAAAGAAAAGGAAAAGACATGAAAAAGTTTCTCTCATACTTCGAAGCAAACGGAATTCGCTACACTATCCTGAATAAGATGAGAATCTTTCTCTCACAGAATAATCGAGTAATTGCTGTTCAGCCTCAAGATGCTGTGCTGCAAAAGCCTTCACAAGATCCCTTGCTTGTTCGCTTCTGGCAGAATGAACTCAATCGGGAATATGCTTGACCCCATATTGGGGTAGATCTATCCCCCAAAAGAATTGCTAGCCAAAGGTAAGTGCTTGGTAGATAAAGACTTACGAGCGATTCGACCGGCCGGCCCCCTCTGTGGTGGGGGTGTACAAGTGTTCCACTAGCAAACGCTGTGCCAAACGAGAGCAAAATGCCAGAAAGTTTTGTCAAATTTTCTTGACATAAAAATTCCAAAATTATTGTTGACAACTAAAGATTGCTTTGGTATAATGTCGATATAAGGAATAAGGAAAAGAAAAACGAAAGGAAAGAAAAATGGAAATTGAAATCATCTACACTAGCGATTGCTGCACTGCTTATCTTTCAGATGCTCACGTTGAGCATGGCCTCTGCCCTGAGTGTGGAGACCATTGCGAAGTGAACAAGGAAGAAATCCTCGTCACCCCCGTTTGTGGGGGTTGACAAACACAAAAAATTTGCTAGACTTTGGATAACTAAGGAGAAAAACAAAATGACGATTTACCCAAGCATGAACGACTACCGCAAGTATTTCAACGCCATGAAAACCGATCTTCTTTCGGTGTGGGTTGAGGTTGCAGAACATAAACTGCCGAACTATACTAGGATCGAAGAGGTCGAAACCGTAAAGGCCGCTCTAATCGTAGCCCGTCAAGTATTGTCCACCCGATAGGAGATTGAAAAATGATGATCTTGACCGTTGCAATTTCGTTCGCTATACTGTTCTGCGGGTTCGCCGCTCTTTACCTCGCCCTATAAGGAAAATCACAATGAGTACCGAAAGACTTGTTCAACAATACCCGATCCTCACTGACGCTTGGAATCAGTGTACCCTAGTGTGGAAAGGTATTGAACAGAACGGAACGGTTCACAAGTTCAACCGAAAGACTTTGAGAAAAATTGTAAAGGCTAACCGTCGGTCGGTCGATAAAAGGTTAGTGGGTGGGAATGACCACATGATTGAAAAGGTAGGAAAGCCTGGCTCCCCCGAAAGGGTGGTTGCGTTGGCTGCTCAATATGCTAGACTAAGTGAAAGTGAATCGTCACCATTTGGAGAATGATAGAATGACAACCTACGAAAAAATGACAACGCGAGAACTTGACGCTTGGATCCGGGAAGGTGGAAAAGACTTGTGCGATAATGCTCAAACGTACACCCCGGCAAAGTATAAGTTGGTGGCCCATATGGTACGCTCTGCCGTTCGTGAGAGACTGCGACGACTTCGCCATGCCGACTGGCTGGAGAAGGAATACGCTTGGGAAACTGAACGGGCGATCAGGGGTGGTACAGGGTGGAGTTGATCCCTCATTAGGGTGGGCGTTCGTAAGTTGTTGCTACGTAAGGACTTACGGCCTGCCCGGCCGGCGGAACCCCGCTTGCGAGGGGTATTAGCAAATGCCGTGCCAAAAGCACGCAAAATACCGAAAAGTTTTGTCAAAATCTCTTGACATAAAAATGCAGAAAAATCTCTTGACAATTCAAGTTTCGTATGGTAAAATGTCGATATAAGAAGTAAGAGAGAAAGAAAGAGAGAAAAAAATGACAACGCTACAAGCACAATACGATAGCCTTCAAGAGAGATTCCACAAGATGAGCGATGAAATGCTCTCAGTGTGGATTGAAGTAGCAGAACACAAACTGCCAAACTATCGTCGAACCGAAGAGATACTGTCGGTTCTCAATGGCATCCACGCTGCCAAGAGTGTTCAACGCTATCGAGAAAATAATTGGGAGTGATCCCCCAGCGGCGGGGTTGACAAACAGAAAATCTTTGGTATAATGTCTGAAAAGAAAG
>Ga0255761_10000437_pt1 | contig 38240 bp, 34 predicted proteins | sample 071ome_29_FD_179961 | JGI IMG/M metagenome (GOLD analysis project Ga0255761, IMG submission 179961) | Coastal salt marsh microbial communities from the Groves Creek Marsh, Skidaway Island, Georgia - 071407BT metaG (version 2) | ecosystem: Environmental > Aquatic > Marine > Intertidal zone >... | reverse complement strand
ACCGGATCCTCGCCGACTTCGACCGGCACTATCCCGGTTTCCTCGAACGGGTCGACGCCCACGATCCGGGTTTCTCAGCGGACTGAGGACCCGCCCGAATCAGACCTCGACCGGCTTGCGAGCGTGCCGGATCCGATCCTGCACGTCGAGATGGACCTTGCGCAGGCGGATGCTGGACGGGGTCACCTCGATGCACTCGTCGGTGTCGATGAACTCGAGCGCGTGCTCGAGGGACAACTCCCGGTGGGGTGTCAGCTTCACCGTCTCGTCGGCGGCCGCGGCGCGCATGTTGGTGAGTTTCTTCTCCTTGCAGATGTTGACGTCCATATCACCGGAACGTGAGTTCTCACCGACGATCATCCCGCAGTACACCGCGGTGCCCGGACCCACCATGAGCGTGCTGCGCTCCTGCAGGTTGACCATCGCATAGGTCGTCGCGGGACCGGAGCGGTCAGCCACCACCGAACCTCGCTCACGGGCGCGGATGTCTCCCGCCCAGGGCTCGTGGCGGTCGTAGACGTGACTGATCACGCCGGTGCCTCGCGTCTCGGTCAGGAACTCGGTCCGGAAACCGATCAGACCTCGGGCGGGCACCAGGTACTCGAGACGTACCCATCCGAGCCCGTGATTCGCCATCGACTCCATACGACCTCGCCGACCGGCGAGGAGTTGCGTGACGGTGCCGAGATGCTCCTCCGGCACGTCGATGGTCACCGCCTCGACCGGCTCATGTCGGACGCCGTCGATGACGCGGGTGACGACCTCGGGTTTGCCGACCGTTAGCTCGAAGCCCTCTCGCCGCATCGTCTCGACGAGCACCGCCAACTGGAGTTCCCCTCGGGCCTGCACCTCCCAGGAGTCGGGGCGCTCCGTCGGACGCACGCGCAGGCTCACGTTGCCCACCAGTTCGGCATCGAGCCGGGTCTTGAGGAGGCGAGCCGTCAACTTCGACCCCTCCCGGCCCGCGAGCGGCGAGGTGTTGATGCCGATCGTCATCGAGAGGGCCGGCTCGTCGACCGTGATCACCGGAAGCGGGCGCGGGTCGTCGGGATCGGCCAGTGTCTCGCCGATGGTGATCTCTGGGATTCCCGCGACGGCGACGAGATCGCCCTGTCTCGCGCTGTCCACCGGGCGTCGCTCGAGGTGCTCGGTGATGAGCAACTCGGCGACCTTGGCGCGGGTCACCGAGCCGTCGGCGCGACACCATGCGACCTGCTGGCCCTTCACGATGGTGCCGTCGATGATCCGGCACAGCGCGAGGCGCCCGAGGTAGGGATTCGAGTCGAGGTTGGTCACCCAGGCGCGGAGAGGCGCCGACGGGTCATAGGACGGAGCCGGCACGTGGGCGATCACCGTCTCGAAGAGGGTGCTCAGATCGTCGCCGGCCACCCCCGGATCGGCGCTCGCCCACCCGTCACGGCCCGCGCAGTACACGATCGGGAAGTCGAGTTGGGCGTCGGAGGCGTCAAGGTCGATGAAGAGTTCGTAGACCTCGTCGACGACCTCGGCCACCCGCGCGTCGGGACGGTCGACCTTGTTGACGACCAGGATCACCGGCATCTCCCGGGCCAGGGCCTTGCGCAGCACGAAGCGGGTCTGCGGCAGGGGTCCCTCTGCCGAGTCGACCAGCAGGACGATCCCGTCGACCATGGTGAGGGCTCGCTCAACCTCGCCGCCGAAGTCGGCGTGGCCGGGGGTGTCGACGATGTTGAGCGTGATCCCCTCCCAGACGAGAGAGGTGTTCTTGGCGAGGATGGTGATGCCCTTCTCCCGCTCGAGGTCCATCGAGTCCATGACCCGCTCGGCGACGGACTCGTTCGCGCGGAAGGCTCCCGATTGGCGGAGCATGGCGTCGACGAGCGTCGTCTTGCCGTGGTCGACGTGGGCGACGATCGCGAGGTTTCGCAGGTCGTCGCGTTGAGCGAGGGGGGTTGACATGCCGCGAGGACGCTATCGACCCCGATGACGCTCCGGCGGTCAACGCCTCCGGTCGCCGAAGCGGTTCCAGTGGGTGACCGCCTCGACGGGCTTGCGGCGGGCGACCCCGAATCGACCGGTCGGGTGACCGACAGGCACCAGCGCCGCGATCTCGTAGCGGCCCTCCGGGATCCCGAGTTCGGCGAAGACCTCCTCGGAGTGCACCCGGATCACCGTGGTGAGCGCGGTGCCGAGGCCGTGGGCGCGAGCCGCGAGGCAGAAGTTCTGGACCGCGGGGTAGACGCTCGCGTCGAGACGGCCGATGTCGAGTGGGCCGTCATCATCGGCCGAGCCCCACGGGATGATCGGCTGGAGGAACACCACGAGCACGGGCACCTCGGCCAGGTGTTCAGCCAGGTGATGGCTCGCCGCGCGGGTCCGCTCCCACGAGGTCCGGTCCTCCTCGGAGCGGAACTCGGTCGGCGTGTCGAGCGTCGCCTCGTATCGGAGGAACGCGCGCCGATACCAGTGAGCGATTCGCGAACGGACATCGGGGTCGGTGACGACCACATACTGCTGGGGTTGAACGTTGCCGCCCGACGGGCCCTGCTGGGCGGCGCGCAGGCACTCGAGCACCACGGCGTCGTCGACCGGCTCATCGGTGAACCGGCGCATGGCGCGCGTGGTCATGATGTGATCCATGACGTCGGCGGTTCGAGACGCTCCGACGTCACCCGTGCTGGCGCTCATGGCGACATACTTGCCGACGGCGGCGGCCTGGACGGGCTCCGTGGCGCGCGGATCTAGATCATGGAGGCGTCGAGTTCGACACCCATGTAGTGCTTGCCGAGGGTCTCGGCGAGTTTGGGCGCGACCATGATGTGCTGGGTGACGACATGCGCGTCGCGAAGGCACCGTCCGAGCACGCTGGTGTCGTAGACAGCGGAGCCACCGGCCACCGTGAAAGCGGTGTCGGCCACCCGGGCGCACTCCGATACCGCGTGCATCGCTGCCAGGCGCATCTCAACCCGCCGTTCCACCCCGACCGGGCGTCCTTCCACAGCCTCACCCCAGGCCGACTCGACCGCCTCATGTAGGAACGCCCTCGCCGAACGGAGCACCGCCTCGGCCCGGGCCAACTCGGTCTGGGCGAATCCGCTCGCTGCGAGGGTTCGAGAGGAGAACTGCGGTGTCTTCGCCCCGGCGAGCGCGACGAGTTCATCGAGCGCGCGACGGGCGACCCCGAGCCCGACGGCCGCGACGCCGATCCCGAGGAGCGTGAAGTTCGGGAAGGCCGAGATCGGCGCGTCGACCCGGGGTTTCTGACGCACCGGGTCGACGGTGCGCTCGAGCGGCACCGCGACGGCGTCGACGGAGAAGTCGAGGGACCCCGTGCCCCGCATTCCGGAGGTGTACCAGGTGTCGTGGAACTCGACCATCGACGCCGGGAAGACGCAGGTGCGCTGCACCCCATCGTCACAACGGGCGCCCCCGACCACCCAGTCGCAGTGCTGGGTCCCACTCCCCCATTGCCACCGACCGGTCACGACGACATCGCTTCCGGCGACGACCCCCTTGCCGTTCGGAGCGAACACACCGCCGGTCGCCCGCGCTGAGCCGAACACCTCCCGGGCGACATCGGGCTCGAGGAACACCGACATCGACGCGGTGGTGCTCGAGATCATCGAACACCAGCCGGCGGCGCCGTCGGCGTAGGCGACCCGCTCGATCAGACCGATGGTCGTGAGGGGATCGACTCCCGGCCCGCCGAGCTCGACCGGGAGGCACATCTGCAGGAGTCCCGCCTCCGCGAGCGCGTCGACGGTCTCCTCGGGCAGGCGGCGTCGCTCCTCAGCCAGATCGGCCCCCGAGAGCGCGACGTCGACAGCCCGCTTGACGAGGTCCTCGCGGATCGTGGCGACCATGCACCGATGGTACGACGCGTGGACTCCCGGCGCCGGATCGCCCGTCGCTAGCGTTCCGGCGATGGCCGGATGGAACTTCGCCGACGTCTTCGAGCAGATCGCGGAGGTGATCCCCGAGGCCACCGCGCAACGTCAGGGGAATCGCACCTCCACCTGGTCGCAGTTCGACCGGCGCGCGGACGGGATCGGGCGCGCCCTGCTCGACGCCGGCCTCGTCGAGCAGGACAAGGTCGTTCAGTACCTGCACAACGGGCCGGAGTACCTCGAGAGCGTGTTCGGCGCGTTCAAGGCCGGTCTCGCGACGGTGAACACGAACTATCGCTACACCGAGGACGAACTCGTCTACCTCTGGGACAACGCTGACGCCGCGGCGGTCGTGTTCCACGGCACCTTCTCCGAGCGGGTGGATGCCATCCGGTCGCGGGTGCCCCGCGTCCGTCTGTGGCTCCACGTCGACGACGGCACCGGCGCCGCCCCCGACTGGGCGGTGCCCTATACGCCAGTCGCCGAGTCAGTCCCCGGCCGGACGATCGCGCCGTGGGGTCGCAACGGCGACCATCTGCTCCTGCTCTACACCGGTGGCACGACCGGGATGCCCAAAGGGGTCATGTGGCGCCAGGACGATGTGATCGGCGCCCTCGAGGCGAACAACCGGCGGCGACTGCCCGCCGAACCCGACTCGACATCGGCGGCCGCACGTCTGAGGGGTCCCGGGCCGCGCGGACTTCCGGGCGCCCCGCTCATGCACGGGACCGGGTTCTTCAACGCCATGAGCACGTTGCTGATGGGAGGGTCGATCACCTCGCTCGTGGGGAGGAGTTTCGACCCGGTCGAACTCCTCGACACCATCGACCGCGAGGGGATCAACTCGATCTCGATCGTCGGCGACGCGTTCGCGCGACCGATCCTGTCGGCCCTCGACGAGCATCCCGATCGCTGGGACATCTCCAGCCTGCGCGTGATCGTTTCCTCGGGGGTGATGTGGTCCCAGACCACCAAGGAGGGGTTGCTCAGACACAACCCCCGCCTCATCCTCCTCGACACCCTCGGTTCCAGCGAGGCGATCGGCATGGCGACCAACACCACCACCTCGGAGTCCTCCTCGGAGACCGCGACCTTCACCCTTGGCTCGGGAACGCGCGTGGTCACTGACGACGGCCGCGATGTCGTGCCCGGATCCGGTGAGCGTGGTCGCGTGGCGCTGCGTGGCCACATGCCACTCGGCTACTACAAGGACGAGGAGAAGTCGGCCGCGACCTTCCAGATGATCGACGGAACCAGGTACTCGATCCCAGGCGACTGGGCCGAGGTCGATGCCGACGGCACCGTCCGGCTCCTCGGACGCGGCAGCCAGTGCATCAACACCGGCGGCGAGAAGGTGTACCCCGAGGAGGTCGAGGAGGCGCTCAAGATCCACCCCTCGGTGCGCGATGCCGCGGTGGTGGCGCTGCCCGACGAGCGGTTCGGCCAGACCGTGTGCGCCCTCGTCGAGACCGAGGACGGCTCCCCTCCCGACCCCGATGCGCTCATCGACCACGTTCGGGACCGACTCGCCCGCTACAAGGCACCCCGCACGGTGCTCGGCGTGGAGACGGTCGGCCGAGCGGTGAACGGGAAGCTCGACTACCGCCGACTCGGTGAGGTCGCCCGCGAGCGCGTCGGCCTCGAGGGTGAGCCGTAGCACTCGGCTCATAGGCTCTCCGTGTGGGGCGGGAGACCATGGGGCGGGCCGACATCGAACCCGGTGTCCACGACATCGTCCTGTTCGACCTCGACGGGGTGCTCACGCCGACCGCGGAGATCCATCGGGTCGCCTGGGGAGCGCTCTTCGCCGAACATGACTTCACCGACGACGACTATCTCCGGCACATCGACGGCCGAGGTCGGTACGACGGCGTCAGGAGCTTCCTCGCCTCGCGGGGGTTGACCCTCGACGAGGGCGACCCATCAGACCCTCCCGGTGATTCGAGCGTGTGCGCCCTCGGCAACCGCAAGGACGCGCTGTTCCGCCAGATGCTGGAGCGAGACGGGGTCGCTCCCTACGCCGACGCCATCGGGCTCATCGACCGGCTGGAGCAGGCCGGTGTGCCGGCCGCCGTGGTGTCGTCGTCCCGGAATGCCCGTCCGGTGCTGCGGGCCGCGGGTTTGGCCCCGCGATTCGAGGTCGTCGTCGATGGTGTCGTGATCGCCGACGAGGGCATCGTCGGCAAACCGGACCCCGCCCCCTTTCTCCTGGCCGCCAATCTCGCCGGGGTGACGGCGGATCGCGCGCTGGTGATCGAGGACGCCGAGTCCGGGGTGTTAGCCGGTGCCGCGGGTGGTTTCGCGCTCGTCATCGGAGTCGATCGAGTGGACGCCCGCGAGGCGCTGCTCGCCGCCGGCGCCGACGTCGTCGTCGATGATCTCGATGAGGTGTCCGTTGGGAGTGGATCGTGACCGGACCGGTCCGACGCCCGACCGAACTCGACCGACACCGTTTCCCGGTCGACGAGTGGCGCCTCGTCGAGACCGAGTACGACCCGGGCGATCTCGGCCACACCGAGACGATCTTCGCCGCGGCCAACGGCTACCTCGGCCTTCGCTCGAACCCGCCGGAGGGACGTGACGCGCACTCCCATGGGACGTTCATCAACGGATTCCACGAGACCTGGCCGATCATGCATGCCGAGTCCGCACACGCCTTCGCTCGCACCGGTCAGACCATCGTCAACGTGCCCGATGCCAAGTTGATGAAGCTCTACGTCGACGACGAGCCGCTCCGTCTCGGTTCGGCGGACCTCGAGTCCTACGAGCGGTCGGTCGACTTCCGCTCCGGCATCGTCCGGCGCGATCTCGTCTGGCGGACACCGGCCGGCAAGCGGGTGCAGGTCTCCTCCTCGACGATGGCCAGCCTCACCCACCGGCACCTCGCGGTGCTCGCCCTCGACGTGACCATGCTCGCCGGCAGCGCGCCCGTCGTCGTCTCGTCCCAACTCCTCAACCGCCAGGACGGCGAAGACGAGTACCACATCGAGTCGGCTGCCCTCGGGGAGGGAACCGATCCCCGGCAGTCTCGACGCTTCGGCCGGCGGGTCCTCGTGCCGAACGTCCAACGGGGCCTCGATGACGATGGGAACACGGGTGGCGGAGTCGTGCTCGGCCACCGATGCGCCGAGAGCCGCATGACGATCGCCAGCGCCTACCGGCACGAGGTCGACAGCGACGGGACGCCACTGCAGGCGACGGTCGAGGTGCGTCCCGATCACGCCAAGACGGTCCTCGCGACCTCCCTCGACGAGGGAGGTCGCCTCAGGGTCACCAAGTACGTCGCCTACCACACCTCGACCGGGGTGCCCTGCGAGGAACTCGCCGACCGCTGCGCCCGAACCCTCGAACGCGCCGTCGGCACCGGCCGCGACCGACTGGAGGCCGAACAACGCACCTGGCTCGACGAGTTCTGGACACGGAGCGATCTCGTCGTCGGTGACGATCCCGCCGCGCAGCAGTCGCTCCGGTGGAACCTGTTCCAACTGGCTCAGGCGAGCGCGGCGACCCAGGACGCGGGAATCGCCGCGAAGGGTGTCACCGCCGCCGGCTACGAGGGCCACTACTTCTGGGACACCGAGGTCTACGTGGTCCCCTTCCTCGCCCAGACCGATCCTGAGGCGGCGAGGCGACTCCTGCTGTTCCGGCACCGCCTCCTCGACGCCGCCCGCCGACGGGCCACCGAGTTGAGTCAACGGGGGGCGCTCTATCCCTGGCGGACGATCAACGGCGAGGAGGGATCCGCCTACTACGCCGCAGGCACCGCCCAATACCACATCAACGCGGCAGTGGCATACGCCCTCGAGCGCTATGTCGAAACCACCGGCGACACCGAGTTCCTGAGGAATGAGGGCGCCGAGATCCTCGTGGAGACCGCGCGACTGTGGGAGGACCTCGGCTTCTACGCCCCCGAGGACCGCTCCACCGACAGAGGTCGGTTCCACATCCACCGCGTGACCGGCCCCGATGAGTACACGACGGTGGTCAACGACAACCTGTACACGAACGTCATGGCGCGGTTCAACCTCCGATTCGCGGCCCGCACGGTCCGCGAGATCCGGGCCGAGGACGCCATGGCCTACGAGCGGCTGGCGCGGGCGACCGGTCTCGCCGACGACGAGGTGGACGCGTGGGATCGGGCGGCGGACGAGATGTACCTGCCCTTCGACGCCCACCTCGGCATCCACCCGCAGGACGAGGCCTTCCTCGACCTCGAGCCGTGGGACTTCGCCGGGACCCCAGCGGAGCAGTACCCACTCCTGCTCAACTTCCACCCGCTGGTCATCTACCGGCACCAGGTGCTGAAACAGGCCGACGTGGTTCTCGCGATGTACCTGCGCGGGGAGCACTTCGACCTCGACACGAAGCGGCGCAACTTCGACTACTACGACCCCATCACCACCGGTGACTCCTCGCTGTCGGCCTGCGTGCAGTCGATCATGGCGGCCACCGTGGGCCGCGAGGACCTCGCTCACCGGTATCTCGCGGAGTCACTCACCCTCGACCTCGTCGACTCCCATGGCAACACGAGCGACGGGGTGCACGTCGCGAACGCCGGCGGTGTCTGGGCCGCCGTGGTCCACGGTCTGGCCGGGGTGAGGACCGAGGGACCGACGATCCACATCGAACCACGCCCCCTGCCCGGTTGGTCCTCGGTGTCGTTCTCGCTGCGTCACCGCGGTTCGCGACTCAGGGTCCACATCGATGCCGACGCCACTCTGGTCGAGCACCTCGAGGGCAATGATGCCGACCTCGTGATCGCCGGCGCACCGCACACCGTGGGCCCCGGCCGGTCGGCACGGGGAGCCGGCACACCCTCTCGCTAACGTCTCCCCCCATGACTGCAGAACTGGGATTCGACGGACGGGTTGCGATCATCTCCGGGGCCGGAGGAGGACTCGGGCGCCAGCACGCGCTCATGCTCGCCTCGCGCGGCGCACTGGTGGTCGTCAACGACCTGGGCGGAGCCGTCGACGGCACCGGTTCCGACAAGGGCGCGGCCGAGCGCGTCGTCGACGAGATCCGCGCCCTCGGCGGCGAAGCGGTCGCCGACACCAACTCGGTCTCCACACCCGAGGGTGGCGAGGCGATCGTCGCCACCGCTGTCGAGGCCTTCGGGACGGTCGACATCGTCATCAACAACGCCGGCATCCTCCGCGACAAGGCGTTCCACAACATGGATCCGGCCATGTACGACGCCGTCCTCGAGGTGCACCTTCGCGGGGCGCTCAACCTCACCCAACCGGCCTTCAAGATCATGCGTGACAAGGGCTACGGGCGCATCGTGTCGACCTCGTCCGGGGCCGGTGTCTTCGGCAACTTCGGGCAGGCCAACTACGGCGCCGCCAAGATGGGCCTCGTCGGGCTCACCCGGGTCCTCGCGGTCGAGGGAGCGCGCAACAACATCCGCGCCAACGCCATCGCACCGATCGCCCTCACCCGGATGACCGAGGACCTACTCGGAGACCTCGGCCAGAAGCTGCAGCCCGAGTTCGTGGCCCCGCTCGTCACCTACCTCGCGCACGAGAGCTGCGAGGCGTCGGGACGCCTCTTCTCGGTCGGCGGCGGTCGCGTCGCCGAGGTCTTCATCGGCGAGTGCGATGGCTTCACCTCGGCCACGCTGAGCCCCGAGGAGATCCGCGACAACTGGGGCCAGATCACCGACCGCGAGGGATACACCGTGCCCGCCCACATGGGTGACGAGACCGCGCTCTTCGTGCGCGCGCTCTCCTGACCGTCGGTCGACTCCCGTGAGCGTCCTCGCCGCGCGCACCTCGATCATCGAAGGCTCCGACGGTGTGACGCTGGCCGTGTACGACTTCGGCGGCGCAGGCGACACGCTCGTGGTCTCGCACGCCACGGGTTTCCACGGGCGCTGCTACCTCGACATGATCGGGTCGTTCCTGGAGCGCTTCCGTGTGATCACCTTCGACTATCGCGGTCACGGATCCTCCTCGGAGCCGAATACCCGACTTCGCGACTGGAGCGGTTTCGCCGACGACCTGCGGCGCGTCTGCCGCCATGTCAGCCCCGACACCCCAGTCCGGGTGTTCGGTCACTCGATGGGTGCCGCTGCCACGGTCATGCTCGCCGAGATCGATCCCGGTGCGGTGGCGAACGCGGTGCTGTTCGAACCGATCACCCCTCCACCGTTGTCCGGCCTCGACCCCGAATCGCTCCCGATCGTGATGGGAGCTCGGCGTCGACGGGCGGTGTTCCCTGATGTGGCATCGGCCATCGACAACTACGGATCAAAACCCCCGCTGTCGGTCATGACGCCGTCGACGTTGCGCGCCTACGTCGAGTTCGGTACCCGACCCACCGATGAGGGCGTCGAGCTTCGTTGCCGACCTGATTTCGAGGGAGATGTGTTCGTCGGCGCTCATGCCCTCGACGTGTGGTCACGGCTCGAGGGCATTCCGCTGCCCTGCCTCGTGCTCGCCGGCGCCGACGAGGAGGCCCAACCGTCCTCCTTCGCCGGCCCGGTCGCCGACCGACTCCCCCACGCCCAGTTCCGACGCCTCGAGCACCAGACCCACTTCGGCCCGTTCAGCCACCCCGACGAGGTCGCCGACATCGCTGCGGAGTACCTCGGAGGCGCGCCATGACCGTCCACACGCCCCCGACGACCCTGTCGCCCTCGCGCATCGAGTCCTTCCTCTCCTGTCCACTCGCCTTCAGGTTCGCGAGCCTCGACGGGCTCCCCGACCCTCCCACCGAGGCGACCACCAAGGGCTCCCTCGTGCACCGAGCGCTCGAGTTGTTCATGGACGCGCCGTCAGGAGAGCGGACGGCTGAGTTCCTCGACTCCTGCTCCGAGATCGCGATCGATGAGTACCACGACGGACCGGAACTCGCCTGGCTCGCCCTCGACGCCGACCGTCTCGCCGCCTTCGACGACGACGCCCGCTCCCTCGCCCGCAACTACCTCACCATGGAGGATCCCAACGCCGTCGAGACCGTCGGTCTCGAGATGCGACTGGAGGCCGAGGTCGGACCGGTCACCCTTCGGGGGATCATCGACCGGCTCGAGCGCGACCACGATGGCGCACTGGTGGTGAGCGACTACAAGACCGGCCGCACGCCGCCCCCCGCCTACCGCAAGAAGTCGATGTCGGGCGTGCACTTCTACGCGCTGCTCTGCCGGGAGGTTCTCGATGAGAGCCCGCGCTCGGTGCGTCTGCTCTATGTCCGCTCCGGTGAGGTGCTGACCGCGGAGCCCACCGAGCAGGCCATCTCGTTCCTCACCACTCGGGTCACCGCGGTGCACGCCGCGATCACCACCGCCTGCAAGCGCGATGACTTCCGGCCCAAGAAGAGCGCGCTCTGCCGCTCGTGCGCCTACCAGCGCTGGTGTCCCGAGTTCGGTGGCGACCCCACGGCAGCCGCCGAGGAGGCCCCGGTCGTCTATGAGGGGGTGGCCCGGAGATGAACGACGACGAACGCTCGCCCTCGGTGCCCGGCCTCGGGGGTCTCGGACCCGGTGTCGCCCGCTTCGATGAGATCGTCGACGAGTGGCTCGAGTCGATCCGCGGGAATCCGGCCGCGGATCGGGTGGCGACCACCGCTTCCCGACTCGGCGACTGGAGCACCATCTGGCATGCGGCGGGTCTCGCGCGAGCGCTCGCGAGTGGCCGCTTCCGAGAGGCCATCGCCCTCGACATCGGCCTCGCCGCCGAGAGCCTGATCGTCAATCAGGGGGTCAAACGGCTCTTCCGGCGGGAGCGCCCGACCGAGTCGGGCGACGAACGGTACGAGGTACGACGCCCGAGCACCTCGGCGTTCCCCTCCGGTCATGCCAGCGCGGCAGCCTTCGCCGCTGTCACCCTGATGCGTTGGGGTCGGCGGCGGTCCTCGCCGTTGTGGCTCACCCTCGCGGTGGTCGTCGGCGTCAGTCGGGCAGTGGTTCGCATCCACCACGCCAGCGATGTCGTCGGTGGCGCCGCCACGGGGGTAGCCCTTGCCCGCCTGCTGGCGAAACCCCTCGACCGGATCGCCGGTCGACGCTGACCCTGACCCGGGAGGTCAGCCTGAGATCAGGACGGTGCGCAGGTCGAGCAGTACGTCGGTGACCTCGTTCGAGGACACGAGTTCGCGCTGCAACATCCGCCCGAGCGCCTCATCGACCAGTTCGATGGCCGAGGCGATCACGGCATCGGCGTCTCGCTCAGGCCGGTCCTCGAGGGCCAGCGACCCCGAGGCGGTGTGCTGCTCGACGTCGTCGGTCTGGAGGGCCGGATCACTCATCACCCACACCGTATCGGGGCGGTGGGTCGGCGAGACGCATCCGCACCTACGATGCCTTCATGGATCTGCGCGATCGACACGTGGTGGTGACCGGAGCGGCCGGCGGGATCGGCTCAGCGCTCGCCCGGAGGTTCCACTCCGGCGGTGCCCGAGTCACGATGAGTGACCTCAGAGGGGCCGACTCGCTCGCCGACGAGCTGCCGGGGTCGCTGTCCGTGGCCGCCGACATCTCGACCGAGGCCGGCAACGTCGACCTGATCGAGGCGGCGCGATCCCATCACGGTGAGATCGATCTCTTCTTCGCGAACGCGGGTGTGGCGATGGGCACCGACCCGATGGACGCCGAGGGGGCCTGGGACACATCGTTCGCGGTCAACCTGCACGCGCACCGCTGGGCGGCTCGGCACCTGTTGCCAGCCTGGATCGAGCGGGGCGAGGGTTACTTCTGCTCGACGGCCTCGGCGGCCGGGCTCCTCGCCCAGATCGGCTCGGCCCCCTACTCGGTGACGAAGCACGGTGCGGTCGCCTTCGCCGAATGGCTCGCCATCACCTACGGGGCGCGCGGTCTCCGCGTCTCCTGCCTGTGCCCTCAGGGTGTGAACACCGACATGTTGAACTCCGACGTTGTCGGAGGCGGTGGCGGCGATGTCGTCCGAGCGGTCGGCACGGTCCTCGAACCGGCCGAGGTGGCCGACATCGTCCACGATGCGATCGTCGAGGAACGCTTCCTCATCCTTCCGCACCCCGAGGTGGGCGACTACCTCCGCCACAAGGGCGATGACCCAGCGCGTTGGATCTCGGGGATGCAACGCCTGCAGCAGCGCACCCTCGGTCTCTGACGACGATGGCCGATCGGTCCGCTCTCCGCCAGATCGGCCTGATCCACGGAGAGCAGGTCCGCTTCAAGCCCCACGCGAACCGACGATGGGTGGTCGGTCGGATCTCAGGGGTGGAGCCGGACGGGAGTATCTGCCTTCACGACCCCGATGGTTCGGCGCGCTCGCTGCGACCCGAGGCGCTCGAGGTTCGGCGTCCGGGCCCCCGAGGACGCCAGAGGTGGCGCAACGTGGCGGAGGTCGCAACCACCTGGGAGCAGCTGCCGCTCTTCTGAGATCGGAGTTCAGCCGGTGGCCAGGGCACGACCGCTGGCCTCCCAGCCGACCGTTCCGCCCTCGAGCTCGTAGATCGACTCGAAACCGAGATCGGCCATGAGCGCCGTCGCCTGCCCCGATCGATTGGCGCTTCGGCAGTAGACGAAGTAGGTCGCGGAGCGGTCGAGAGCCGAGATGCGGCTGACGAAGTCCGATGCCGAGATGTCGATGAGTTCGGCACCGGGAAGGTGCCCGTCAGCGAACTCGGCCAGGGTACGGACGTCGATCACCGTGACCGCCCCGGAGGCCAGGATCGCCTCCGCGCCGTCCGGATCGACGAGGGCGAGGAATGGCGCCTCGGCGCCGGAGGCAGGCTCGTTCGGCGCGACTGACGTCGAGGGTTCGGGGGCGGCGTCCGATCCCCCGCTTGCGCAGGCTCCTGCGAACAGCGTGGCAGCGAGGAGGACTCTCGCCGCGGGACGGCGCGCTCTCACGAGCAGTCGGCGATGGCGGACTCGAGCGCGTCGAGGCCCTCGTCCATGGTCGACTCGTCGATGTCGAGCATGGGCGACATCCGGATGACGTTCCCGTAGAGCCCGCCCTTGCCGACGAGGAGCCCGTGTCGCTTCGCGGCCTCGAGCACCGCGGCGGTGCGCGCGGGGTCCGGCTCCACGGTGCCGGGATGGCAGATCTCGAGCGCCCACATGAGTCCCCGCCCGCGCAGTTCTGCGATCCAGTCAGTGCGCTCGGCGATCGGGCCGATGCGCTCCGCGAAGCGGTGACCCATGCGTAAGGCGTTGCCCTGGAGGTCGTTGTCGAGCACGTACCGGAGGGTTGCCGCACCCGCCGCGGCGGAGAGCGGGTTGCCACCGAAGGTCGAGAAGGACAGCACGTCGATCGTGTCCATGATCTCGGCTCGGGCCACCACGCCGGCGAGCGTGATCCCGTTCCCGACACCCTTCGCGAAGGTCATGATGTCGGGCACGATGCCGTGGGCCTCATAGCCCCAGAAATGCTCTCCGGTACGACCCCATCCGGTCTGCACCTCGTCGGAGACGAAGAGGATCCCTCGGTTGGCGAGTTCTTTCGCGAAGGCGCCGAACATGCCGTCCGGTGGGGTGGCGAAGCCGCCGACTCCCTGGATCGGCTCAGCGATGAGGCAGGCCACATCCCCGGCGGACGTCATGTCGAGCAGCTGGACGAGATCGGAGGTGCAGGCCTCCGTGTACGCCTCATCGTCGAGGTGGGCAAAGGGCGACCTGAGCCGGTACCCGCCCTGCACGAACTGCACCTGCAGACCGCTGATCGATGTCGACGACCAACTGGAGTGGGAGGTGATCGCCTGCGCCGTGAACGACCGTCCGTGGTACGAGTTGCGAACTGCGAGCACCTGATTCGACTTCCGATAGCTCGTGGCGAGGAGCAGGGCGGTGTCGTTCGCCTCGGTGCCCGAGGTGGTGAAGAAGACCCGCGCGTCCGGGATCCCCGAGACCTCGGCCACCATCTCGGCGAACTCGATCATGGGCTCGGACAGGTACAGGGTCGAGGTGTGGAGCACCTTGCCGGCCTGCTCGCGGATCGCGGCCGTCACCTGCGGGTTGTCGTGGCCGACCATCGTGGTCAGCACCCCACCGAAGAAGTCGAGGTAGCGGTTGCCGGCCGAGTCCCAGACCTCGGACCCACTGCCGCGATCGATCTCGACCGGTTCGGCGTAGAGCGGGCTGACGAACGACGGGAGGACCCCCCGGTAGCGCTCGATCAGGGTCTGTTCGGCGGTGCGCGTGCTCACCCCCACGAAACTACCGATCGAAGCAGCGAAGAACCCGAATGCTGAACAGGATGCGCACCGGGGGCAACGGCGTCAGAGGGTGGTTGACGCGTGAACTAAATGTCCGTACATTTAGTTCCGTGACCCGTGGCACGACACTCGCACCCTCCTGGATCCGCGCGTACCAACGAAGCAATCTGCGCCCCGACCTCGCCGCCGGCCTCACCATCGGCGCCATGCTCGTACCCCAAGGCATGGCCTACGCCCTGCTCGCGGGTCTGCCACCTGAGATCGGCCTCTACGCATCGACCCTCCCCCTCCTCGCCTACGGCCTCTTCGGCACCTCCCGTCAACTCGCGGTCGGCCCGGTCGCCATCGTCTCGCTGCTCACCGCCTCGGCGCTCGCCCCGCTCTACGAGCAGGGCTCGGTCGGCTACATCTCCGCCGCCGCGCTCCTGGCACTGCTGGTCGGCGTCGTGCATCTCGTCCTCGGATTCGGCCGCCTCGGCTTCATCGTCAACTTCCTGTCCCACTCCGTCCTCGTCGGCTTCACGGCTGCCGCGGCGATCATCATCGGGTTCTCGCAGGTCAAGCACATCCTCGGCGTCTCCATTCCCCGCACCGAGCACTTCCACGAGACGGTGCGCGAGCTCGCAGCCGCCCTCGGTGACACCCATCCGACGACGCTCGCCATCGGCGCCGGGAGCGTCACGCTCCTCCTGATCCTGAAGCGGATCGCCCGCCGAGTGCCGGGCGCGCTCGTCGTGGTCATCACCGCCACGGTGATCGTCTCGATCGCCGATCTTGCCTCCGAGGGTGTCGCCACGGTCGGCTCCATCCCCGACTCGCTCCCGGCGCTCTCGATGCCCGAGCTGAGTGGAGGTGCCATCGGCGACCTGCTACCGACCGCGCTCGTGATCACCCTCGTGGGCTTCATGGAGTCGATCGCCGTCGCCAAGGTCTACGCCCGGCGCCATCGCTACGAGGTTGAGGCCAACCGGGAGCTCATCGCCCTCGGGGCATCGAACGTCACTGCCGGCCTGTTCGGCGGCTATCCGGTCACCGGCGGATTCTCACGCACCGCAGTCAACGATTCGGCCGGTGCGAGGACTCCGTTGGCGAGCGTCATCACCGCCGCGATCGTCCTAGTGACCATCGCGGTACTCACACCCCTGTTCGAGAACCTCCCGAAGGCCGCTCTCGGCGCGATCATCATCGTCGCGGTGATCAACCTCGTCGACATCGCGGAGATGCGTCACATCGCCGCCGTCAAGCGCACCGACCTCGTCGGACTCGGCGTCGCCTTCCTCGCGACCCTCGTGCTCGGCATCGAGGTCGGGATCGGTATCGCCGTCGTCGCCTCGATGCTCGTGGTCTTCGCCCGCATGTCAAAGCCCCACGACGCGGTCCTGGGACGGATCCCGGGAACGACCAGCTGGCGGAATCTTGAGCGATTTCCCGATGCCGAGACCATCCCGGGGATCGATGTGGTCCGCATCGACGCCGCCATGTCGTTCGTCAACGCCCAGCACGTGAAGCGTCTGCTGACCGATCGGGCCGCCCGACTCGCGGTCGAGCCGCGAGCGCTGGTGCTCGACTGCTCGGGCATCAACGACATCGACGCCACCGGCGCCGAGACCCTCTCGGAGATCCTCGCCGACATCGATGACTCACCAGTGACTCTGCACCTCTGCGATGTGAAGGGGCCGGTTCGCGATGTGCTCCGCCGGGCTGGCCTCTGGCAACGCCTCGAGGGGCGCATCCAGGCCACCGCGCATCAAGCGGTCGAGGTCATCACGGGAGACGCCGATCCGGCGCCCGGCGACCTTCGGGCTGCCGGACTCGAGGAACGCCATGTCTGACCGTCGTGGCGGCATCACAGGCCGGTCGCGGCTCGTCCGTGGCGCCGTCGGAGACCGTCACCGGCACGAGCTACACAGCACCCGAGATATGTCCGTACCAATGTCTTGACCTCAAATGTCCGTACCTCTAGATTCACAAGTACACGACGAAGGAGTTCCGATGAAATTCCAGCAGTACTACCTCGAATGCCTCTCCCACGCCTCCTATCTCATCGGTGACGAGACCACCGGCCGGGCGGTTGTCGTCGACCCTCAGCGCGACATCTCCCAGTACCTCTCCGATGCCGAGGCCGCTGGGCTCACCATCGAGATGGTGATCGAGACCCACTTCCACGCCGACTTCCTCTCCGGGCACTTGGAACTCGCCGCCGCCACCGGGGCCGAGATCTGCTACTCCTTGGTCGCCGAGCCCGAGTTCGCCCACCGCAAGATGGCCGACGGCGAGCGGGTGTCGCTCGGAGAGGTCACCCTCGAGTTCCGACACACCCCCGGGCACACCCCCGAGTCGATGAGCGTGGTCCTCTTCGAGCGCGCCGACGACAGCGAGCCCTACGGCGTCCTGACGGGTGACACGCTCTTCATCGGCGACGTCGGTCGCCCAGACCTCCTCGCCTCAGTCGGGTTCACCCGGGAAGAACTGGCCGAGAAGCTCTACGACTCGCTCCACAACCAACTGATGACCCTCCCCGACGTCACCCGAGTCTTCCCGGCCCACGGCGCCGGCTCGGCATGCGGCAAGAACCTCTCCACCGAGCTCACCTCCACGATCGGCGACCAGAAGGCGACGAACTACGCGCTGCGGGCCCCCGATCGCGACGCGTTCCTAGAGATGGTCACCGCCGGCCAGCCCCCGGCTCCCAGCTACTTCGTGTACGACGCGATCCTCAACCGCAAGAACCGCAAACTCCTCGACGAGGAGGCCCTCCCGGCCGCGATGACGCTCGACGAGGCTGACCGGGCTGTCGCCGCTGGCGCGCTGCTCGTCGATGGCCGCACCCCTGAGGAGTTCGCCCTCGGACACCTCGAGGGCGCGATCAACGTCGGGCTCGGAGGCCGCTACGCCGAGTTCGCCGGTTCGATCATCCCGAGCGACGCGGACATCGTGCTCTTCGTCGAGGATGGTTACGAGCTCGAGGCCAAGAACCGGCTCGCTCGCATCGGATTCGACCGCGTGATCGGAGCGGTGAGCGAGACCACCCGAGTGCTCGTCGAGAACCCCGATCGGGTTCGCCGGGCCTCGCGACTCACCTCCGAGGCCTTCAACGGCCGTCACGCCGAAGTCGAGAACATCCAGATCGTCGATGTCCGCAACCCCGGCGAGGTCGAGTCCGGGATGATCCCTGATGCCGTGAACATCCCCGTCGGGCAGATCCCGACCAGGCTCGGCGAGCTCGACGCCTCGCGACCGACGGTCATCTACTGCGCCGGCGGATATCGCTCGTCGGTGGCCGCGAGCCTGCTCCGCCAGAACGGTTTCGAGGACGTCAGCGACATCCTCGGTGGCTTCGGCGCCTGGAGCGAGACCACCCAGAGCGCCTGACCTGAAGGCACGACACCTCGGAAGAACCATGACCACGACAGCTAAACACCGAATCATCATCGTCGGCGGGGGCACAGCCGGCATCTCCGTCGCGGCGCGCCTGCTGAAGAAGGGCCACAGCGACGTCGCCGTGATCGAACCCTCCGACAAGCACTACTACCAGCCGCTGTGGACCCTCGTCGGTGGCGGCGTCTCCCAAGCCAGCACCTCCGAGCGGAGCGAGTCCTCGGTCATGCCGAAGGGAGCAACCTGGATCAAGCAGGCGGCGAGCGCCTTCCGACCCGACGACAACACCATCGAGTGCTCCGACGGCTCGACCTACGAGTACGACGCGCTGGTCGTGTGCCCCGGCATCCAGCTCGACTGGGACAAGATGCCCGGCCTGAGCGACACCCTTGGACGCGACGGGGTGTCCTCGAACTACCGCTTCGACCTCGCGCCGAAGACCTGGGACTTCATCCGCAACACGAAGTCGGGATCAGCGGTGTTCACCATGCCGACCGGCGCGATCAAGTGCGCCGGAGCGCCGCAGAAGATCGCCTATCTCGCGGCCGACTACTGGAAGTCGCAGGGTCTCCTCGGCAAGATCGACATCCACCTCGTCATCCCGGGCGCCCGCGCCTTCGGCATCCCCGAGATCGCCGACGAGCTCGACAAGGTGATCACCGACTACGGCATCCACCTCCACACCGAGGCCGAGGTCACCGCCGTGGACAGCGGCAACAAGACCGTCACCGTTACCAACCTCGGCGAGGCCAACGGCACCAGCACGCTCTCCTACGACCTGCTCCATGTGGTTCCCCGCCAGTCGGCACCCGATTGGGTGAAGGCCAGCCCGCTGGCGACCGGCGAGGGGCCCGGCTACGTCGAGGTCGACAAGCACACCCACCAGCACGTCCAATATCCGAACGTGTTCTCCCTCGGCGATGCCGGCAGCACCCCCAACTCGAAGACCGGCGCGGCCATCCGCAAGCAGGCGCCGGTCGTGGTCGAGAACGTCGACTCCTACCTCTCGGGACGCGCCATCTCCGCCGAGTACCACGGCTACGCCTCCTGCCCCCTCACCACCTCGCGCTCATCGATGCTGCTCGCCGAGTTCGACTACTCGATGAAGCGGACCCCATCGATCCCGATGATCAATACTGTGAAGCCACGGCGTGACATGTGGTACCTGAAGAAGTACGGCCTGCCGTTCCTCTACTGGAACCTCATGCTCAAAGGCCTCGCCTGACCCCCACCGCCCGAAGAACCACATCACCGCCCCCAGGAGAGACATGACACGACTCGGATTCGTCCTCGCCAGCGACTCCTGTATCGGATGCCACGCGTGCACCGTGGCCTGCAAGAGCGAACACGACGTGCCCCTCGGCGTGAACCGAACCTGGGTGAAGTACATCGAGTCCGGATCGTTCCCGAACACGGGTCGCTCCTTCTCCGTGATGCGGTGCAACCACTGCGACGACGCGCCGTGCATGACGATCTGCCCGACCAGCGCACTGCACCGCGCCCCCAACGGCGTGGTCGACTTTGACGACGGCAACTGCATCGGCTGCAAGGCCTGCATGAACGCCTGCCCCTACGACGCGATCTACATCAACCCCGAGACCAACACCGCGCACAAGTGCAACTTCTGCAACCACCGCGTTGAGGTCGGCCTCGAACCGGCGTGCGTGACCGTCTGCCCCACCCACGCCATCATCACCGGTGATCTCGACGACCCCGACTCGGAGATCTCGAAGATCGTCGCCCGTGACAAGGTCGCGGTCCGCGCTCCCGAGCAGGGCACCAACCCGAAGGTCTTCTACCGCGGCGTCGACCAGGCCTCGCTCGATCCGACACGGACCGCCATCTCCTCCGACGGCATGATCTGGGCGGACACCACCCCTGACCATCCGACGATCACCGATGTCATGCGCGACCACAGCGGTCCGGGGGTGGTGGCTCGCACCGCCTACACCACGACGCACCCGATCACCTGGAAGTCCAAGGTCTCGGGCTACCTCGTGACCAAGGCGATCGCCGCGGGCGCGATGATCATGGCCGCGCTCATGGTCATGCTCGGCCACGGCGACTCAGGAACAGCAGCCGGGCTCCTTCCCGCGGTCATTGCCGGGGTGTTCACCGCGATCACCGGAGTGCTCCTGATCGCCGACCTGAAGCAGCCGAAACGCTTCCTCTACATCCTGACCCGCTCCAACACGTCCTCATGGCTCGTGCGCGGAGCCTGGATCCTCGGCGCCTTCGCCGGCCTCACCGGGCTCTGGGGACTGCTCGCCCTCATCGGCGCGGGCGACGCGCTGCCCTGGCTCGTGCTACCGCAGGTACTGCTTGCCGCGGCCGTCGCCGGTTACACCGCCTTCCTGTTCGGACAGTGCGAGGGTCGCGACCTCTGGCAGACACCACTGCTCCTCCCAACGTTGCTCGCCCAGGCCCTCGTCGCCGGAGGCGCGACCTACAGCGTCATCGATCTCGTGGTCGACATCCCTGAACCCGACGCCGTCGGGATCGCCTTCCTCATCGGTCTCGGAGTCCTCGCCCTCCTGCTCGCCACCGAGATCTGGTCGAAGGGGTCGCGCACCGTCGAGCTCGCGACCCTCGAGATGACGAGGGGCGCCCAGGCCCGCAAGTTCTGGATCGGAGGTCTGCTGGTCGGCATCGCCATCCCAGCGGCGATCGTCTACATCGACCTGGCCACGGGACTCGCCGACGGCGTCGTCGCCCTCGGCGGACTCCTCGCCCTGATCGGACTGTTCAGCTACGAGGACGCCTACGTGCGCGCCGGCCAATCCGTTCCACTGTCCTGACCACCGCCACGATCGCCGACGAGGAGCCCCGATGACCCTGATGAACCACCCGCCGCACCAGCAGTGGCACGACTGGACCGAACTCGACGCCAAGGCGTGGCCCGAACGGGTTGAGCGCCACTACACGCTGGTGCCGACCACCTGCTTCAACTGCGAGGCCGCCTGCGGTCTGGTGGCCTTCATCGACAAGGAGACCGGCGAGGTCGCCAAGTTCGAGGGCAACCCCGAGCACCCGGCGAGCCGGGGCCGCAACTGCGCGAAGGGTCCGGCAACCCTCAACCAGGTGCAGGACCCCGAGCGGATCCTGCACCCCATGCGTCGCGTCGGCGAGCGCGGTTCCGGCCAGTGGGAGCGCATCACCTGGGATGAGGCACTCGACGAGATCGGCACCCGGATCCGCACCGCCATCACCGAGGGTCGCGGCAACGAGGTGATGTACCACGTCGGTCGACCCGGCGAGGACGGCTACACCGAGCGGGTGCTGTCGGCCTGGGGCGTCGACGGCCACAACAGCCACACCAACATCTGCTCATCGAACGCCCGCATCGGCTACCAGTCCTGGATGGGCCTCGACCGCCCGTCCTCGGACTTCGCGAACGCCGAGGTCATCTTCCTGATCTCCTCCCACCTCGAAGCCGGCCACTACTTCAACCCCCACGCGCAGCGGATCATGGAGGGCAAGGCGAGGGGCGCGACGGTCATCTGCGTCGACCCGCGGCTCTCCAACACCGGGGCCAAGGCCGACTACTGGCTCGCGCCGTGGCCGGGCACCGAGGCGTTCATGATGCTGACGATCGCGCGTCTCCTCATCGCCAACGGCACATGGGAGCGCGACTTCGTGCGTCGCTGGGTCAACTGGGAGACCTACCTCCAGCAGCGACGCCCCGACCTGCCCTGCGAGTTCGAGAGCCTCGAGCAGGCGCTGCTCGACGAGTACGCCGAGTACACCCCCGAACGGGCCGAGCACGTCTGCGGGGTCTCCGGTGACACCCTCCGCGACATCGCCGAGATCATCGGACGTCATCCGACGAAGTTCGCCTCGCACAACTGGCGCTCGGCCGGAGCCGGCAACCTCGGTGGGTGGCAGGTGGCCCGGAGTCTGTTCTTCGTCAACGTGCTGACCGGCTCGGTCGGCACCCCCGGCGGCACCAGCGGAAACGGCTGGAACAAGTTCACCCCGGCTCCCCCCAAGGGCGGCCAGCCGATCAAGGAGTGGAACGAGCTCAACTGGCCGATCGAGTACCCCCTCGCCTACCACGAGATGTCGATCCTGCTCCCCCACTTCCTCAACGAGGGACGCGGTCGCCTCGACACCTACTTCACGCGCGTCTACAACCCGGTCTGGACCAACCCGGACGGCTTCAGCTGGCTCGAGGCCCTCAAGGACACCGAACGCGTTGGCTGTCACGTCGCCCTGACCCCCACCTGGTCCGAGACCGCCTGGTTCGCCGACTACGTGCTCCCGATGGGCGTCGGCAGCGAGCGGCACGACATCGCCTCCTACGAGACCCACGCGGGCCGGTGGATCGGATTCCGCCAGCCGGTGATGCGTCGCTACGCCGAGATCAACGGCGAGGAGGTCGGCCCCGACGCCCGCTCCCACCAGTACAACGTCGGCGAGGTATGGGAGGAGAACGAGTTCTGGATCGACCTCTCCTGGCGGATCGACCCGGACGGCTCGCTCGGCATCCGAGGGTTCTTCGAGAGCGATGAACGCCCGGGCGCCCCGATGGGCGTCGACGAGTACTACGGGCGGATGTTCGCCGACGGGGTCCCCGGACTCGCCGAGGCGGCTGCCGAGGCCGGTCAGAGTCCGCTCGAGTTCATGCGCGACCGCGGCGCGTTCGCCGTTCCCGGCGACCCGTACCGACCCTATGAGCGCGCGGTCGACCCCTCGGCCGTGGAGGGGTGCGCGAAAGACGCGCACGGTGTCTTCCGCAAGCCCGGGACCGAGGGGACCTGGGACGGATCGCCGGAGTCGCTCGAGGGCCTGTCGCTCGCCAAACTCGGCGACGGCTCGCCCGCCGTCGAGGTGGACGGCGAGTTGAAGGAGGGCTTCCCAACCCCGTCGAAGAAGCTCGAGCTCTTCTCCACGACGCTGAGCGACTGGGGATGGGACGAGTACGCCACGCCGAAGTGGATCCCCTCACACGTGCACTGGGAGGATCTCGACCTCGAGGGCTCCGAGCGCATCCTGCTCCCCACCTTCCGGATTCCGACGCTCATCCACACCCGATCGGCCAACTCCAAGTGGCTGAACGAGATCTCCCACCGGCACCCGCTCTGGATCCACCCGAGCGACGCCGAGCGACTCGGCATCGCCGAGAACGGACTCGTCCGGGTGTCGACGCGCATCGGGCACTTCGTTATCTCCGCCTGGCGGACCGAGGGCATCCGCCCGGGCGTCGTCGCCGCCTCGCACCACATGGGCCGCTGGCGGATCGAGGAGGAGAAGGCGCGCTCGTGGGGCAACGGACTCGCTGTCATCGACAACGACGGCTCCACCTGGACCCTTCGCCGGACGAAGGGCATGAAGAACTACTCGTCCTCGGATCCCGACACCGAGCGGATCTGGTGGAACGACACCGGCGTGCATCAGAACCTCACCTTCGCCGTCCAGCCCGACCCGATCTCGGGGATGCAGTGCTGGCACCAGCGAGTGCACGTGAGCCCGGCTGACAAGGGAGATGAGTACGGCGACGTCGTCGTCGACACCGCCAAGAGCCGCGAGGCCTACCTCGACTGGCTCACCAAGACCCGGCCCGCGCCGGGGCCCAACGGTCTCCGGCGCCCGCTGTGGTACGCGCGGCCGCTCAAGCCGGTCCCCGGTGCCTATCTGGCCTGAGTACGGTCGACATCCGATGACGAGCGACGGTTTCACCACGGGGGCAGCCCACCTCGATCGGACCGGCGGTGAGCCGCTCTGGGCGCAACTCGAGAGCGAACTGCGGCGACGACTCGACCTCGGTCACTTCGCCGAGCGGTTCCCCACCGACCGCGAGTTGATGAACGCCTACGGGGTGAGCCGACACACGGCGCGCCAGGCGGTCGGTCGTCTCGGCGCCGACGGGATCGTCCGGCGGGCCCGCGGGGTCGGGACCTCGGTCGACACCGCTCGCTTCGAGCAGTCCCTCGGATCCCTCTACAGCCTCTTCCAGGTGGTGGAGGTCAGCGGTCTGGAGCAGAACTCCGAGGTGCTGGCCCTCGAGACCACCATTGATGTCGAGGCAGCAGAACGGCTCGGCATGGCCCCCGACGCCGAGTTGGTGCTGCTGGCGCGCCTCCGGCTCGCCGGCGGGGAGCCACTCGCCGTCGACCGGGCCTGGATGCCGGCGTCGGTGGCCTCGGGACTGCTCGACGCGGACTTCTCGCACACATCGCTCTACGACGAGCTCGAGCGCGTCGCCGGATGCCGGCCGGGTTCCGGAAGCGAGCGGATCATTCCCCTGATTCCACCTGAGTCCGAGCGACGGCTCCTCGGTCTCGACGACGGCGAGGCGGCCTTTTGCATCGACCGTCTCGGTTGCCACGAGGGGCGGCCGGTCGAGTGGAGGCGCACGATCCTGCGCGGTGACCGGTTCTCCTTCGTCGCCGACTGGACCGCGGGCCGGATGAGCGAACTGCGACCCGAGCACCGCCTCGACACCTGAACCCGCGCAGACATCGTTCCGGCGGGCTGGACGGGCTCGTGACCGCCTCGCCCCGACACCTAGATTCCGGGGATGACCCGAGACCAACTCCCCCGCGATGTCGTGATCGTCGATGCTGTGCGGACGCCGGTAGGCCGACGCAACGGTTCGCTGGCCGGGGTCCATCCCGCTCAACTGCTGGCCACCACCCTCGGCGCACTCATCGAGCGCAGTGGTGTCGATCCGTCCACTATCGATCAGGTCGTCGGCGGATGCGTCAGCCAGGTCGGTGAGCAGAGCTTCAACGTCACCCGCACCGCCTGGCTCTCAGCCGGCCTCCCGTTGACGACGGCCGCGACCACGGTCGACACCCAGTGCGGTTCCAGCCAGCAGGCGACTGGCCTCGCCCACTCACTCATCGCCTCCGGCGTTGTCGACACCGCGGTGGCCTGCGGTGTCGAGGCAATGTCCAGGGTGCCGATCGGTGCCAACTCCTCCCGGAAACTCGGCCTCGGGGTACCCATTCCGAAGGACTACTTCGAGCACTACGAGTTCACCTCGCAGTTCGAGGGGGCCGAGCGCATCGCCGAGCGCTGGGGCATCACCCGCGAGGACACCGACGCCCTCGGCCTGTCATCCCAGCAGCGCGCGGCGACCGCCATCGCCGAGGGGCGCTTCGAGATGCAGACCGTCGCCGTCGAGGCCCCCGTTGTCGGTGAGGACGGCGAGCCGACCGGCGAGACGGTCACGCTGACCCGCGACGAGGGGATCCGCGACACCTCCCTCGAGCGGCTCGGCTCGCTCAAGCCGGTGGCGCGGGAGAACGGTGTGCACACCGCCGGGAACTCATCGCAGATCTCCGACGGTGCCTCGGCTCTTCTCATGATGACCGCGGAGCGAGCCGAGAGCCTCGGCCTCCGACCCCGTGCCCGGGTGGTCGACTCCTGTCTCGTCGGCGTCGATCCGGTGCTCATGCTCACCGGACCGATCGATGCGACGCGCCGGCTCCTCGATCGCAACGGTCTCGGTATCGACGACATCGACACCTTCGAGATCAACGAGGCGTTCGCCTCCGTCGTGCTCGCCTGGTCACGTGAACTCGGCGCCGACCTCAAACGGACGAACCCCAATGGGGGTGCCATCGCGCTCGGCCACCCGCTCGGCGCGACCGGGGGCGTCCTCATGACCAAGGCCCTCAACGAACTCGAGCGCTCCGGTGGCCGATACGGGCTCATCTCGATGTGTTGCGGGGGCGGACTCGGCACCGGCACCCTCATCGAGCGGCTCTGAGAGCAACGGTCGCTCTCGCTGCGGCGCTGCCGGTCGTCGCCGTCAGCTGTGACCACACCCCCGAGGTGGACACGGCGGTCGTGTCAGCGGTCATCGACGGCGACACGGTGATCCTCGAGTTCGCGGACACCACCGAACGGGTGCGACTGATCGGCATCGACACACCCGAACTGGCCCGAGCCGACAAGCCCGCCGAGTGCGGAGCCGACCTCGCCACCGCCGCGCTCAGCGCCCTGATACCCGTCGGCTCCTCCGTGTCAGTGTCCCGGGAGATCGTCGCCCGCGACCACTACGGACGACTGCTGGCGCACCTGGTCCCCCGAGGATCAACCCAGCCGGTCAGCCTCACCATGGCGGAGTCGGGTTTCGCCGCCGCGCTGTCGATCGAGCCCAACACCGCCCTCGCGGACCGGATCGAGGCGGCGGCCCGAGACTCGTGGGCCGCGCGACGCGGCCTCTGGGGGCTGTGTCCGGTGAGCGACCGCTAGCGTCATCACGGTGAGCGAACTCGCCGAGCGACTCGGATACGGCAACGACGCACGGATCCTCATCATCTCGTGCGACGACCTCGGGTCCTGTCACGCAGCCAACCTCGGCGTGCTCTCGGCCATGAGGGAGGGCGCGGCGACCTGCGCCTCGATCATGGTGCCCGCACCCTGGGCTCGACACGCCACCGACCTGCTCGACGCCTCCGATGACATCGGCGTGCACCTCACCCTCAACGCGGAGCACGGCGCCTACCGGTGGGGCCCGATCACCCACGCACCGTCGCTGCTGTCCGGCGAGGGTGGCTTCCCTCGCAACACCGCCGACCTGTGGGAACACGCCGACCTCGACGAGGTCCGACGCGAGCTCCGGGCCCAGGTGAACCGCGCCATCGCCTGGGGTGTCGATGTCACCCACCTCGCACCGCACCTCAGCGCCATCACCCTTCGACCCGAGTTCTTCGACATCTACATCGACTTGGCGGTCGAGTTCTCACTGCCGATCCGCCTGCCGTCGACGATCACCGAGGCCGAGGCCGGTTTCCCCTATCGGCGCCTGGCCGCCGAGGAGGCCGTGGTCTTCCCCGACCACTTCGACCACGACTGGAGACCCGGATCCCGGGACCGCATCCTGAACTCGATCGCCTCCCTGGAGCCCGGGGTCACCGAGATCCACATCCAACCGGCGGTGGACACCCCAGAGGTCCGGGCGCTCACCGACTTCGCGGATGGGTGGATCGACGACCACCGTGTCACGGTCGACGGCACGCTGTCGGAGGCCGTACGGGAGAGCGGCGCCGTGCTGATCGGCTACCGCGATCTACGCGAGTTGATGCGCTCCGCGTGAGCGTCGCCGGAGGGGCTCAGCCAGAGACCAGTCGACGCACCATGTCGTCGATGGTTCCGTCGGCGAGGGCATCGAGCAACTCGCCGGTGTGACCCTTGGCCTTCAGCCTCCCCCGCATGTACTCCACGGTCGCGGAGAACCCGTCCTCGCTGGCGACAACCAGGGGAACGGTCACCACGACGCTGGCGTCCTCAGGCCCCTCGGCCCGCTCATCGGACCGAGCGACCGCCACCACGCAGCGGATGCTCATCGAGTCACCCCGATGTTGATGCCATCCAAGAGGTCCCCCTCGCTGTCGTGGCTGGGGATCTCCCCCACCTCCGACCTGGCGAGGATCCAGTCCTCGAAGGGGTAGACCGTCTCCAGTTCGGCATCGTCGAGCCCGAACCAGAAGGCCTCCGACGGATCGACCTGGGTGGCATGGGCGCGCAACGCCCCGGTGCGCGCCCACATGAAACCGGTCACGTCGATGCGGGTGGTGACGCGGTGGTCGTTGTCCATGCGCTCGAACCAGGACTCGTCGAAGGGCGACTCACCGGACTTGGCGATCAGCGCCCGGTGGACCGCTTCGATGCGACGCCGCGTCCAGGTCGAGTAGTAGAGCTTGAGAGGCTGGTACGGCGCTCCGCGCCCCGGATACCAAGAGGGGTCTCCCGCCCGCTCGTAGGCGAGGACGGAGATCTCGTGCACCCGGATGTGGTCGGGGTGCGGATAGCCGCTGTGGTCGTCCCCGTAGGTGATGATCACCTCGGGGCGTTCGCGCCTCACGACCTCCACCAGATCGCCGACCACGATGTCGAGGTCGGCGCAGTGCAGGCAGTCGGGATGGGCGTTGGCGTCGCTCTCGGCCATGCCGGAGTCGCGGTAACCGAGCATGACCACCTCGGAGAATCCGATCACCTCGGCCGAGCGGGCCAGTTCGACGGGTCGCATCTCGGCCAGGAGCTGACGCGACGCAGCCTCATCGAGACCGTGGAAGGGTTGACCCGGCTCGGCGAGGGACGGGTTCTGCAGGTCGCCCTCCTCACCTCCCGTGCAGCACACGAGTACGGTGCGCACGCCCCTGGATCCGTACATCGCGAGGGTCGGCGCCCCCTTGGAGGCCTCGTCGTCGGGGTGGGCGTGCACCGTGAGAATCGTGGGCGCGACACCGTCGGACACGCCCGCGAGGCTACCGGTAGCCTGCGAGGGGTGCGAGGACGTACGCGACGCTGCCTGAGCGTGACAGCGGTGGCCCTCCTGACGGTGGCACTGGTCGCCTGCGACACCGGGGATGGGCGCGAACTCCGCGATCCGACGGTTCCCTACGTGCCTCCCACTGAACCGGAGCCCACACCATGAGCGCCGCGGTCATCGATGTGCTCCTCGACCGCGAGCGGAGGCTCGAAGTTGCCTGGGAGGACGGCTGCTCGCTCGACATCGAACTCGGAGACCTCCGCGAGGTCTGCCCCTGCGCCGACTGCCGAGGTCGACGTGAGCGCGGAGAACCCGTCACCACCGCCGACCGTCTCACGGCGCTGTCCGCTGAACTCCATGGCAATTGGGGTATCGCGATCCAGTGGTCGGACGGTCACGAGACCGGCATCTACGGCTGGGAGATGCTCAGAACGCTCGCAGCGGGGGCCTCATGAGCCTCCCCCCACCGTCGGCGCCGACACAGGCGGAACTCGTCGCCTGCTACCGCCACCCGTCACGCCCCGCCGGCAGACGGTGCACACGTTGCGGCCGACCCTGTTGCGATGACTGCCTGACTCGGGCCGCGATGGGTTCGAACTGCCCTGACTGCCTTCGCGCCGCGCGACCCGCGGCGACCACCCGGGTGCGCCACTGGCAGGCCCGGCACCCAGCGCTCGTCACCCGAGCCCTCGTGGCGGCGAACGTCGCCGTGTTCGTCTATCTCACACTCCGTGATCCCGGCAGCCTCGGCGGGACGGTCTCCGCGGGCCAGTACGACCTCGGGCTGAGCGCGCGCTTCCTGACGGAGTCCCCGGTCGAGTGGTATCGCCTCATCTCCTCAGGCTTCGTTCACTTCGGTCTGCTCCACGTCGGGTTCAACATGTACCTGCTTTACCAGTTGGGCCACCTCCTCGAGCCCGAGATCGGCCGGGTCCGGTTCACCCTCGCCTACCTCGCGGCCCTCCTCGGTGGCTCCGCCGGGGCCATGGCGCTGCAACCGAACGGTCTTCACGGCGGGGCCTCGGGCGCGGTGTTCGGCCTGATGGGCCTGGCCTTCGTCGGTTTCCGTCTGCGGGGCATCAACCCGATGAACACCGGTATCGGCTCCCTACTGATCCTGAACCTGGTGATCACCTTCGTGATTCCGGGCATCTCGATCGGCGGACACCTCGGCGGCGTCTTGGTCGGGGCCGCCGCGGCTCCCCTGCTCCTGTCGCCGCGACGGGTCGACGCGCCGCGAGCGTTGACGGGCCTCATCCTGCTGAGTGTCGCCTCGGCCCTGATTGCGCTGGTGTCCGTCGGCGCCCTCTGACGACTGTCACACCCCCATCGCAAGATGTGGGTATGAACACCGAGACCATCCCCACCCTCCCCGCGGCACCCGATACCGCTGATGAGGCCGTCTCCGACACCGACGGCCGCGGGCTCGCTCCCATCCAACTCAGCCTCCTCGGCACCAGTCCGCTGGCACCCAGCCTTCATCTCGATCTCGAGACCCGCCGGCGGGGCCTCCGTCACATCGCCGAGATCCGCGCCATGCTCAACGAGCGGCGGCGTCAGCGCCTCGACGACCGCGACGCGGCCTGATCTCTGCGCAGCGGCTTAGGCGGCGCTCGGCGACAGGTCGCGCACGGCTCCGAAGAAGTCGAGCTCCGGATCGAGCGGAAGGATGGCGAGCGACGACGTCGTCACCCCCGCGTCGAAGTAGTCATCGATCCGACGCCGGCAGTGCTCGGGGCTGCCATGGACCACCAGCGCGTCCACCACCTCATCTGGGATTACCTCCAGGGCGCCACGCCGGTCGCCCGCAGCCCACGCCTCCCACATGGGCCGCAGCGCCTCACCACGACCCAGCCAATCCTGGAAGGCCGCGTAGACCGGCACATTCATGTACGCCGCGATCGCGCGGCGAGCCCCCTCACGCACGACGTCGCTCCGCTCACTCGGACACACGAAGATCCGCGCCACGATCTCTCGGGGCTCTCCGCCGGCTGCGCCGTTGACGATCCCCGCCACCGTCGACACGTCCTCCGGGGCCAGCCAGTTGATGATGGCTCCATCGGCCTCGCGGCCGGCCATGGTGAGCATCTGCTCGCGCAGCGCGGCCACCAGCACCTTCGGAGGCACCTCAGGACGCACGCCGAGCCGGAAACCACTCACCTCGAAGGTGTCGTAGCGGTGCGACACCTTCTCTCCTGAGAAGGCGTCACGCAGGAACCTGACCATGTCGCGCACCCGCCGGTACGGCTGCTCGAAGGGAATACCGTTCCATCGCTCGACGATCACGTTGCTCGACGATCCGAGCCCGAGCAGGAACCGGCCTGGCGCGGCGTCGGCGAGAGATGCAGCGCTCTGGGCCATGCACGCTGGCGCGCGGGTGTAGGCGGGCACGATCGCAGTGCCAAGCCGCAATCGGGGCTCCCAGGCCGCGGCCAACGTCAACGGGGTGAACCCGTCCGCCCCGTCGCTCTCCGCGCTCCAGATGTCGGTGTACCCAAGGTCGGCGAGCTCCACCAGTCGCTCCCTCTGCGCGTGCAACGGCCCGGGGAGCGGGACGGTCATTCCCGGTCGACGTGTGTCCATGCTGAGACCCTAGGTGTCGCCCGGCTCCCGCCGTGGGTCCGCGCGTCCCCCCGACCGAGGGCACCGCCGCGGCGCGCGCCGTACCGCGACGTGACGACGGTCAACCCGGCGCTCGCTCGCGACTAGTTTTCATGCCGTGAAAGTTCCGATGACCGTCAACGACTTCATCCGACGAGCGGAGCTCGTCTACCCCGACCGCGTCGCGGTCGTGGACGAGCCGGATCAGCCCGCTGCATCCTGGGGCTCCTTCGACTACGCGGAGATGGCCCGACGAGCCCGCGCCATCGCGGCGGGGCTCGATGCCCTCGGAATCGGTGTCGGTGAGCGGGTGGCGATGGTCTCCCACAACTCCGCACGGCTGCTTACCGCCCTCTTCGGCGTCTCCGGATCGGGTCGCATCCTGGTGCCGGTGAACTTCCGACTCGTCGCCGAGGAGGTCTCCTACATCGTCGAGCACGCCGGAGCCCGCATCCTCCTCGTCGATCCAGAGCTCGAGGACGCCCTCACCTCGGTGGAGTGCGAGATGAAGTGGACGATCGGAGCCGAGACCGACGCCGAGCTCATGCGCTACGACGTCGAGCCTGTTGCGTGGGAACCCGACGAGGACGCCACCGCGACCATCAACTACACGTCCGGCACCACCGCGCGCCCCAAAGGGGTGCAGTTGACGCACCGCAACGTGTGGCTCAACGCCGCCGTCTTCGGCTGGCACATGGGAGTGAGCGACCGCGACGTTTACCTGCACACGCTCCCCCAGTTCCACTGCAATGGCTGGGGAATGCTTTACGCGGTCACCGGCATGGGCGCCCGCCACGTGATCATCCGCAAGATCGATGGCGCCGAGATCCTCCGCCGGGTGGAGGCCGAGGGGGTCACGCTCATGTGCGGGGCCCCGGCCGTGCTCAACATGATCCTCGACGCCGCCGCCGAGTGGAAGGGCCCGATACCGGGTGCGGGACGGGTCAGGATCGTTGTGGCCGGCGCACCACCACCAACTCGGACGATCGAGCGTTGCGAAACCGAACTCGGTTGGGAGTTCGTGCAGATCTACGGCCTCACCGAGACCGCGCCCCTTCTCACCATGAACCGGGGGCGGGCCGAGTGGGACGACCTCACCGCCGGAGAGCGGGCGACGCTGCTCAACCGGGCTGGCGCCCCGGTTATCGGCTGCACGATGGACGCCGATGCCGAGGGCGAGGTGCTCGCACGGGGCAACATGATCATGGAGGGCTACTGGGAACAACCCGAGGCGACCGCCGAGGCAATCCGGGACGGCTTCTTCCACACCGGGGACGGCGGCAGCATCGATGTGACCAACTACGTCACCATCTCCGACCGCAAGAAGGACGTAATCATCTCCGGTGGCGAGAACGTTTCCTCGATCGAGGTGGAGGACGCCATCTTCCAGCACCCCGAGGTGACCGAGGTGGCCGTCATCGGCATTCCTGACGAGAAGTGGGGCGAGCTCGTCACCGCGCTCGTGGTCACCTCAGCGGGTTCATCGCTCTCCGAGGAGGATGTGATCTCGTGGACCCGAACGAAACTCGCCGGGTACAAGTGCCCGAAGCGGGTCGAGTTCCGAACCGAGTTGGCCCGCACCGCAACCGGCAAACTCCAGAAGTTCAAACTGCGCCAACCCTTCTGGGATGGCCAGAATCGTCAGGTCAACTGAGCCGGTCGGTCACCCGGCCAGCACCGCTCGAGCGACGAGATCCATCCCGAATCCGGTGAGGATGGCCAGGTAGAGCAGACCGGTCGCGGCCATGACCGCCGAGTACTGACGCTCGCGGAGGGCCGCCCGGGTCACGAATACCAGGGCGATGGTCGTCACCGCGCACGCCACCCAGAACCAGCCGAGTTGACCACTCCATCCGTCGTCGACCGTTCCACTCAACACGCTCAACATGCCGGTCGGGAGGATCATCACGGCCAGTTCCAACGGCCAGAGCGCTCCCACCGCGCCCACGATCTCGTTGAGGAGCGACCGAGGCAGGCCGGGCTGCACGAGGTACCAGTGACCGAGCAGCATCGCATCGGTCACGGCACCAAGGAACACCGCCCCGACAAGCACCCGAAGCACCGACACGACCGAGTCGGTCGTCGTTCCGTCCGCTGCTGACAGCCCGCCGGCGATCAGGCCGATGAAGCCGATGGCGACCGGGATCAGGTCAAGGATCGGCCGGAACTCAGGACCGTCCTCCGAGCGAGCGAGGACCTCCCGCTCGATACCGGTCATCGCGGCCACCCGGGCGGTCCGACGGTCATGGTCGGCAGAGGCGCCGCCCACCCCGGCCCGCCGCCTCCGGACTGACACGGCGAGCACCACTACGCATGACACCGTGGTGAGGGCGGCTGACCACTCGCGCACGCCGGCACCGCCGCCGGTACTGAGTCCAGCTGCCACGCCGAGGGCGGCGAGCACGGCGAACACTCCGCGCAGGAGCCATCCGTAGCCGAGTCCCACCAGGCGCCGTCGGGTCGTGAACCAGCACATCGCCATACCGCCCACCGACCACTGCAGGGCCACCGTGGCAGCGTCGAGACGGATCACGTCGGCTGAGGGTAACGGCCCTAGCCTGCGGAATTGATGGCCCGTCGACTCGCGCTCATCGGGGCGCTCACCCTCCTCGCGGGATGCGCCAGTGGCCCCCGACCGACCCTCATCGACGCTCCGGTGGTGGCGGATCCGGCTGCGCTCGAGGTACTCCACCTGCTGGAGCTGGCTGACCAGGCCGAGTTCACCGCCTCCTACCTGATCGTGACCAAGTTCGGCGGCGCGACCACACCGGCCGTCGTCACCCAGCAGGGGAACCGGCGCTCCGTCACCATCGGCCACGTCCGCTACCTCACCGAGGGGTCGAGGACCGCCACCTGCGATCTGATTCGGGGCGCCTGCGAGCGCGGTATCGACGACACCGCGGTGAGTGACATCCAGGTGACCCATCAGTTCTGGTCACGTTCGATGGAGAACCGACTCCGCACCGACGCGAACCGCTCGATCGGACCGGGAACGGTGACCGACTACGCCGTCGCCGGTCGGACCGCTCTCTGCGTCGCGCTCCCCGTCGCCGGTGGGTCGAAGTCGTACTGCGCCCTGGGGACCGGTGTGCTTGCCGGCTACGACGGGGCTGACCTCACCATCGACCTCGTCACCTACGACGACCAGGCCGACGAGACCTTGTTCGCCTCAGGCTGACCGGCTCTCAGATGACCGCGAGACCGTGGTCGGCAGTGTTGAGGCGTCGCGGACCCGAGTCGGTGGCGACCACGATGTCCTCGAGCCGCATCCCCCACCGGCCCGGTACGTAGATCCCCGGCTCGACGCTGAAGGCGTGCCCGGCGGACAGCGGCAGATCGTTGCCCTCCACCATGTAGGGGTCCTCGTGCTCCTCCATGCCGATGCCGTGTCCGGTTCGGTGGATGAAGAACTCGCCGTAGCCCGCCTCGGTGATCACACGTCGAGCCGCGCGGTCGACCTCCTGGCAGGCCGTCCCCACCGTCGCCGACTCGACAGAGGCCTGCTGGGCCGCGCGCAACACCTCCCACGCCTCGGCGACCTCGGGATCCGGCGTTCCGATCGACACACACCGAGTGATGTCCGAGCAGTACCCGTTCATCGTCCCCCCGAAGTCGCACAGCACGAGATCGCCGCGCCCGATCACCCGCGGGCCCGGGTGATGGTGCGGGCTCGCCGCGTTCTCACCGCTGGCGACGATGGCGAAGTTGACGCGCTCGTGCCCGGCCTCGAGGATCCGCCTAGAGAGATCAGCCGACACCTCCGCCTCGGTGCGACCGAGCAGCGGGATGCGACCGGCCTGCAGATCGGTTGCGATGCCGTCGACCGCCGAGGCCGCCGCGGCCAGCGCGCCCACCTCCGCCTCGTCCTTCAGGATGCGGAGCTCCCCGACCACGTCGACGGCTCGCACCGGCCGGAGGTCGGGTACCCGCGCCAGCATCTCGACGAGGAAGCGCGCCCACATCTGGTCGCCGACCGCGACCGCTCGGCGATCTTCGAGGAGCCCGGCGATGACAGCGATCGGGTCATCGGTCTCACCCCACGGGACAATGGTGAACGCACCCGGCATCGGGGTCACCCGGGCCGCCTCGAGTGCGGGGACGACGAGGGTCGCCTCGCCATCGGGCAGGACGACGAGCATCGTGACCCGTTCGAGTGGCATCGCCTCGTATCCAGCGAGATACGGGAGGTCGCGCCCGACCGACACCAGCAGCGCCTCGACACCGCGCTCCGCCATCAACCGACGCGCCCGATCCAGACGGGCGGCGATCAGTTCAACATCGGGTCCGGATGCGGACATGGCGACAGTCAAGCAGGCGTTCCAGCGTCGCGCGAGCCGAGCGACACCGGCACCGCGTCCACCGCCCGCGCCGCCTGACCGGCGTGATGGCTCGAGCGGGTGAGTGGGCTGGACTCGAGATGAGTGATGCCGAGGGCACGACCGACCGAGGCCCAGTGATCGAACTCCGCCGGCTCCACCCACCGGTCAACCGGCAGGTGATGAGAGGTGGGTCGCAGGTACTGGCCGAGCGTCACCACGGACACGCCGATCGACGCGAGGTCGGCGAGGCATCCCTCGATCTCAGCCTCTCGCTCCCCGATGCCGAGCATGATCCCCGACTTGGTGACCAGGCCCGCGTCGGCGGCTCGGGAGAGCACCGCGAGGCTCCGGGCGTAACCGGCGGAGGGTCGGACCACCCGCTGGAGTCGCGCGACCGTCTCGAGGTTGTGGTTGAGCACATCGGGCCGGACGGCGAGGAGGTGCGCGAGGGATCGGTCGTCACCGGCGGCATCGGAGATCAGGGTCTCGACCGCGGTCCCCGGTGATCGTTCCCGGATAGCGGTGACGCAGCACGCCACGTGGGCGAGGCCGCCGTCAGGAAGGTCGTCACGGGCAACCATCGTCAGGACCGCGTGCTGCAGGCCCATCTCGTTGACCGCCTCAGCGACGCGCGAAGGCTCCCCCACATCGGGTTCCATCGGCCGGCGGGTGTCGACGAGACAGAACCCGCAGGCCCGCGTGCATCGATCGCCGAGGACCATGAACGTCGCGGTGCCCTCCGCCCAGCACTCGGAGAGATTCGGGCATCCGGCGTCCTCGCACACCGTCACGAGATCGTGCTCGCGCAGTCGCCGACGCAGATCGAGCACCTCCTCACCGTGGCGCACCACAGGACGCAGCCACTCGGGTTTGCGTTCGGTGATCGCGATGCCCTCGCCGAGGCCCGCCGAGCCGGCCCGCACCGACAACCTCGAGGTCGAGCCCGGACCGGCGCCCCGTGAGAACGGTGTCAGATCCTCGGGCGCTCGTCGCCAGGCCACATCCTGGCGCTCGGTCCGACCATCGCCGAAGTGGCGCCCGGCGACGGCCACCACCGCGTTGACGAGGGCGGACATATCGATGTCGAGCCCCTCCTCGCGCAGGCTGGTCACCGGCCGGTCGTCGATCCCGCAGGCGATGATGTGGCGCCGGAGGTAGTCCATGTCGGTCTCGAGGTTCAGGTTGAAGCCGTGCATGCTGCGCCCGTGGACGATCCTCACGCCGACCGCGGCGATCTTCCGCGGCCTCAGGCCCTCCGGGTCGACCCACACCCCCGGATACCCGTCGAGTCGGCCCGCGTCGATCCCGAGTGAGGTCAGGGCGTCGATCACGACCGCCTCGACGCGTCGTACGTGATCGAGTGATCCCTTCGCGCCGTCCGTCGACACGATCGGATAACCGGTGAGTTGACCGGGGCCGTGGTAGGTGATGTCACCGCCGCGGTCGACCGCGATCAGCTCGGCACCGACGTCCGCCGGGTCACAGCGGAGGTTGCGTTCGAGGTCAGCGTGACGGCCGTGGGTGAAGACGTGGTCGTGTTCGAGGAGCAGCAGGTGATCGGCCGTGCTGCGCTCGCAGAGTCGTCTCTGGAGATCGAGGGCCTCGCGGTACGCGACTCGTCCGAGCCAGCGAACCCGGAGCGGACCGCTCATCTCAGAGTTCCGCCGACCAGTCCCGGGTCTCGAGGATCTCCTTGACCCGCTTGAGGAAACCGGCCGCGTAGGCGCCGTCGAAGGCTCGGTGGTCCCAGCTCATGGCGAGGTTCCCGACCGGGTGGATGACAATGGCCTCGGTACCGTCGGCCATGGAAGCAACCACGGGGCGCCGGACCACCGCGTCGGTCGAGACGATCCCGACCTGAGGCTGGTTGATGATCGGCATCGTCAGCACCGAACCGGCCGAGCCGTTGTTCGAGATGGTGAAGGTCCCGCCCTGGATCTCATCCGGGCTGAGGCGCCGGGCCTTCGCCCGATCGGCGAGATCGCGGATCTCCCGGGCGATGGCGCGAAGACGCTTCGCCTCGGCGCTGCGGACCACCGGAGCGAGCAGACCCTCGTGGTCGAGGTCGACGGCGATACCGAGATCGACGTAGCCGTGGACCACCAAACGGTCACCGTCGACGCTGGCGTTGAGGTGCGGGAACTCGGCGAGAGCATCGACGATCGCTCGGGCGACGAAGGGCAGATACGTCAGCGAGAAGCCCTCCGCGGCGCGGAACTCGGCCTTGACCGCTCCCCGGGTGGCGTCGACGTTGGAGTAGTCGACCTCGACGACGCTGAAGGCGTGGGGGGACAGCGCCTTGCTCTCCACCATGTGACTGCCGGTCAACTGTCGAATCTTCGACAGCGCCACGACCGTGTCGCGGTCGCCCGCGAGCACCTCGGCGGCTGCTTGGGCCGGAGCGGGCGCCGGAGCCGGAGCCGGAGCGGCGGCCGGAGCCGGAGCCGGAGCAGGCGCAGGGGCGGGCTGGGCCGCGCCGCGCGCGTCGAGGTGGTCGAGCACATCCTCGCGGGTGATGCGGCCGCCGGGGCCGGTTCCGGTGATCGCATCGACGTCGAGACCGTTTTCGTTCACCAGACGGCGCACCACCGGGGAGAGCAGGCGGCTGTCGCGAACCGGAGCCGCTTCCGAGGCGGGCGCAGGAGCCGGAGCAGGCGCGGGCGCAGGGGCCGGAGCGGGCGCAGGCGCGGGCGCGGGAGCCGGAGCGGGCGCAGG
>Ga0255761_10000425_pt1 | contig 38762 bp, 37 predicted proteins | sample 071ome_29_FD_179961 | JGI IMG/M metagenome (GOLD analysis project Ga0255761, IMG submission 179961) | Coastal salt marsh microbial communities from the Groves Creek Marsh, Skidaway Island, Georgia - 071407BT metaG (version 2) | ecosystem: Environmental > Aquatic > Marine > Intertidal zone >... | reverse complement strand
AAGCTTTCCTTCTTCTGGCGGTCGCCAGCCAGCAGGAGGCTGCCAGCTAGATGGATTACCAACTTGCTCGGAAACTACTGCCCCTGTATTTATAAGCAGCAGGGATATGCTGGCAGCATTTTCAAGGGCAGTTCTGGTAACCTTCTTTGGATCAATTACGCCGGCCCTAACTAAGTCTTCAAATTTATTTGTAGCAGCATTATATCCATAGTTTGAGTCATCAGATGCAAGAACCGTATCTATTATAGCCTTGGGCGGGAGGTCTGCATTAGAAACAATTTGACTCACAGGCCTTCTGCAAGCTGACAACAGCACCGTTGCTGCCGGAAGAATGTCAGCAGAAAACTGACTAACATCAACTAAGCTAGAGGCTCTGAGGAGGGCTGTGCCTCCTCCTGGGACGTATCCCTCTTCTATTGCAGCCTTCGTTGCGCATATTGCATCCTCAACTCTGTCGCCCTTTTCCCTTAGCTCAAGCTCGGTTGAGTATCCAACAGATATTACAGCCGCCTTGCTTTTTAAGAATGAGATTCTATTCTTCGAATCAATGAGCATCTTTTCTGATATAAGCTTTTCCGCATCAGACTCATAAATAGAAAGCTTCTCTGCAACTCTCTGCTCGTCCCTCCTGCCTTCAACGATTCTCGTAGAATATTGATTAACAATAACTCTTCCAGCAAATCCGAGGTCATTTACACTCATATCTACAACTGAGCACTCGGCCCCAGCAACCACTGTTCCGACAAGAGTAGATAAAGCGCTAATCCATTCGTCCTGAGCAACGCCCAATACAGGTATCTTGACTGCAACAGCCTTAATTCGGCCAAGACGGTTATTCGCAATAAGTGTCTGTAGTACTTCTCTATTTACATCTTTTGCTAAAATAAGAACTGGAACATTCTCTTCAGATAGGGCGTGCAGTAGCTTTAGATAAAGATTAAGATTAGACATTTCCTCATTGCAAATAAGTATTCGGCAGTCTTCAAATGTTATTTCGCCTGCACCCTCAAGGGCAAATGCAGGGGAAATCCATCCATTATCTAACTCTATTCCGTCAACTATCTTTACGTGATTGCCGACTCCTGGCGAAGCTTTGGCTATAACTGTCCCATCCATATCAACAGCCATGAAAGCCTCTGCTATACTGGCTCCCAAATCAGCATCATTATTTGCAGATATAGTTGCTATATTTTTTAAATCCTCAAAGGTAGTGGCTTCGCTTTTCATTTCATCTAGTTTTTCGAATATAGCTTGCTTTGCAGCCTCAATGCCATTTCTAAGCGACAAAGGAGAGTAGCCGTTGTCTAAAAGGGCGCACCCATTCTTTAGAATCTCATCGGCCAATACTGTTGCCGTTGTAGTGCCGTCGCCAGCTATTGCAGCAGTTCTTCCTGCTGCCTCTTTTATAAGTTGACACGAAAGATCCTCAACAGGATCCTCTAATACTATTTCTCTGGCAACAGAGACGCCATCCTTTGTAAGGACTGGAGCGCCAACAAATTTGCCCAATATAACGTTTTTTCCCTGCGGCCCCATAGTTACCGCAACTGTTTTTGACAGCTTTTCAGAACCTGCCAAAATCTTTTCTCTAGCAGATTTGCTGTAAGTTAAATCCTTTGCCATTATCTAACTCCTTATATATATGCGTTAAAGCCACAGCAACGGCATCAGCTTCATCAAAGCACTCGTCTTTTATGGTGCCCGTTTTCTTTTTTCTAATTTTAAAGCTTTTGAATTTATTGACAATAAAATCAAACGCGTCTTCTTTTGAAGATATTTTTTCTCCAGAAATTTTAGATAATACAGATCTTATCGTTACGACAGCATATCTGTCTGGCTCTATGCCAATAGACTTTATAGATCCTACGGAGGTTATCTCATTAAAGACCGATAGAACAATTATTGTTCTAGCTGTACTTCTTCCTTTGGAGAATTTATTCGCATAAGCTTCTATGGCAACAGAATCTGGAGATTTATCAGACAAAAAGTTAATTATTTTATCTAAATAATCTGCAGATCTAACCGAAAGAGATCCCTTAGCGGATTTCATCGGCTTTATGTGTCCATAGTCTTCTAGCTTGCAGCTATTTTCATCATAAGAAAACAATGCCCATCCGACTGTTGACGATGATATGTCTAATCCAATTACTTTTTTCATAACAAAAGGCGCATAAAGATTATACTTTATGCGCCTTAGAAAGTAAGCTACTTTAGCAAAAAACTATTCAAAATCAAAGTCAAAATCGTCGTCGGAAGATCCTCCGGACTCAGATGCGGCAGGTGCCCCGCCCATTGACCAGCCCATCTTCTCGCAAACATCCTCTGCAGTTGAGGGTGAGATGGCGCGCTCGACATTTATACGATCATTAAACTCTACAAACTTTGCCTTAAAGTCAGATGACAATGCTTCCTTTGGATTCGGCTGCACGCTGTAAAGAGGCTGCTGCTGAGGTGATCCACGCAGAATGGTTACATCATACTGGGTTACCTTGCCCCAGCGGCTGTTGTTGTAAAGAGCCTTAATGCCGTTGTAGATCTGTGGACCAACCTCAAGAAGTCGGAAGGTGTCATCGCTACGATCAAGAACCTTAATCAGCCATCGAGCCTGACGCTTAAAGCCAGAATCCTCAAGCCTAGAAACAAGCTCTGGATTATTGATGGGAGAGTTAATCTTGCCCTTCTTGCCGTCTGAGCCTACAATCCAGTGGATGTAAAACTGAACGGGATTGCCCATAATGCGAACTGTGTTTTCGCCTTCTTCGAGCCTCATGAAATCAGACTTTCCGCCTGAACCTGAGTCTGCTGAATTCCAATCTACTTCACCAAATACCATATTTGACATAATATTACTCCTATTATTGTTTTTGTGGCAGTTATCGCACCATGCGAATTTAGCCGATTTTGTTTTAAGGATTTACCCCCAAGGACTGTCGCTATCATCAACGATGATATCATCTTCTTCTCTGCTGGTCGGGAGTGAACCGGCAGATGCATCTATACCATTATACCCAATATTACTAGACATTTCTATCGAATAATCTCTTTTTAAGAAAGTTTTTAGGGAATAATGCCAGCCGGAAAAATAACTTGCTTTATTCTCCAGCCATTTCTTACAGGCTTTGGCCATCGTCAAATCATTGCAAGCTTTAATATAAGCATCGTCGGCTTGTGCAAACCACTCTTTATCCTTAGCCGTCTTATGCCCAGCTTGTTTTGATTTGTTTAAAGCGGCATCAGACCATGCCCTATTCTTCTCTGATTCAAGAGAGCCTATAAGCCTATCTATTTCAACAATTCTTTCCTGACATAAATTTTGAGCTTCAAGAGTTAATAGAAGCCCTCTCTCCGCAATATTTACATCAACAATTCCGTTCTTTGGAAGCATTGATATAATTTTTTTAATTGGGCTTATATCGATGTTCGTTATCGAAAAATTGTTACTAAAAGCAACTTCGTGCAATAAACTCATTTTTTCTCCGCCATTTTTTCTAGGCGCTCTATCCTTTCCACTATTATAGGCAGCGCGCCGAGCTGGTCTACAAAATTTTCAACTTTCTTTATAGATCCTTCCAAAATCCTGATTCGCTGGTTTATCATTACATTTAGAATAAAATAAATAATTATTATATTTACGCCCTTATCGACTGGTGGCATAATGGCTGTTATCAGCCCGTTTTTGTCTGAATTAAAAAGGCCAACAAAATCTGATTCACCAACAGCTTCTTTTATTTCTAGATAATATCTATATTCTGTTTCATTTAAATCAAGTCTTTTGTTACCAACTGCTCTAATCAAGAATCTACCCTTCTAACCATTGCTCCCGGCTTATTTATCCTATTTTCTTTGGCAATTCTTTTTAGACGCTGTATTCTGAGGTCCTCATCCATTTCTTCTGCGGTCAAATCTTCAGATGTTGAAATCATTTCCTGTCTAACTTGAGCCCTTATATCCTCATAAGATTCCTCTGGTTCCTCTTCCGCCTGCACAGCCGCTTCCTCAGCTACTTCTTCTGGGGCAAGATCTGCGGTACTATCAACTGCGCTCTCCTCTGGCTGCTTAGGCTCAGCAGTTGGTGGGAAAAATTCTACAAGCATAAATAATGCTATATCAAATATATCATCAGAGTCTAGCTTACTTGAGAAGGCCTGATTTGATATCTTGTTTTTAAAGATATCAAGCCTCCTCTTGTGAACTTCGCCTAATAATGCGCTACCACATGCAGGACAGCAATTATTTGCTATGGCATGGCGCATGCTTTGCTGAACTGAGAAGTTGCACTTTCTACAATCAATCATATATTTCTCCCGTAAACTCTTTCCAATGAAGATAATGCCAGATCTTTTTGGCCCATATATTCGTTAACTTTGCAGATTGCCTTGATCGGCAGACCCTCTTTCAAAACCATCTTGTATTTATCATAGTCATCAGCCCAAAGAGTTAGCCCACAGGTATCTCCATTTACATCTTCTACCAAATATTTTGCAAATTTTCTACCAACATTTTTGCCATTTTTAATCTTGAACTCTTTTATCTTCGTTTTTATTATAGCCTCGATTTTAACTCTGGCACCACTATTTTGATCCTCGACCTCTTTTAGCGGAGTAACGAACGGCCCGCCGCTAAAGAAGCTTGAAAAAACCTCATGCAGACTGCCAGAGATCGATCTTCCAAGGACCTCTCTTTCGAACAGAAGAAGCTCTTTCCTGTCCCACTCTTCTTCAGATGGAGTGTGCGCCAACCCAGAGATAATCTCTTTAAATCTTACCGAATCAGCAGGAATGTCAAAAGAATCAAAGAACTGGTCTCTAACGTCTTTTGTTATCTTCTTTATTTCTGGATTGGCATCCAGAATATCTTTCTCGACTTCTTTCTTGATAGCGTTCTTGGCTTTTGATCTATATTTTTGATAGTTTTCGTGCATATCCATTCTGGTTAGGTCAAATGAATCTAGAGCACCCGCTTTAGCCAGAGATTGAATAACGGTTTTACCCACTGTGCGGCTATCATTTACAGATACAAATTCTATAAAAGATTTGTATGGCTGCATTTTCACTATTGACTCAATGGCTTTTTCGCCAACACCCTTAATCGCAGACAGCCCGGTAGATATTACCATATCTTCTAAAACCTTGTAGTTTCCAATTGAGTCATTTACGTTTGGGTTAACAATTCTAATCCCCATATTCTTGCACTCTGATAAGTATTCTTGAGCTTTATCAGAGTTTGGGTCCTCAGAGTTCATTAGTGCGCACATAAACTGTGTTGGATAATGATGCCTTAGCCAAGCTGTATAAAAAGAAATGTGTGAATAAGAAATAGAGTGAGACTTATTAAAGGCATATCCACCAAGAGGCTCGATATACCTCTTCCAAATGAGGCACGCGGTCTTATATTCCATCCCGGAATGCTCCATGCAATCTTTTACGAAGTTTGCCTCTGTCTTAAGAACAAGCTCTGGATCCTTGCCTTTTAGCTTGCTAATTTTTCTTAGAGAATCGGCCTGATTTAGATCCCAGCCAGCGCAGTCCTGAGCAATAAACATGGCTTGCTCTTCGTAAACTAAGATCCCATAAGTCTTCTTTAGTGCTCGCTCCAGCCTTGGGTGATCATATTCTGTTTTTTCAAAGCCAAGCCTTCTTTTCGCATACTTCTTTCTCTCCTCCGGCAAACAGGAGGGCCTTCCGATAGCATTAATATCAGAAATATCCTCAATGCAATTTGGCTTAAGCTTTATGCAGAAAGGCGTTAGCGAAGATTCTAATTGAAAAACCCCAGCAGTCTCTCCTCGGCCAAGCATTGCATAAACATCTTGATCATTTAAGTCAATGTCATCTATTGACAGCGTCCTTCCAGTTGAAGATTGGATAAGCTTAAATGTGTTTTCTATAACAGTTAGAGTTTTTAAGCCAAGAAGATCCATCTTAATGAGACCGTTTGTTTCGCAGCGATTCTTTTCCCACTGAGTAACGACACCGCCTTCATCGTCAATCCTGAGAGGCACAGTCTTATGCAGAGGCTCCTCACCGATAACCATCCCGGCAGCATGGACAGACCAGTTTCTGGTTAGGTTTTGAAGCTTCTCTCCGTACTCATAAAGCTCTGGGTACTTATCCATATAAGCTGAGAACTGGCTGCTGTCACTCATAGCTTCTTCTAGAGTTTTTGCGTCCGGCATGATTGATGTAATGTGATTTGCAATTTTAAATGCCGCAGTTTTATCCCCGCCAAGCCTCAGACTTCTCGCCACATCCTTGATAACTACCTTTGGAGATAGTGTGCTCCAGTTTGAGATGGATGCAACCTTATCTTCCCCGTACTTTTCCTTAATGTATTCTTTAACCAAAGAGGGGTCAGAAAAATCTGTATCGATATCGGGGAAGGATTTCTTCTGATTATTATGGAATCTCTCAAAAATAAGGTCGTACTGTATTGGGTCAACGCTTGTAATTCCCGTCAAATAGGCTACCAGTGAGCCTGCCGCTGAGCCACGGGCAGGACCAACTGGCATCCTTTCTTTTGCCCAATTAATATAGTCAGAAACAATAAGCATGTAAGATGAGAAATTCTTATCCTCAAGAACTGATAACTCCATCTTTACTCGGTCCCAGTAAAGCTCTTTATCTTCTTCGGATAGATTTGGAAGCTTTTCCTTAAAGCCCTCAATACATTTGTATCTCAAGTAAGACTGATCCTCAGGGATTGTTGATCTGCTCTTTTCTTTCCATCCAGAAAATTCTGAATAATCTTCTTGGTTTTCTACTGGGAAAATAGGAAGCCTTGCGCCATCGGGCTTAATATATGATGGCTCCTGGCATGAGTTCATAATCTTTATTGTATTTTGCATTCCGATTTCTGCAATTTCCCTCCCGAAGAAATCAACAATTTCTTCGTGCGTCTTAAGGTACATATCTTGCACGCCGTACCTAAATCTATCTGGGTCGTCTACGGCTTTTTTGTCTTTGATTGCAAGCATAAAATCATGATATTTTGCGTGCTCTTTATCTCTATAGTGTGCATCGCAGGTGATAACATATGGGATATCATAGTCTCTTGAGATTTTTAGCAAAGATTCATTAAGCTTTTGTTGATTTACTTCTTTGCCATTTTTCTGGACTGCATGAAGAGCGTGCGGCTGAAGCTCAAGAAAAAATCTATCTCCAAAAATAGACCTAAACATTGAGATGTATCGTAATGCATTTGCTTCATCCTGCTCTGTGATAAGGGTCTTCGCGATAAGACCATTGGAGCATGCCGTAAGAGCCACAACGCCCTCGTTGTGATCTCGAATATGCTCCCAAGAAATCCTTGGGGTTTTCTTGCCCATATATCCAGAAACCTGATTTTTAAAGGCGAGATAATTTAGAGTAAGAATATTTTCATATCCCTTTTCATTTTGAGCAAGAAGAACAAGGTGGTGATTCTTTTTGCTCTCAAGATCATCCGTAAAGTAAGCCTCCATGCCGGGAATGAGCTTAACCCCTGTTTCTTGAGATGCAAGATAGGCGTCATACATGGCAGTCATTGTTCCGTGATCTGTAACCGCTACTGCTGGATGATCAACTTCCTTTGCTCTTATAAACAAATCTTTTACATCATTCATTCCGTCCAGAGGACTACCTAGCTCGGTGTGGTTATGTAGCGATATAAATGGCCCACTCGGCATTTATCGTTCTCCTTTATATATAAAAAAATGGGTGCAAATTTCTCTACACCCATTATAGTCACGAACTGGAAAATGGCTACTTATTCAGTAACCATATCCTGAATGTTGTCATAAATTTCATTTACAACATCCATATCAAGCTCTTGCTTAGCCGCCCTCAAGGCTTGTGCAAGCTCCTTCTTTGGAAGGCTCTTGTTCTTTATATAATCGGCAGACCACTCCCTTCTTGCGGCCTGCAGGTCCTTGATTTGCAGCTCATATACCATATACTGCTTGACGTACTCCTTAACGTCATCCATTGACCATGTGGTGTTCTCATCACTGTTATCGTTTTCGTTAAAAATCTTCAAAACTCCTGACATCTTTTCTCCTATCAGACTAAATTGCTAAGGAAGCGTAGCATCGCTTCGTCATTGATCATAATCTCTTCGAAGATATTTGTCCTGTATTTTTCAGATTTTTTAATAAAGTTCTTTGCTATAATATTTGATGCGACCTTGCTAAACAAAGCTGCCGAATCAAAATAGCTTGCTCTTTTCGGACCATATACACCATAAGCCTCTTGGGTTGCAATGTCTCTCTCATGCTCCTCCATAAATTGGATAACACCCCTTAGTTTGCCGTCAACAAATTTTTCTAAGAATTCTGCATAACCATAATAGCCTACAGATTTGCCTGATTGTGCTGCTGCCGTCCTTGTTCTTATGACCGGGCTTAAATCTGATAAGCTGAGAATATCAGTGTCGAGATCTCTACTTCTAACTCCCTCTAGCCCCCTCATCTTTGGGCGCTGGAACAATGGCCCTTCAAGAACGAGTTTTGGTACGCCAAAGCCGGCATTTCCGGACTCGCTATTATCTCCAACGTTTAGCGTTTTAAATGGCGGAACATAGGCCCTCCACTCTGGCAGCCTTTTATCAAAGGCCTTCTCAAAGCCATCAGAAATAGTACCTGATGCTGCAACCGGCTTTCTTCCAGAAATTGTTTTGGTCCCATCTTCAACGGTTAGTTCAAACTTGCCAACACCGTGAAGTGCATCTCTAGAAAGTTTTCCGCCGTCAGTCATAAGTGATTCGTATGGATCAAGAAGGTCTAATCCAGTAATAGCATTGGCCTCCTCTCTATTCGAATATCTTACGCCTGAATCTCTATTTTCTAAATCAAATTTATTCATAAGTTCTGCAAGCTTATCATAACCATTTGACGAGATTATAAACGACTGGAGTGCAGCAATTATATCGCTAGATCTTTCGTCATCCTGATCATAGATCTTGTGGCCAGCATATTCGCTGCTAAAGCACTCTTTTGTAAGTAGCGCGTTTGCCGTAACAGGATCTACCATAGGTATGTAAGCGCCCCTCCAGCCCTTACTCTTTTCGCTAGAGATAGATGGGTCTGTTATAAATTTGCCGTCCGATGTTTTTCGTGTTCTGCTTGCATTATCATAAATAACATTAAGTGGCAGGTTTCTATACTCATTCATTTTTGATCTTGCAAATGATTGGAATGCCTTCTTCGTTTGGGCGGCCCGTTCTGCCTGTCCTGGTAAAGACAGCATTTTTTGATATTTGACCTTAAACTCTGCGTGGGCTCTTTCTATTTCTAACAGTATTCCGCTCGCTTTTTCAGGTGGAGTTCTCATCATCATATCTGATAGATTTACTCTAAAGGAATCACTTCCATCAATTGACATCACATCCATTGGTAAATCACAGAATTGAACTCCAATGCTGCTTGTTACACCCTTTGTCTCATCCATATCGAAGGCTATTGGAAGAGTTATTCCAACCCCACATGCTGTGCCTGGCACTGGTGGATAGAATTTGCTCTCTGGTGTTGCACCGCCATATGCCCCAATATGCATGCCGCCTGCAGTATTTATTCCTAAGGCATCATTTTCATACCCTATTTGAACCCCGTCTTCCTCTGATATAGTCGTGCCGGGATGGTAGGCAGCCGAAACATTCTGGTGGGCAGAAACCTTTAGCCCCATCTTTTTCAAGATAGCCTGAACCTCCTCTCCTCCATAATATAGCTTCCAGCCATTTTCTGCGTATCCGCTATGTCTTTCCAGGAATTCTTCACTCTCTGTCATAAATCCTGAGATAATATTAGAGTCTTCCTGATGTATCATTAGAACATAGTAGTGATCCCGAACGAGATCCTCGTCCAATCCGAATATATGAGCTTTATTTGAGTCGTTAAGCGAAACGTGAATCTCATTTTTGAAAAGCTCTTTTGCTTTTATTACATATATAGGCTTAGAGAAGCCGCCAATGCCACCGGACTTGTCTAGAAGAATGGGGTGATATATCGAAGGAAGCAGCTCATGCGAATTCTCAAATTTAGAGAAATGACTAGAGTACTTACCATCACCTGGAGTTGCAAGTGATATTTCTATATTTCTTGTATTTACAAGAACTTTATCTAATAGATTTTTAACATGAGGCTCTTGTTCGCGGCCCGTCTGGTATATCCTATCCTTAAGATAAGTTAGGGCAGTCTCCTGATAGTACGTCATTCTGCAGGCGTATTCTGCACCCTTATGTATTTGGCCTAACTCTTGTATTACTTCCTCATAAGTGTCCTGAGCGGGCTGCATAAAGCTCGTCAGCTTGCCTAATATTTCAGATTCTGTTTCAGCATCCGGAGAGGACCTCAGATCGGCTATACACTCTTCATACATCCTGACTAAATTGCTCGATTCAGAAACTATATTTACAAGCAAATCATCTATGCTTATCCTTGCGATGTCTATCCCGTCCCTAGCCGCATAATTACCAAGGGGCTTGTATCCAAGATATTTCACAGAGTTTTCATTAAAGAATTTATTATAAACCTCTGATAACCTTTCCGCCATGTAAAAGGCTGTGGCAGCAGTAACCATCTGCTTACCAAACCAAAGCTCTGTAACATTTATGTCCTTTGCCTTTGCCAGAGATGATACTGAGCCAGATAGATTATCAAGTTCTTTTTTGCTCGCAGCCAAGAACCCTGACAACCCAGACTCTATATCGCCTAGGTTAACAGGTATTCTTGCCGAGTCTCCAGTTAAAGCGCCCCTCAGATCAGCGCTTAAAGCTTGATTGTCATACTTTGCAATAGGCTCCGATATAAGTACACCTATAATTATACGATATAGATATTGAACAAAGTTTCCTTCAAGAGAGTATATAAATGCTCTTGGATCCCTTCCGAGATCTTCTTTAACTCTGTTCCTAATAGACTCTATGGCTCCGCCAATAAATTCGTTTAGATCGGATACCCCGCTGCCTGGAGAGGCGATAGACTGATTGACTAATTCACGATCTTCTGCAGACATCTTTTCTGCAAAAATCGAATGTATAAGTTGTGATAATTCCTCTGTAAATATAGGAGAGTTTATTTTTTCCTCAAGAAGCTCTTTTGCAGTATTTGAGCCATAAAGAGAAACGTCTTGCTCTCTCATTGCAGACGCCGCAGTGAGAAGCTCCTGTATGGTGATTATATCATTTTGTAACAGAGCAGTGGTTAAGGTATCATTTTTTATAGCCCTATTTAAGCCATTCCTTAGAGCCTGCATTAAATCTCTGTCGCTTTCTGCTGCGTCTAATTCATCTTGATTTTTTGATCTTTCATCTGCTATATTCTCAAGAGCAGTAGTCATTGTTCCCGAATCCCCATCTCCAGATAAAACATTAGACATTCTATTTGAAGAGGAAACCGTTTTTAACCTAATACGTCCGGCCTCAGCAATCCCGCCCTCAGATAAGACGTTGTCGATTGTAACAAATCTACTTGGCATCGGATACATTGATAGCTGTTTTCCAGTATCATATGCTATATGCATATCTACAGGAGACTCATCCGAGCCAGGCACGTCGAATCTTATGTTACTAACCTTATCTTCAAGGAATTTATATTCACCGTATGGCTTTAGGCCTTCAGAATCCTTTCCACTAACCCTCTTGAGCGGTGACTTTCTCAGTGATAATAAGGCCATTAACTGTGATCTGCCGGCTTTCCCTAATATATCTTTAGATGCAATTTCTTTACGGTCCACATTAACATCAATAAAGTTATTCGCAAATTCTATTGAGCTATTTATACTAAAGCCATGTCCATTTGGGCACTCTAATTGAATATCTTTTATAAAATTAAAGACAGCATCAAATTGTACTTGGTCGACCTTTGTCTTTTTAGATCTAGCGGCCATGGCAGTCTTTAGTAAAGATGATATCTTGTGAGCCCTCCCAATAAACCCATCTGTTATAAAATCATCTAATGCAAAGCTTTCCGGAGGAGCTTCAATGCTTGCCTGCTTTATGAGCGTAAACGGCAATATATCTGATGGGTCAACACCCATGTCTATCATAGAGTTTATAAGATTATGATAATTATCCTCATTACCAACCTCGATTAGCTCTCTTATCTTATCTGCAAACTTTACCCTCTCAAATCTAGATATGCTGGTTCTGTGTCCACAGTACAGCCTCAAAATCTTTTCGTTATTATTAACGGCATTTGCAATTGGGTTTAATGGCGCAGGCCCATCGGGTGCATCACCCTCATCAGAGGTGGACCAAGAGGCTATTGGCATTCCGAATAACTTAAACTTCTTCATCTGCTCTAGAGCTTCTTCGGCATTATTTGATACCTCTATTTCAGTTGGGCACACGAACGATCTAGAGGAGAACCTAAACCCTCCAGCTTTTTCATTTAAAGAAGATTGCGTAAGGCTACTCATTTGCTCTTCCGTAATGGCCCCAGAGTCAACGCTATCTTGCAGGTAAAGCTGCATTCCAGCCACAATATTATCTTCTCTTTTCAATCCACATGCAAATGGGCCAGAGCTTGCGGTTACTTCCGAGCCTTCATTTCCTCTTAAAATAGATTCAATTAAGGTCATTTGCTCGTCGGTTAGCCCGTCAATAGTATCAATATATGCCCTTATATCTTCTGCCGGATTGCCCCTCTCCCTTTCTACTATGTCAGAAATAACCCTGATGTGTGTCTCATTTTTGCCTAGCACTTCATATAGTTTCTTTACGTTTATCTCTATACCAGCTAGCAAATCTTTTCTTTCAAATTTCTTTGAAGCCGGATCCTCTCCCCCTCCAAATGGGCACCTGAGCTTTGCTGTAGATATATTGGTTGACCCAAGATACTTTCCTCCAAGGGCCTTTAGGGCGAGATGCTTTCGGATTGTTCCCTCTACATTTCTATAGTAGTTTCCACTATAAAAATCAGCCTCTATTTCCCGCCAAGTTTTATCTGTACTAATCTTTGAGCCTGTGAGCCCCATGGAATCAGATAGCTTTTGCAGCTTCAAGTAAGTAGGTTCATCTATCGCAAATGAGCGCTCCCTGGCTCCCCCCTCATCACTTATATAAAGAAGGTCATTAAGAGATATTATTCCGCCACCGGTGCCCGCTCTAACCAGAGAATACTGTTCGAATGATAGGCTGAGGGTTGGGTCCTCAGCTATTCCTTGCAAGCTCACTACCTCGGCCGCCTCCGACTCATCGAGTTCCTTGCCAGATTTGGAGGCATCTACAAAGTATTTTCTATAAACTTTTTTGCCACAAACAGAGCATGTATTTAGGATTCTTTTTACGCTTGTTTTGTAGAAAGCCCTATCGTCAAGAGCGCGTAATAGTATTTGGCCAGATATACCAAATAGGCTCTCAGAAACATTCTTGTCCGCTTCGCTGCCTATATTTTCCAATATCTTTTTAGAAACAGTTTCGTTTAGAAGTTCGCCGAACATAGTTGATAAGCCTTCTGTTTCCCAGCTTATCTTTCTTTTACCCAAGTAACGAACTTCTTGATATGCTTCAAATACTCCATTCCTAAGGTTTGGCTTAATAAGCTTTACAATTATATCAGCAAACTGCCTGCCAAGCTCATCGTTTGCCAAAAGGTTGCCCTCTTTAGAGAGGTAAAAGTTTGCAGCCAGGCAGTCTTCGATTATATCTCTGTTTACATACTTGGAGTAATTTTTATTCAAGAAAGCAGTTACCTGCTGATCCCTATCTCTTATCGAGGCAAATAAATAGTCTATCTTTTTAATTAAGAATCTTCTAGTAACATTTAATTCCGAAACTCCAACAACGCCCCTCCTACCAGATATCTTCTGGAAAGCATCATTGGCCATAGATACAATTAAGGCGACTTCTTTATCTAGTATTTCTTTTATTGCATCAATTTTATTTTGATCCACCTCTAAAAGCAGAGATTCGCTGTTGCTGCCCTCTATAATGTTGAGTCCAGCAGCTTCTTCCATCGTTTGGAATTTATTATAGAATACCGATCCCTCGAAATTTAGAAAGTTCTCAGGATTTCTATTTAGCCTAAATTCATAAAATGATGGGCGGTCTTCTACGCCAGGTATATCCTCATAAAGCTTTTTATCCTCGCCACTTACGCGAGCAACACTCATAAACTTATCGTATGCAGTTATATTGGCGTCTACAGATGGCGGTATAGAAACTGACTCGGGATCTTTTCTTGGGGCAAAGAATTTTGCATACTCTTCTTTTGAGGTTCTACTAAGCTTGACATATCCTGATAGTAGGTCCTTGTCCGACTCTGTTAACATCTCGCCGCTAAACTCTGGGATATCTGGCGTCACAATAGGTTCTGCATCGCCAACACCAGTGGGAGGCAACTCTGACGGAGATGAGTCTTCCATCATCTTTGATGCTTCCTCTTCTCCATGAATCTCGACATACTTGGCCTGACCAGCCATTAGGCCTCTTAGTATTTTTTTATCGTTGTCTGGGCCTACCAAAACCTTTGATCTAAACTTCTTAAAGCCGCCATACCCAATGATAGCTTGCAGCATAAAGGCCTTGCTATTACCGCTAGAAGATTGGTATTCACTTTTATAATTATTAAAAATTATCTCAAGCTGGCTTAAAACCTGGGATATCTCATTGCCTGTGGAAGACTTTAGGTCAGTCAATAAATTATGAGAGTTTCCGGGCAGCTTCTCGTCTAAACCTTGAGTTAAAAGGCTCCATATAGAGTCGACAGACGCATATAAGTCTTCTAGATCCTGATGAGATGTAAAGTCTCTCTTTACGGCTACATCGATTAGTGCCTGTAGGTTGCTTTCAATAATCTTTGAGTATTCAGTACCAGATTCGCCTCCCTCTTCGAAGCTAGAATCTTCATGCCAATACTCCTCTTCGTCTCCATAGCTTTTAGGGCCTGACTTAACTCCTGTTTCAAATTCGTCTTCCTCTCCAGACTCTCCGCCTCCAGCAATCCATTCATCATAGACACCGCCTCTTGACTTATCGGACCTATCATACTCTTGCTCCTCAAAATACGAGCCTTGTTCTAGCTGAAAGCTTAGCGCCGCCACCTGATCTAAAATGGCTTTTATTAACAAAGGTGATTTAAAAACAACATTTTTTAAAGCTTTGGTCAGCCCAAGTGATTCGGCCGCCAAACCTTCTCTGCTTTTCTCAGTATCGTTATCCATGCTTTAAGCTCCCAGCAATTTCTTTTATCTTATCTTTCCTAGATTTAGAGTCATTATTATCAGGCAGATTAAATCTAGCAACATAGTCTTCTTTTAATTCTTTTATTAGTAAATCTATATACTTTTTAGCATCGTTAATTTTATCTGCCTCAGATCTAGTAGCTGCAATTAGTATTTTACTTTTATCGCAATCTATATCTATAGCATTATTCGAAGAATTAATAGCATTTATATTTTTTAAGCTAGACTTTGTTAGATAACCCTCTTCCCCCGGGCTTATGTCAAGCAAATATGATATTTCAGATAAAAGTGATTCGCCGTATTGCTTGTTCAGCATATCCCAAATTGGTATTGACGAAAGCCCCCTTACATACTCGCCGCCCTCTAGCTTCGCATTATGAAAGCTCCGCTCTAGTATTGGGCTTATGCATGCTCCGCTCGAAGAAAATACATCTCTATATAAAACATCAGTTGTTTCATTGCCCACCCTGTTGAGTGGAGTTGCTATTCCAAAGGCTCTCTCGATTGACCTTTTTGCTATTGGAGTGCCGCCTTTCGAGAATATTTTTTTGTTTCCGGCAATCATCCTTTTAAGCTTAAAATCAAATTCATGATATTTATCGAAAATATTTACTAACGGATAAGTGGATAGAATAAATTCATTTCCATCTTCTTCCGAGAAAAGCTTATCAGCATGGTCTATAGATTCATTATAAAATTTAAATATCTCATAGTTAGATCTTTCGTAAAAGTTATCAATATCTTTTTTTATTTTTAGCAGATCATCCCTAGATATTTCTGGATGAATTAAATTTTTTAGTCTTCTTCCTTCCGTAAAAACATACCTTGCTAAGCAGCAAATTAAGATTTGAATTCTTGCTTTTGCTTTTAAAAAAATTGCTCCAGATGTTTTCCCGGACACGCTGCTGAGGTGCGCATCTATCTTGTCCGAACGGATCTCTTTTTCTATTAGATCCTCATAAGAAGATTCTAAAAAAAGAAGCTTTTCGGAAACAACTTCTATTTGGCGATCCGATGCTCTTTCCTCTTTTTCTTTTATAGAAAATTTAGCTAAAAAGTCGTGTTTATCTACCTTAAATAAAGTAAGGGCATCCCTCGCCTCACTTATATCTTTGAATAGCATTTCCTCAAATGGAAAGGATATATATTCCTCTTCTTTTGAGATTAGCCTTTTTGTATGAGGCCTTTCTTTTGATGCACGCAAAAGAGATAGCTTATATTCGGCTATCTCTTTTTCATTTTTAATAAATTTCGCTACTTCATCAATCATCTTCTATTTCTAGATTTTTCAGCATTATGTCCGATAGTAAGTCAGAAATAATGTTATTCTTTAACAGCTTCTTTAGCTTTTGACTTGCAGCCCAACCAGTTATGCCAACCTGACTTGCTGCGTACTCTTTGGAATGGCCATCAATCCAAACCAATTTTAATATTTTAAATGTTTTTTCATCCAGATTGTCTTCCAGCTTTTGAAGCGCTATTTCTAAATCAGCTTTATCAAATTCATCGATACCATCAGAATAAAAGTTATCATTATTAGAAACCATGCCGTCATAGGCCATCGGCTCTCCATTATTTGTTAAAAGATCATTATTTAGAGACGAAAAGGAGAACTCTGATCTGGAGGATCTGTATTCTGATTTTGGAGGCATATCGCACAACTTGCAAACGTTATCGTATGAATCAATCTCTGGCTGCTCGCAAGAACAACAGCCATCTTTCTCCGACATCTTTATCAAAGATGCATCATTGCTTAACTTGTTTAAGCTTTTAATCTTCGAAATAACCTTATACTTTATATGAGTTTGCAAAAATGAGCTAAGCTTAACCTTCTTTGTTGGGTCATAAGCATTTATTCCCTCTATGGCTATTAAAGAAACCTCTTGCTTTATGTCCTCAAAAGAATATCCCGGCATATAAGCTCTTGAGGCCCAGCCACACAACAGAGGATCGATTCTTCTTAAAACTTTATCATACCCTTGCTTGGTTACCTTGCTGATATAGATGTCTTCATCATACATCCTAACCAGGCCTTCGTACTTTTTCATATTTACTCCGCCCACGAATCTTGGCACAAAGATCTATAATCGCACCACTTGCAAAGTATAGACGGCTTTTTGACCCAAGTTTTATCCTCATAAATTAGATTTGCTTTTTTATGCAACTTTTCGTTGCATTTATCCATATCATAAAGATTAAACTCATAGTCTTTCGAGCTGCTCTTGTGCTTTAGCATAACATAAGACCCATAAACCTTTTTGACATCTTTAAATTTTCGCCTAAGAGCTTCTGCATAAACTAATAATTGAAAATCGGTTAAGTACTTTGGGTCCTTGCTTGTCTTGTAATCTACAACGGCATAAGTATCTTCTGAAATACGGTCAACTCTATCTATAAACCCCCTTACAATAGTGTTTTCATCTAGCTTAAAGCTGTATGGCATTTCGTTAGCAATTACATTGGGAAGCTCATCGTAGCCCCTTAGCTTATCTAGATAATCTTGAATCATAACTTTTAAAGCCATTGTTCCCGGCATTGGTCCAGATGGCATCCAGGTTTCTTCTTCAAGAATATTTATATCAAACTCCTTTACTCCAGCAACAAAGCATTGCTTCATTATCTTTGGAAAGTCAGATCTTTTAACTTCTGTTTTTAGCAGCCTCTCATGAAAAAGCTCTATAATTCTATGAGCACAAGATCCAAGTTCTGTGAAGGCCCATTTTTCAACTTTAACATCAGGCTTTTCTATATATCTGTAATGATACTTCTTTGGACACTTCTTATGGGTGTCCAAGGAAGATACTGAAAATTTTGTAATCAAAGCGTTCTCCTATTTTGCCAGGAAAATATAGACACGCAAAATACTCTGGCAACAGTTCTATTTTAAATAGTGCGGCCAGCGCAGAGCATCTTCTCCAAGCTTATATCTAAACTCTATTGTTTTTTTGTCTGCAACAAATGAATCACCAGGGCTTTCTTGCGGCGCATATACCGTAACAGAATCTGCTCCTGACCATATAATTGAAGATATATCTCTATCAAATATTTCGTCCTGCATTATCTGAATTCCCCTTAAAAGCATAGGCAGCAAATCCTTGCTCTTAAATTCATCTCTCATTTTCATTCTGTCTATAGGAGTACAGGCAACAACATCAATATGATCATATCTTCTGTCTGGAACTGGTATTATGTTTCTATAGCCTCCATCATACCCCAGGTGTTCCTTGCCCTTGTGGATAAAGGTTCCAGGGATCATTATTCCCGCCTGACAAGATGAAGCTTGAACCGCATCGTGATATTCTCTATCCAAGAGCATATCTTCTGCCTTTAGGTTGAAGTATTCTCCAGTTGTACCCGAAACGACCCCGGCCCTATATCGAATCTTAACCCTGTCTAAGCTAAGGTATTTTTCAAGCTTTGTTCTAAGTGGAGTCATATCATAATACCCCTTAAAAGGCCAATACCACTTTGGCCTTAAAAAGCTGCCAACCCCATCAACTGTATCCCATATTTCCCTTAGTTTGTCTAACTCATCCTGCGCCGCCATAGCTCCATTTATTGAGCCAACTGAAACCCCATAAATTGCATCATAATAATTCCTGCTACAAAGCTCCTCTATAACCGGAACCTGTACTGCCCCTCTGAATGCTCCTCCCGACAATAATAATGCCCTACTCATTATTCCTCCATTAGGGGCGGCTTTTGCCCCTATAGATATTTCTGAGTATTAATAAAATAAAACTAAATTAGGGAGGTGAAGACTTGTAGGGGTGCCCAGGTGGAAGTTGGCCCTCAAGACCCCACTTGTGAGCAAGGTATCCTTCTGCCTTCTCTACGTCGGTGATGTCTGTCCCGCCTGTACCGGGCACGTTAGCTACAACTAAGAATTCGGCCATCATACCACCCATTCTTTCGTTGGCTCTGTTTCTAAAAATACGTAAATCCATATTGGTGTTTAGACTGTTGTCATAATCGTTTACAGGTGTAAATGCATTGGTTCCATTTACTCTTACAGCAATTTGATTGCCTGTTTTGTTGAATATAGCACATAAAATAACCCAAGTGTTTTGTGCTATGCCTGAATCAAAATCCTGTTTGTTTCCTATGACTGATGAGATCTTGTTAGGACTGCTCAATGCGTCTAGATCCAATTCACCATCAAAGGCGCTGGCACCAGCACTGATAGCATAGTCTCTTTTACTGCCAGACGATACTGTATTGTTTTCTGTGCTCCAGAATGAATCCTGTGGGTCGTTGCGAGTGTTCCACTGCATCAAGCCTATTGCCCAGTGATTACCTGACGCATCTACTTGGGCAAACTCGTCAGTGGTAAAATCTTCGTTGTTATTTGATTCAAATTTCCAAACATTCTTACCGTCTAGTAAGTTGGTTATATTAGGTGTGCCATTTACTGTGACTGTGGCGTTGCCTGCTTTGTCTGTGACTCCGGTCACATTAGATCCACTGACTGAATAACTTGAAGTGTCTGAGGCATCGAACCAGGCCGCCGGGGTCACATCAGTAGGTGACCAAGAGCTTGTTGGCGAGCTAGTTATACTGTTCGACGCACTAGAGGCGCCATTTGAGTTGACGGCCCTAACTTCTACGGAATAACTAACCCCATTAACCAGACTTCCAATAACAAATGGGCTAGAGGTTGTGCCAGCAGAGAACCATGATCCAGTGCCATTAATTCGATACTCCACATCAGTAATTGCCGAACCACCATCACCATTAAGAGTAAAGTCCACTGAAAGCTGTGCATCACCCGGCGTCAAAGATACAAGAGTCGGAGCATCGGGGATGGTCGAGGGTGTCGCCGTAACGGTCGTGGAATCGGGGCCTGCCCCGTTCGCGTTCACGGGCCGTATCTCGATGTTGTATTCGGTTCCGTTGGTGAGTCCTGATACCACAACGGGGCTGACCGTCGTACCTGCGCTGATGTAGTTGAGGCCACCGTCCAATGTGTACTCGTAGTCAGTGATCGCAGACCCACCGTCGTCACCAGGGATGAAGTTGATGGTGACCGTGCCATCCCCCGTGCTGAATGAGTCGATAGTCGGCGCTGTAGCGGGCGCTCCTTCCGGGGTCGCGTTCGTGACAGTCGAGGGGGTGCCTGTGCCGTTCGCGTTCACGGGGCGGATCTGGACAGGGTAGGTGACCCCGTTCGTAAGCCCGGTGATCGTGAACGGACTGGTCGTCGTCCCAGCACTCACCCAGTTGGTTCCGTCGAGGGTGTACTCGATGTCGGTCAGAGCAGAGCCGCCATCATCGCCAGCCGTGAAGGCCACGGTGAGTTCTTCGTCGCCAGCCGTGATGGAGTCGATGGTGGGCTGCGCCGGGACCGTCGAGGGGGTCGCCGTCGTGGCGGCGGACGGGGTGCCCGTGCCATTGGCGTTGACCGCCTGCACTACAACGTCGTAGGCAACGCCGTTGGTGAGACCCGAAATGGCAAATGGAGAGATAGCCGTACCTGCAGAAATGAATGCCCCACCGTTTAGAGAGTATTCATAATCCGTGATCGCGGAGCCGCCGCTGCCTCCGGTTACAGAGACGGTGAGTTCCTGATCTCCTGTAACGATAGACGTTATTGTTGGCTGCTCCGGAACCGTAGATGGAGTTGCCGAAAATACAGCAGATGACTCTCCTGAGCCATTGTCATTCACTGGTCTAATCTGAATATCATATTCAACGCCATTAACAAGTGGAGATATTACAAGAGGGCTTGCAGTTGACCCAATGGAGGTCCACGTATTACCACCGTCAATAGTATACTCATAATCGGTTATTTCGCTACCCCCATCATCTCCCGGCGTTATAGATACAGAAACCTGCCCATCCCCTTCTGTGATTGAATCTATTGTAGGCTCTGATGGTGTGCTTGTAAATGTTGAGCCAGTTACGGTTAATTCATCACCTATATAGGGGTCGCCTCCGATATAAACATATAGCTCACTTCCATATGGCGGCACGGATATATCTGGGGCAACTTCCCACTCGAAATAAGCGCCATCATCACCAGGATCTCCCTCTCTGGTTATTCCATCCTCATATGGTGTAAGTCCATCATATGTAAAGCCTATAGCATCATCTGGCTCAAGGCTTTCATCATATACAAAGCGATAAGTTTCGCCAGCCTCTATTTCGGGAAAGACCTCAGATCCATTATAAAGGATAGTACCCTCCGGATATTCTGTTACAATAATCCAGTTGTCAGGAAGGGCCTGAGGGGCAGCTGATTGCTCCGGGATAGCCTTTGTTAAAACGGAGCCAACCGATGCAGTTGGGGTTGATAGCCCGGGGCTTTCCACCCACCTGTAAACAAAGCGACCGCCACGAGGTCCGCCAGATGGGTGGCCGCTCTTAACGACTGTATTTTCGAGCTTCTGTTTTGATATTATCCATCTAGAGTCAACGCTTTCATAGTAAAAAGAAACATACTCTTTTGTTGCGGCATTATAGTAGCTCCGAACATAGTTTCCTGTGATAATAGGCTCTTCTTGTCCAAGCCTCTCGGTGTAAAGCCTTGAAGTGGGATCAAATGAATTATAGGTTCTGTTTATAAGTTTTACCTGCTGATTATCAAATAACTCGTCTGTTGATCCATCGACCAAGATAAGCTTTGCTTTTGGGTCAAAGTAAACATTATCATTTACTGATGAAGATGAAAAAGAATCATCATCCGCAGGGGCTTCGGCGAAATTTACAAAAGAAATAGAGGTTTTCTTTGAGTTAGGAATTAGGGATGCTTTTATGTCTAAATCAACAAATTCTATAGAGCTTTCCTGGGCAGCATACCCGTCTGCATCAAAAGATAAGTTGTTTACTGAGGTGGACCCAAAAGGAAGAACTGAAACCCCTTCTCCAATATTTCTTGGGCCATCAAGCGCTGTTGAGTCTGAGCTATAAGTTTGCTCTAATACTCCTGAAGAATCACTGGCAGATAAAGCAATTGCCTTTAGCGTTAGGGTTAATCCAGAGGTCGGAAGATAAACTTTGCCAAGAGCAATTAGAGATTCTATTGTTGGCTCGGTTCCGTCGAGAGTATAGAACACATTTGAGGCTACGTCAGTTTCAAACTCTATATATTCTGGTATACCAGAAATAATCTGCTCTTCACTCTCAAGCAAAGTTAATATTATCATATCTTCCTCTATATATTCTAAGAGATTAGCATATTATCTTCTTGTAAATATAATCTCTGTATCTCCATTTATTTTAGTAGAGTCAATGACATTATCAAACTTTTCCTTCAAAGATTCGTCATGAGTGATAACCATGATCTTATATTTTTCTTCCAGAGACTTTATAACATTGACGAATAGAGTCTCGACACCATAGCGATCCAGTGGAGAATTTACCTCATCGAGCAGAAGAAACTCAAGTGAGGATCCCCCATATCTTGATGAAATCTCACTTAAAGCTATTCTTAGCGCCAAGGATATCCTAAATTGCTCTCCGCCGCTAAGAGACTTAAAGCTCTGCATATTCCCATCTTTTCTTACATTTAGATCAAGGGTTTCAATCAAAGAAGTGCCATCTGATCCCACCCTTTGCGTGTCAAGAACAATTACTGCCGGCTCATTGCACATTGATGAAAGAGTTATATTTGCAGTTTTCTCTAGGTCTTCAATTATGGCATCTAGCAAGATAGATTGAATGCCGCTTTTTCCAAACATCTTAGATAGATTTACAAAGAGTGAAGCCCTCTCCATCTTGGAGGTTATCTTCTTTTTATCTTCTAATATTTTATCTACTACGTCTTTTAGGAGAGACTCTCTTTCTATGAGCCTTCCAAGTTCTCTATCCTCTGCTGATAACTCTTCTTTTAGCGAAGCCTCCTCTTCCTCTGATCTTTTCAACTCTACTCTTATATTTTGAAAGTCTTCATTTTTAATTGAATCTAATACTGCTAGGTTTGCATTTATTTTGATATTTGAAGAAGACAGCTTATCTGCTATCTCTTGAAGTCTGACTTCTTGCTTTTTGTAATTTGAGGTAAGAAGATTAAGTGTAGGCTCAGAGTCTGCAAGCTTTTCCTTAGCAACAATTATCTTTTTGTTTATCTTTAGAGTTTCCTGAAGAACATTTAGTTCTTTTTCGCCCTTTACTATAGAGTTTATTGCCTCAACTTTCTTGCTGTTGTAAAGGGCCTTTTTTGATTCAATATCATTAACCAGCCTTGTATAAAGATCCTCATCAATTCCCTGCTGGCACACATAGCATCTATCTGGAGTTATTGATATTTCTTCTAATGAGGCCACAAAGTCTTCACACGACTTCTTCTCAGCCTTTAGAGCTATCAAGCCATCCTTTAGCTCCTGTATGCTGCCCTCGTCTACCTCTCTCATTTCCTTTGTTGAAAGGAAATCTTTTATCTTCTTTACTATTTCTTCGTACCTTTCTTTTTCATCACCAGTTTCTTTTAGCTGCTCTTCCTGGCTTGCCTTACTTTTCTCAAGGTAAGAAACTTCACCCCTCAGGGTTTCTAGCTCAGCAATTACTTTATCATAGGTATCCGTATCCAGAGAAGATTTTAATTCTGAATATCTTTTCGACAAAGCCTCTTTTGTTTTTGATGTTGCAGTTATCTTCTCATTCAAGGAAGATATTATTGTTTTCTTGTCCTTTATATCTGATCTAAGAGATAAAAGGCCCCCATATTGTTCGTCGTATGCTTCAGTTGACTTTGTCAAAACCTTGCATTCATCTGCAATTTGTTTTGATATTTTCTTTGCGGCCTTTTCGTAATTATCCCATCTTGAAATATCTATAATAGACTTTAGAATCTCCTTCTTTCTAGACGGCTCTGCCTCGGCAAATTCAGATATATCATTTTGTCTAAAGTAAACTGAATTTATAAAAGTCTTATATTCAAGCTTAATTAAGTCTTCTATCTTTGAATTTGTATCTCCGGCAGTAGATCCAGATATATCTATCCAATCTCCTGCTTTATCCAGACAGTAGAGTGACACTCCAGAAGTTGAGTTAAGCCTGTTTCTAGTTCTAATAACTCTATATTTTGCATCATTGTGGATAAACTCAAGGCATACAGAGCAATCTTTCTCGCCCCACCTAACAATATCGTCCATCATTGATTGTCTTGATTTATTAAATAAACACCAGAGCATCGACTCAAATATGGAGCTTTTGCCTGATCCATTAGATTTATCGTAATCGCCCTCGGTATTTCCAATTAGCAAAGCAGAATTAAATGTAGTAAAGTCTATCTCGCTATCTTTATGAGAAAAGAAATTCTGCATATGTAATCTGGTCGGAATCATTAAGCCTCCATTATGTTCTTAGCTTCTTTTAGCATCTCCTGCAGAGAGGCCTTATCAAGGCCTTGCTTTTCGACAAATGCTCGAAACATAGAGTAATCGTCTTTATGCTCTAAAACAGAGTTATCACGAACAATTCTTTTCGAGACAACCTCTATTATGACTTTTGAAACAAAAAATGCACCAGCAGCGTAGAGCCTATCTGATATAGACTTTTTGTCTACTGCCGGCAAGACCTTTTCATCTATTGTAAATTTAAACCTTACTATCTTTTCTGATAGATCATGAGCAGCAATCTCTTCATCTATTCTTGCTGAGATATTTGTAAAGTCTGATCCAGAAAGATTTATAGAGCACTCAAGCAAATCTCTGCTTGGCACCTTTTTGAATGAAGCTTTTTTCGTTGAAAGATCATAATCAATAAAGTATTTCTCTACATTGGCATCTCCAAAGTTTGATCTCTCCATTGACCCGGTGTAAATGCAGACTGGAGATTTCTTTCTGAGAACTCTAAATTGATGCAAGTGACCCATCATTGCAACGTCACAACCCTCAAACGCGTCAGGTCTAGCCATAAGCTCTGAGCCGCCGAAATCATTATAACTCCCTTCAAAAAAGAAGTTGTGACCAACGGCTATGGTCGGATTGCTATTTTCTATTCCAGCAATAAGGCTTTTTATTTCTGCCTCAAAGCCCTCCGACTTCTGTTGATTTCCCTTGCCCGGATACATCCTTTGATCTCTAAAAGGCAGAAGAAGAAGGTTTGAGGAATCACCATCATTATTGGAAACCTCTATAACCTCAGGGTTTAAGACCATCCTTACGTTTGGATATTCTGCTGCCGCCAAAGAGGTTATAGAGCTTGTAAAGCTTGAGCCATTTCTGCTATAATCATGGTTCCCCATAATTATAAAAGTAGAAACTCCAGCATTTGAAAGCTTCTTTAAAGCAGAGTCAACAATTGCCATATGCCTAACGTCTGGATCTCTGTGCTCAAATATATCTCCAGTCTGGATAAATATATCTGCCTTAGACTCAATAGTATAATCTACTATATGATTTAGGCTTTTGACATAATCGTTTATTCTTGTATTACCACCATTTCCATCGGGTCTACCTAAGCCAAAGATAGCTCCGATGTGGGCATCTCCACATATAACGGCTCTCATTTTTTATTATATCTCCTAAAGGCGGACTTCTTTATATTTAGCATAAGCTTTTTTGCAGAATCTATATCATATCTATCTATCTCAGATATATACTCGTCCGTCTTTTTCATCATTAATTCTATCCACTCCATATCATCTGGGTGTGCCTTTAGCAAGCCTCTATAGTAATGAGATATCTCCAATAATACCGAAAAGATCGTATTCTTTATATGGGTCTTCGACCTTTTTAAATTTTTCTTATCGACAAATGTTGAAAGCTCTTTTATTGATTCAGAAAAAGTTTTATCTGTGCATAGAATATAAAAATCAATGACATTGTTTGATGCATTACACCCAAAGCAATAAAAATTATTTCTATCATCATCTATGTAAAGAGAGCCGGTTCTTTCAAGCCCGCCTTTATGGTCTGGGCTTGGGCACTTGCAGCGATGCGTAAAATTGCCAGTATTTACTTCTTCTAGAGAAATGCCCACAGATTCTGCTACATCAGATATCTTTACATTTAATAATATTTGCTCTTTAGAAAAATACATTAGAAACCAAACATGCTAAGAAACCCAGCGACTCCACTCTTTTTTAGATTAAGTGAGCTTAGCTCTTTGTCAATATCGCTGATATTTGGAGCCCGAAACAGTACGGGCTCAGAGCTTCTTCCGTCTATTATAAGCCCCGTACCAATTTTATCTATTTTTTCTGCACCTGAGCAGTCGAGGATGACCCGGCTGTCAACAGCCGATGCCACCCGCATAGCGATTCTGCCAGGGAAGTTGGCCTTAATTAGACCAGAAATAACAGATGCCGCAGGCCTTTGCGTTGCCAGAATTATAGATATGCCCGCCGCTCGACCCTTCTGAGCCAATATGCTTAGCTCTTTTTGCAGGCTTTTTTCTTGCAGAACCAAATCAGCCCACTCATCTATAACGAGACATAGCGGCTGCATCTTTCTTTCGCCATTCTTACCAAGAAACTCTGAGGCGCTACGAACGTTATTCTTACTCAGCATAGAGAATCTGCTGTTCATAATTCTTACCAGAGTTTTTATTGTCTCCGAAATTTCATTAACAGAGGTCGAGATGGACCTTACTGCACTGAATGGAGAGTATCTGTCAAACTCGACCATCTTTGGATCACAAAGGTACAGTCCAACATCAGAGTTAAGCAGTGACATAATAAACGAATGAAGTAAAACGCTCTTTCCAGAGCCGGTAGTCCCGCCAACAATCAGATTGGGTATTTGATTTAGATCCTTATAAACAAGCTCACCAGACTCAGACACGCCCAAAAATAGCGGCATGTAGTAATTCTCATTGTATTTATTGAGCATCTGTCCGAAAGTGGGTGATAGAATTTCTTCGCGCTGTACCGATAACCTGTAAATGCCATCGCTCATTATAACCGATCCATTTGGTATGGACTTTGCTCCCATTGCCAGCCCTATATCCATAAGTAGTCGGTCAATCTTAGACGCCCTAACCCCTGGGGCTAACCTTATATTATAGTAGTCAAAAAACCTTCCTCTATCTAGTGAGATGGAGGATACGCCTACTTTAAAAGATTTTAGAATATTTAAAAGCCTGGATTCCTCCAGGTTATATACCTCAAAATTTACTCCGCACCTTTGTGCCGATTCCACTGCCACCTCTTAACTCCTTCAGGACATCCGCGAGGGCCCTCTTGTACGATACGCTTGAAATATAAGCGCGATCATTAAATAGGTCCACAGAAAATTTTGCGGCACGGTCCTCCAAGGTTCTTAAGAATGTAGTTTCATCCTGTATCTTTTGCATTAGCCATTCGGTTAGCTCTTTCTCATTCACTTTCTCGCCCCTTGATTTTTCTTTACCCTTTTTATCTCCCGCTCTAACTCGGCAATCTTTACTTCTAGTTTTATGTTTTCATCCTTAAGCTTTAGAGAAGATCTAAGCGATAAAACTATTAGTCCAAATATACCCTCTCCTGGGTTCTCTTCGTCCAACTTGTCGGCAGCAACCAGAAGCCTATTGAGAATTGATACGACGTTATTATGATAGGCCGGCGTTTGGTTGTCGGGATGAGTTTTGTCTTTAAGTAAGTTCTTAAAATCATCAAAGGCCTGCTCTACAGTATTTCTTGCTGCCGCTTTTGATTTTAGATATTTATTGTTAGCCGGTATGTTTACATTGCTCATAGAAATCCTCCTCTAACATAAGCATTAGATAGATTCCACAGGATTTGTGCATCCTTATAAAAGCCTGAATCCTGTGAAGCTTTTCTTCCTCTATTATACCAAACTGTCTGTATAATAGGTTTATAATATTTATATTCTTATTGTAGTCAAAGCATGGGCCGTCAAATAAGCCGCAGGCTTTCTCTAAAAATGTAATTATCTTTTCCCTTTGAGAGCCACCAACTTTAGATAAATCTATGATCGGGTTAACGACAGAGTTGCAGTAAACAAATCCATTCTCATCGGTAAAGCCATTGCAGCCTAATATAATCATTATATTCATCAACTCTGCCTGGGGAAATTATAATCATTTTCTTTTTTAAATCAATAAAATCTTATTAAGGAGTAAAGGCTCCGCCAACCTTGACTATTCTTCCATGAGCCACCCACCTAACTTCAGAATCTGAATCACCCTGTACGACAATTCTTAGCCTATTTGGAACGGCACCAGTCTGGACGAATGCAGCCCAACTGCTGTCATCCTCAATTTCTTCTGCGGCAAACGTATTACTTCCCACTATACTAGTTGTTCCCGAATAGTCATCTACTACTCCAAATATTCTGTAACCAGCAGATTTCTCATTTGGAGTTCCTCCTCCGACTTTTCTTGCTGTAATTATTATGTCGAAAGTAAAGGTGCTATCCTGAGGTATTTCCCATTCCTCTGAGATTCCATCTAAATATAGTCTCACCTGGCCCGCGCCTACAGTAGTATTCCTCCAAATTAATTCCATTGCCTGTGCATCGCCTGGATCGGCAAATTGACCAGACGCTTTAGTTATTTCGCCATAGTTGTTTGCCACAGCAGAGCTGCCCATTACAACGTTTAGCTCTGCATTTGCAGTATTACCTGAACCATTGATAATAGCCGAACCAGATGATGTTGAAGATATAGTATTTCCAGAGCCACTCAAGATCGTGGAGGCTGTGCCATCAACGGTACACGCTTTACCCGAAAGAATTGATGAATCAGTTGAAGTTACTACATTGTTTTGGCCGGCGGCTATAAACGATCTCTGTGCCCCGTTAACGGTATTTCCATCTCCAGCTGCTATTGCCGAATCTAGTGAATCATTTATCGTATTATCACTGCCTACAACTATGCCGGATGTTGTCGATGTACCAGTAATATTATTTGCATCAACATTTGCAAAAAAGTCTCCACCTCCACCAATAAAGTTAAGTGTGCCGGTTGCGGTTATTGCGTTATAACTGCCACCGCCAATAAAAGATCTTTGGGAGTCCTGAATATTATTCAGGGCGCCCCCAACAATTGATGAAAACTTTGTCGCCTGTATAGTCGAGCCTTCGCCTCCACCGACAAAACAGGATTGGGCGTTTAGGCCTGTAATTTGATTTGAAGAGCCCCCAACAATAGAGTTTCTTTGGCTCTCCGCTCCAGTAGTCTGAATTAGGTTAGTCTCTCCGGATCCGATAAAACTATTATTTGAACTCTCTATGCTATTACTTAAACCACAAACTATGGCAGAATAAGAAGAGTTTAGTGTGTTATTGGCTCCCCCAACTACTACCGAGTCTGACGCCGGATCATTAATTTCATTTGCATTAGAAGCAAGAGTTCCGCCGCCACCACCAATAAAGTTTCGTGAACCAGAGCTGTTAATGAGATTAAGCCTTCCTCCAACTATTGCGTTATGTGATCCAAGACCAGATAATGCACTTTCTTCTATTAAGTTTTGTTCCCCTCCCCCTATTAGAGAATAACTGCCGTCTATGTAGTTGCTTTTTCCGCCAAGTATTACTGAAACATCACTGTCGCCATCACTGGCAATTGTGTTTTGCCATCCCGAAAATATACCTGATGCAAATGCCTCTCCCGGAGGTGTCGGCTTTCCAAATACAACAACAGATATTCCATTACCTTCTCCAGAGCCTATTATAGAGGCTGCACCAAATCTACCGATACCATTGTTAATTCCCCCAACTATTGCCGCACCAACTGTCCCATTTCCAGCCGTGCCGGGATTTAAGCCGCCTGGAACAAATTCATCTGCAGATATTCCGTTGCCAGTTCCAGTCAAAATTCCATTACCGTATCCCTGCCCCGTAAAGTCTTCGGGGCCGATGTATGCCGAATAGCTTATTGAATTTTGATATCCGCTTGCAACAATTGAGTTTAGGCTGCTAACGCCACATTCTTGCCCAAATGTTATAGAATTCCAAGCCCGAGCCAAAACATCTGTGCCAAATGCAAATGAGTAAGACCCCCTCGATGGTTCGTCCCAGTTAGTGGTCGTCTCTTCTCCGGCTCTAAAGGCTCCTCTGCTTTTATCAAATAACATCCTAAAATCATGATTGACATCCCCATCATCGTCCAGCGAGTCTGATCCGAAAACAAAATCATCTGTCGCCAAGTCTCCGGGAGAATTGCTTGTAACATTTGCGGTTGTTTCAAATGCACCAGCCCCGCCGATGGAAGCGTCAGTATAAAGGTCTCCATTCGGAGCAATGACGATAGCCGTACCAGCCCCGGGGATGGGAGCAGGAATCATATTTTCTACTCGTATAGGAGGGTCTGCTGCATCACCTACAATGTGAAGCTTTCTGGCTGGAGCATTTGTTCCGAGGCCAAGAAGCAGGCTTGAATAATTGTAGACCAGATCATCATTTCCCCCAAATGCTCCAGACTCATTAAACTGAATGGAGCCGTTTTCACCTCCTGCCGAATTAGACAAATCAAGATAGTAGCATCTATCAACTCCGTTATCTACAAATTCTGGTATAGCAAGTATCTCTAGGTCATAACCACCTGCCGCAGCGGCAGCCCTTCTGGCGGCCGGGGAACCAAACGTTGCTTCCGAATAACAAAATATATTTGAATATCTAACCGCTGGAGTTGTGCCATTTGTTCCTCCAAGATTTGCATTCCCGAGGTAACCGCGAACATGAGCCCCTGATGTTAGCAGTATCTTTGATGCATGACCATCTTGATGTTTGCCGTCATGAACGTGCCCATAAACCAGCGGATCGAATTCGCCCACGGTTTCGTTGAACCCAAACTCTCCACCGTAAAGCTTATTCATTGTATCAGCGGTAACAATAGTTACTGCGGAAGTATATCTAGTTAGTTTTTTATCGTTATCTGTTGCCATCTTTCTCTATATACTCCATTATGGGAATGGGAAGCCACCCATAGACATATTAAGCTCTGTAACTTCCATCCTCACCGTTAATGCTTCGGCAACAAAAACTGCACCGCTCTCAGTTGTATTGGGAGAAGCATTATTCAAAAAGCTTCTATTTTCTACTAGAAAAGAAAATCCATAACCAGGAGATGGAGCAGATCCCAATAAACCTGGAGATCTATTTACGGGGTTCGTGGCGGCGGTATCATGCGTAAACCATATTCTGAAATCGTCTTTTCCGGCCCTTCCAGTTAAGGGGTATGAACCTGCCGCCTGCTTTGGAAAGTTTACCTGTACCCTTCCACCGCCGGATAAAATAGTATCCCGAGAATCAAATGTTATTAAGAATGAATCTGTATCGTACATTATGCTGCCGTCATACTGTGCTGCAATTCCGGAATGAATCTCAAATGTTACTGAATGCCTAATTACTCTAGGGGTGAATAATGAGCCTCTAACCTCAGAAAATGAAAGACAGCCTATGGTCTTGATAGAATAAGCAGAGCCTCTTCTCGGCCTAAAAACTCTATCGGGGAAATCAGAGTCGAGTCCGCCGTCAATATTGGCAATGAATCGTTGCTCTGTAGTAAATTTAGTCGGAGAAGTCGTAGGCTTCGGCTCAATATTGGAAGAAGCATACTGGAATGCACCAAACATTGTTAGGGTAAAGCCTTGGGCGCTGCCTTTATCCGGAAGAAGAAGATACCATTGGTTAGGGGCCGGAATGAGCGGCACACCAACCGGAAAGCCATTCGCTTCAAACGTATCTGGATCAAATGCCCCGGATGACTGAACATGTTGACCATAAATATGGGCATAAGCCTCTTTTCCTATCGCTGACGCATATTTTGGCAACTCTGCTAGATCGTACTCATCAGTAGAGAGAGATACCTCGTTTAGGTTCCCATATATCATAGCATATTCAGACAAAGCTTCAGCAATATTATCTCGGCCAACCACAAGAGAATACGCTGAATCTACTGTGTTACTATTTCCAAATGACGCAGAATAATCTCCAGAAACAACACTAGAAAATCCCATAGCAAAAGTACCATTGCCAGAAGCTGTATTATTAAGCCCAAAGGCAGCAGAGCCAGGACCCCGATTTACCTCATCCCATTGATCACTAGAAACTCTTCCTGCTCTAAATGCAGAAAGGCTTTTATCAAAGATAAGCCTGCTATCGCCGTCACCACCGGAAGCTAGATCATCTAATGATGAGGATCCGAAGACAAAATCTCTGCCAGTTAGAGTACCCCACACGCCAACTATCGGGGATCCATCATAATACTCGCTCCTCTGCCTTATTATCCCCGGCGTTCCAGATGGACTAACAGGATCCTCAATAAGGGGAAAGTCTGCCCTTACCGAACCAAGATCTAAGTAATAATAAGTACTGCCGCCTATTATCTCATATTCAGGAATTGCCTCGGACGGATAAAGAGTTTCTCTTACATTTCTCTTCGTAACCGCGTCGTCAGCAAGATTAATATTTAAAAGCTGATTATCAACATGGTCCACAAGATCTATTTTGCCAACGTGACCGTCAGCATTAATTCCATCGTGAACGTGTCCAATAACCCTTGGATCATCTGGAGCTAAATTATCGGCCTCAGATGATCCGTATAGACCCCCAAATATAGAGTTAGCGTAATCTGCCGTAACAATTGTCGTTGCTGATTTAAACTTTGTTAATTTAGTATCGTTATCTACAGCCATTTAATTACTCAAGATTTTTAAAGTGTTTCTTTATTTTCTCACTAACTTTAAACTTAACTGACCTATAGGACTTTAAGGTCATTTCTTCTTGAGTTTTTGGATTGCGAACAGGCCTGGGGCTGTGCTCATATAGATAAAATTTTCCAAACCCAACAAGGGATACTTCATTGCCTTCTTCGAGTGATGAAACGACCTCCTCAAGCGCTACTTCTAAGAAGTCCAAAGATTCCTTCTGTGTAAGAAGGGTTCTGCTTGAAATTCTCTTTGCTAGTTCTTTTTTGTTAATCATGAAACTCTCACTCGTATACGCACACGCATGCGTTGGTCAATGTAATATATTTTATTAATAGCAATTATATAATTTCTTCTTCATCAAACTTTACTGGCAACTCTTTTGACTTAGCATAGTCGTCTGCCAGCTTGTCTGGATTTTTAGAATAGAAATCATAAACTATATTTATATCTCCCTCGTCTAATCCCTCTGGATCTATTCCGTAATTTTCATATATTTTATAAATTTTTTTTAAAAGATTCTCATCTATCTTTTTTTCTTTCTTCTTTTCCTTTTCGTTTTCGTCAGCCATTTCCAGACCTATTTCCAGATGAGGTCTTTATTATTTCAGAACATATGTCAACCATTTGTTCAATTGACATTTTTTGTTTAAATGTATTTACGCAGTAAGCGCACCAGACAACATTCCCAACCACATAACCTTTGTTTGGGTCAATGCAGTCCAGGGTCATTTTCATGGGGTCGTTCATTACCTCACTATCTTTTACAACATTTAAATCTAATCCTGAATAATAACACCTTCCATTTTGTTCTTGAAATAAACTGATAAGATAATCTTTATCTATATCAAACGGAACTTTTCTTTTTTCAGATCTGTTTCTGGCTTTCCTAATGGCTTCGCCATAAACTATATTAGGATATTTTTTACATCTATCCTGCCAATCATTCATAATTAGCCACCAACTGGCTTATTATACACACTCACCATAACTTTTGTTGAAAGCTTCGCACCTGCGGCCTTCATAACTGTTCTTATGGAATTGGCGATTCTACCACCTTTACCAATAAGTTTTCCAACATCGTCTGCACCAACCTTTACCTCAAATGAAACGCCAGATTCTGCTTCCTCTGCTGAAATCTCCAGAAGTTCTGGCTCATCAATAATTGACATAACAATTGCCTTTAGCGTTTTCTCTAAATCATTTACAACAGGTTCCATCATTTTTTACTCCACTATCTCAATATTAACAGCTTGTGTTTCTTCGACCGCAGGGATAAGTATCTCCAGCAGCCCGTTGACCATAGAGGCCTTCATTTTGCTTGGGTCAAACCCGGTATGAATGTAATACTTTGTTTGGAAATTTCTTCTTGCAATCCCTCTAAGTATCATTCCTCTTTGCACCGCTACGCTAGGGGTGAGTGCCGGATAATCCTCCGAGTCGCCAGCGGCAGCTTTTGGCTGACTGCTTTCGGGCCGCTCTACCAGCTTCTCTCCTACCCCACTTATTTCAAGCTCATTTCCGCGAACCGCTATACTTATGTCGGCAGGGCTGTAGCCAGCTAGAGCGAAGGCCATATGAAAACCATCAGGGCCGCACCATTGGTCGCACCTTGGGAACTTCCCGGATGAAGCAACCTTCTTGTTAGAGCAAACTTCCCTATAAAACTCATCGTCTTTCCACAGAAGATCCCATACCTTTCCCGGTACTGACATTCTTACGGCGTCCTGCTTTGTAGAATCCTTACTCATCTTGTTCTGACTCCTGTCCATCAATCAGTGTTTCAAAGTAGTAGGTAATTGTATTAGTCATGTCAACAAAAGAATACAAAGACCAGCTTGCCACACTTGCTATAAATCCGGCATACACTGGAGATATTTCAAAGAATAGCGAGAAAAATAACCCAACCCAAAGTCCGGTACACATCGGGCAGCTTAAAAGCTCCTTTAGGAACTCTGACTTAGAAAATATAAACGACCTAACCGGCTCCAAAAGAGAGCTTCCAACAATTCCGGCAGTTGCTCCACAAGAGGCAAGCAGGAATATTAAAAAATCAACAAAATTCATTTCATCCTTCTAAAAATATTTATACTTATTTTACCTATAATAATCAACAATAAAAATGTTTTATCCCTGTGCCAACCATATTTGTAAAGTTTTTGCCCGCTTCGCCGCCGCAGCCTACGCGGTGGCTCTATTATTATAAGCACAGATCATCTGCGGTCAACATATTATTTTACCACATTAATATTGGTTATCAACCTTTTTTTTAAGCCTATTACTTTGAGCTATTACCTACCTGTATTTTGGCCTACAGTTTTCAAGAAGATCATGAAGTCTGCCTGGGCTCATATCTGGAATGTTATACATCTTTATTTCATCCCACATAACGATCCTTGAATAAAGAAGTGCGTGCGCAATCCACTCGGAGCAATACCACCTATTTGCCCTTCTAATTTTAAATGGGCTAAGATGCGATAGCAGCATCCCAGCCCAATCATAGCTATTACCCGAGGTTTCCTCTATGAACTTCTTTAGCTGCTTCTCCTGATATTCCCTAACTGGCTGACGCCAGCTAAGCGGCAAGTCTATAAAATCCCATTTATCCTCATCATACTCTCCAACAATTCTTGGGGTAACCCTTGAGTTAAACACTGGACTCAGGGTGATCCACGTAACTCCATCTGGCATAACTAATTCGGCATGAGAGTATATGCTGCCAGTGTATAATCTTATAATACTGTGGAATAATCCTTCACCATTTTTGTAAAAAGCAACTCTTATAATATTTTTATCATTGCTCATGGTGCTTTCCCTTTTTATGGATCAGTTGTCTATTTCAGTATCTGGTTCCATTGTAGTGACAGTCAGTATTATGTCTCTTGTTTCTTTGTCAAAGTAAAACAAAAGCGTATCTGCTACATCAACAGAGTCTAACTCTGAATCCTTGACGACTAGCCTTCCTCCTTTTGACTTTGTTAATGCAGCTAAAAGGTGGAACGCCATTTGCTTATCGCTCATCCCATTTCTGCTGTCATCATCCATCGTCAAGTACATCATCTTTAAACTTGATGTAGTTGTCTATCTCAGATGGCTTTAAGTTTTTTAATGACCAGGATATTGACATTTCCAAGCCAAGATCTTTTATTTCTTTTGGAACAAAATCTTTTATAATTATATCTATCTTTCTTTTGATGGAGGTATCTTCAGAATATCTTTTCTTTAAAAACTTAGTTAACTCTCTATTTAAAATTCCCATGCTAACCCCAGATAGTAAGTTGATCTAAACCTTTCGTTCCTTATCGTCACCAATTTGTTTTAAAAAGCTATTTATCTCAATGGCAACGCTATCATAATCATTTTTTTTTAACGGCCCAAAGTGCCTGTCCCAAGTGTATATTTTTTCAATAAGATATCTCGCCAAGGGGTGAGGCTGCTCCTGCTCACTTGAGTCGTTTCCATCATACATTTGATACACTCTCCAGCACAGCATTTTCTTTATTTTCGCTATCCGCAGTATTTGCTAAATATTCCGTAAACTCTTCTCCGAGTTCATTGTATTCTATGAAATATTCCATGAGGTGCGCAAGGGTTTCTTTAGACCACCCTTGTCTATCAATTATTTCTCTTCTTTCACATTTTGTGTAACTCTTCATAGCTTCTCCGATTATTTAACTAAAATTGCAGGCGTTGTTCCGGCTATATTCCCCTCTCCATCATTTGCATTCCCATATCCAAACTCATACTCATTTACGACATCAAACTGTATCCAAATGTTTTTGCCTCCAGCACCACTTGTTTTTGTGTCGTAGATATAAGCATATGTCCATCCAGTAATTCTTACGTTTCCAGTCATATTTTCACCGCAACTCGCATCAACTATCGGAATCACTCCGCCTATATTGTTGCCCCAATTTCTAGCGGATATGTTACTCTGCGAAGCAAGGTTAGCAGATGAACCATCTCGCAAATAAGGGCCTGGGAAATATTCTTCTGGCCATTCATCTGGATCAACGTTCCAGATCCTTTCATTTATTACGTCTGTTATAAAACGTACAGCGGCATTATTTTGGCCATTAGCAATATATATATTGTTGCTTTCGGAGTCTCCATCGGAGTCATCGTAAACAGAGGCTGTTCCACCAGAACACTGGTCTGAAAGCTGATCTACAATTTCACTTGTGCCTGGAGTAGAGTGGGGTGAGCCCCACCCAATAGTATTTAGATTTGTTAGGTCCAAAGATAGTGGAGGCGGATTTTCGTCACCGGATAAAGAGCTAAAGTGACAGCTTGGAATGGCAAACGGAAGATAACACTCAACATGTTTTGCAACACCGCCCACCGGCCTGACCGCAATAGATTCGGCCCCTGAGCTTAGAGAGGAAACTCCAAACGCAGCATTTGATAAGACCGAGGAATAATCGTGGCTTCCAGACAATTTAACTGCATTTATATCTCTATAATTTGCAGTAGATAGCTCAGTGAATTCTTCGTCTTCATACCTTCCAAAAGCTATATTTTCAATGCCTATCTCGTAATTAAAGTATATAGTGCTGTTTTCTATAACATGATTTATTTCGACTAAAGATGCGCCCAAACCCTCTTGGGTTCCGTCCAGCCTGTGAGCACCAGATATTGCGGCCAAGTCAAAGGTTGTCTGCATTTGCGTATTTATGGTTTTTTGCAAACCAATATCTATGCTAAGCGCTGCGAAGCCAAGCATCGGTATTAATGCTATGGCGGTCATTGCAGCGTGTCCTCGTCTCCCTCTCATCTTAAATCTCTCTTAATAAAACCTTCGCTTTATGCGAGTGTGCTCTGGGGGTTGGAATGAAGCCAAATAATGGGCTGTATTCTGAGCTTGAATCAACGCTGACATATCCTCCAGAAATATCTATTTTAAACTCCGCATATTGTCCTGTATTTGCAAAGTAAGAATCTGTAGCCACCCTTGCAACAACCTCTCGCTCGTTTGGGTAAAGAGATAAATGCTCTGCCGCAGTAGAGCAAGACTTAACTAAGGTTGCCTGACGATGGTAATAAACTCCGTAATCTATTGACGCTGACAAAAGCATGAAAATTATAATCAATGAAAAAATCGATTCAACAGCAATGCTTCCCCTGCGATTTATTTTCCGCTCCATTATATGCTCTCTGTTATAATGAAGGAAGAAGCAGTTAAGGCTATTTCGTCAGAAAAGATTCCCATTGGAGTAATCTTATTATATTCAATAAACGAGTTAACAACAACTCTATCCCCATCTATTTGATATTGAAAGTAGGGCTCTCCCGGCATACCCATCGACTTCCAGGCATCTGCCGAAGCTTGTGCTTCATCAGGAAAAGCAGAATCAACATTATCTACGCCGTGCATCGCTAAGCTTCTAGATAGATCTATTGTTATCTCATTCGCAATAATGTTATTGCAGAAAAACCATCCACACTCAAAGAGTCCGAACATTGCCACAAATAGGATGGGAGCGGTTAGGGCAAATTCTATTGCATTAGATCCTCTTCTGAGTTTCCGTTTCACTTCTATCCTCCACGCCTATACCTATACTTAAAAATAGTATATTTTTCAATATAATATTTATTCATCAGATGGCAACAATTCTTCGACCGGAACAAAAAGATCAAAGCCATCATCATCGGCTGGATGGTTAATGGTTTCGATAAAAATTATATTTGCCTTCTCTCTCATATGGTAAAAGCAAGGACCTCTGTTTAGATTTGGCGAGGGCAATTCACTCTTTGAGGGCCAGCCTGGACTTTCCACCCACATAGCAACTCTGGTGTTTCGGCAGATGCCCCCGTAATAGGTTCTGTCCTTAAGCTTTTCTCTTGGGATCATACCCATCGATTCAAGCTCTTTAAGCTGTTCTTCACCAATGGCTTTATGTTCTCTTAAGTAGCGGTACATCTTACTTAGATTTTCACTCATTCTTTTCCCCACACCTTTTTGCCATGCCAATTTGCTTGAGCTGCTCGACCTGCCAATAGCGCTGTTTTTCCGGTGCTAGAATTTCCACGATAAATTGTGAAGTTATGTTCCGGGTGATGGGTTACGTTAATGT
>Ga0255761_10000423_pt1 | contig 38837 bp, 33 predicted proteins | sample 071ome_29_FD_179961 | JGI IMG/M metagenome (GOLD analysis project Ga0255761, IMG submission 179961) | Coastal salt marsh microbial communities from the Groves Creek Marsh, Skidaway Island, Georgia - 071407BT metaG (version 2) | ecosystem: Environmental > Aquatic > Marine > Intertidal zone >... | reverse complement strand
GTTTCGAAAGCCCCTCCAGAACTTCCAACAAGAACTGGTAATCCATAGCTTGCAGCTTCTAAATAAACTAACCCGAGACCTTCATATTCTCTTCCAAAAAATCTAGATTTTGCAGGCATGACAAATAAATCTAAGTCTTTGTAAAAACTATCCAACGCATTTTCATCATCATCTGAGTAAAAATTTACTTCTTGAGATGAAATATCGGAAAGTTTTTTTAGATACTTTTCTAGTTTTCCATAACCGAAAATATTTAATGTAACTTCATATCCATCCATTTGTAAATCATTTAAAGAATCAATAACCCAATCAATTTTTTTTCTGGATACAAATCGACTACTTACTCCTACAATTAATTTTTCATTTTCATTAAATTCTTTTTGATATTCATTTTTTTCTACACCTGCACCCATAAGTACAATCTCAGTTGAAGTAATTTCTTGTAATTTTCTACCTGTAAAATAGCTAACAGTAAATATTTTTTCTAAGGATTCAAGTGATCTTCTAAATATTTTTTTGACAATTGGAATCGAATCAATCACATTGAATTCCGCTCCATGAATAATCATATACTGCTTCAATCCAAAATTTTTTAATTTATTAACCAAGTAGAACTGTGGATTGCTTGATGCGTGTAAAATTATTTCGATGTTGTGCTGATTAATTATTTGATTAATTTCTCTTAAATGAGTTCTACTACCAAAGATAAACCTTGATTTAGAGTTAACAACATTAGGTCCTTCTGCCCAATTTGGGGCATATATTATTTTTTCAAATTCAAGATGGTCTTCAAAAGATTTTATGTAAGTAGAAATTCCACCTTTTTTTGGAAAATAATCATTCGTTATAACTAATGTTTTCATATCCTATTTTTCCTACATTATACGACCATAAAGAATATTTGTTGTCCTTGACCTCCAAACAAGATACTCCTAAATTATTCGGAATCGTAAATGATGAAGCAGCTTTTAGTTCTGGACAGTTTAAAAAAGTTGTAATTGCAGCTTTAATAGTTCCGCCATGACTAGCAACTAGCATTTTGGCTTTGTCATAATCGTTTAGTAAATCTCTTACTCTAATGCCGGCTTCATTCATTGACTCTCCATCTATTCCGTACTTAACTCTAAAGTTAATGAACAAGGACTGAATAAAATTTTCTCTATAATTTTCCATTATTTCTGATGTGCTTAAACCTTCCCACTGACCTAAGTCCATTTCAGCTAAAAGTTCAGTTGCGATTATATCTTTATCATCAACTATTAATGAGATAGTTTCAAAAGCTCTTTTAAATGATGAAGATAAATATAAATCATAATTTGAAAATTTACCTTTGAGTTCTTTTGCAGTTTCAACACCATATGTATTTAAAGGATTGTCAACATGACCCTGCCATACGCCTTGAGTGTTAGAATCGGTCTGACCGTGTCTAATAAAAGTTAATATCCTATTTTTATCTTTAGCTGGATAATCAATATATGAATTAGGTAGGTGAATAGCATCGTTGAATTTATTAACTTGCATTACAGAGTCTCTTTTTATGACTGTAGAAACGGATGTATTTTGAATATTGCCAATTGGATATGGATACTGATTAAACCCTAGAACTAACCCTATAGCTGTACCAATAAAGAAACCATGTGTAACTACTATGCATTCAGAGTCTTCATCAATATTTTCAAAAATATAATCAACCTCTTGTTGGACTCTTAGTTTAAATTCATGAACAGATTCTCCATTTGGAAAAACATACGTGTCATCTTGTAAAGCATCGAATATGTCTAAATTATTTGAGTATGTTTCTTTTACAGACTTTCCTGTGAAATCTCCAACATTTATTTCTCTTAAATTTTCTCTTACCGTTGGAGAATCTGATAAGAAATAAGCAGTTTCTTTTGCTCTAGCTAGATCTGAAGTAAAAACTGTTTGATTTTTTAAATTTAGCCTATCTGACAAAAGCTTGGCTTGAGCTTTTCCAATTTTGCTTAATTGTGTATTTGTATGTCCCTGCCAAATGCCATCTTTATTTTGTTCTGTTTCTCCATGACGAACAAAATGAATTGTTTTCAATTAAATTTTAAAACGCAGAAGCGAATATCAGACTTACTATAGTCATAACTTTGATAACAATATTCATTGCCGGACCAGAGGTATCTTTAAATGGATCACCTATAGTGTCGCCAATTACTGCGGCTTTATGTTCTTCAGATCCCTTACCAGCACCACCACCAGCTTCAATATATTTCTTTGCATTGTCCCATGCACCACCTGAGTTAGCCATAAATATTGCAAGTAAGAACCCTGTTACTAAAGCACCAGCTAAAAAGCCACCAAGAGCTTCTTTGTTCCAGAAACCAATAATTAAAGGTGATACAATTGCAAGACCACCTGGAAGAAGCATCTCTTTTAAAGCTGCTGAAGTTGCAATATCAACACATTCTTCATATTCAGGAGTTACTCCTTCTTTTCCTTCACGCAATCCAGGTATTTCTCTAAATTGACGCCTGACTTCTTCAATCATTTTAAATGCAGCTCTTCCTACTGCGTTAATTGTCATTGCAGCAAATAAGAAAGGAAACATTCCTCCTAAAAATAATCCTGCTGTAACTTCTACTTGTGTAATATCTAGTTCAGTCAGACCTGCGCTTTGCACAAATGCAGAGAATAAAGCTAATGCTGTTACAGCAGCAGAACCAATTGCAAATCCTTTTGCAATGGCAGCTGTTGTGTTTCCTAATGAATCAAGTTCATCTGTAGCCTTTCTAACTTCAGGATCCAGATGGGCCATTTCTGCAATACCGCCTGCGTTATCTGCAATAGGACCATATGCATCAACTGCAACAGTTATTCCGAGTGTTGCCAAAACACCAATTGCTGCAACAGCAACGCCATAAATTCCCCCAGACTCTCCTAAAGCCCATGCTCCAGATGTGTAAGCTCCACCAACACCAATAACAACTACTATTACAGAGAATGCAGCTGATCGCATTCCTTCAGAAATTCCAGATAAAACTACTGTCGCTGGTCCAGTTTTAGCTTGATCTGCAATATTTTTAACAATTGAATAGTGGTCAGAGGTAAACCATTCTGATATTTGACCAACAGTAATACCAACGAGCAAACCGATAATAACTGATATAAACAACCCTATTGGGTTTTCAGAAAAATCAGCAAACATCGTATCTGATAGAAAATACACGCCAATAGCAGTTATCCCTGCAGCTGAGTAGGTTCCTCTGTGAAGTGCTTGAGCCAACTTGCCTTCCTTAGGCACTACAAGAAAAGAGGAGACAATAGATGCCAACATACCAATAGTTCCTACTGCTAGCGGGAAAAATAGTAGCGAAGGTAAAACATCAGTTCCAGCAAATACAATTGCTGCATAAGCTAATGGTGCAACTAGAGATCCAACATAGCTTTCAAAAAGATCTGCACCCATTCCTGCAACATCACCAACATTGTCTCCAACATTATCTGCAATTGTTGCTGGATTTCTTGGATCGTCTTCGGGTATTCCTGCTTCTACTTTTCCAACTAAATCAGCACCAACATCCGCTGCTTTTGTATAGATACCGCCACCGACTCTGGCAAAGAGAGCAATTGAAGATCCTCCTAAGCCTATTGCAGCTAAAATATCATATCCATTTTCTAAATCCATTATGTCGATAAATACCCAGTAACCTAATGCCACACCAAGAAGGCCTAGTCCAGCAACAGAAAATCCCATTACTGCTCCACCTCTGAACGCCACTGGTAAAGCTTTGAGTGTACCTCCGTCTCTTGCAGCTTCTGTAGTTCTACCGTTAGCAGCTGTTGCAATTCTCATTCCGATAAATCCTGCTAGTGATGAAAAAAGAGCACCTCCGATGAATGCTATTGCTCCATATGGATAGCCCCAATCAGTTAAGGTTGAAATTAGAACTGCAAGAATTACAACAAAAATACTTACCCAGGAATATTGTCTTTTAAGAAATGCCATTGAACCTTTTCTTATCGCATCGGATAGGCTTTGAACTTTACTGTCTGTTACCTCTATTGAAAGTATTCTGTTAGCAAAATATGCTGCAAGACCAAGTCCGAGCAAGGCTGCAATGATTGAACCTTGGTAGTTTAATAACATTTAATTTTCCCCTTTTTTGAACAAATTAATAATAATAAAGTTAAATTATTTTGTAGTAAAAAATTACTCTACTACTGGAGTTTCGAACCTTTCATCATCATCTCTCTCAGATAAAGGCACTTTTTGCAGTATTCTATTAAGTAATATAGGCGCGATAACTGTTGTTACTATGACCATCCAGATAATTATTGAGATAATATCACCTGTAATTATGTCTGATAATGTGGTTGTAGCTACGGCAACAAATATCAGCCCAACCTCTCCTCTTGGAGACATTCCAATTCCAATTAAAGAAGTATTTAATCCTTTGCCCATAGCTCCTAGAGCTGATACATATTTACCAACAAACGCTAAAAGACTTACCAACATTCCGTATAAAAATACATCAAGAGAAGCTAAAGTTTGAATGTTTACTTCTGAACCAATATATACAAAAAATATTGGAACGAGTAAAAAGTTTAGAGGCTTCATCTCATCTCTAATTCTATGAGTCATGCCTGATTCACCAGCAACTACGCCCCCTGCAAAAGCACCTACAATAGGATGAAGTCCAACAAAGTGGGCTGCTGCACCAAGAAGCATTGCAAAAATAAAACTGCCTGTTACAAATGTTCCTGGAGATGGAATTTTTACAAAGAAGTTAAATATTGGTTTTGAAAGCTTTCTTCCAACAATTACCACTGCAACTAAAAAACCGACTGCCTTTGCGCTGATTACTCCAAGATCAACTATTGAGAAATCTCCTGAACTTCCTAAGACTCCTGCGACAACAGTAAGAATTAGTAAACCTAATATATCATCTACAACTGCAGCACCTATGATTGTTTTTGCTTCTCTTGATTTTAAAGCACCCAAATCTCCAAACACTCTAGCGGTAATACCTACTGAGGTTGCGGTCATTGCTGCACCTACGAATAAAGCTATTCCGAACTGATCTTCTCCACCTAAATTGAGTGCATAGATAGAACCAAAGCCCAAAGCAAACGGTGCTACAACACCTATCAATGCTACAAGTAAAGAGGTTGAACCTAATTCTATAAACTCATCTAAATTAGTTTCTAATCCTACTTCAAACAACAAAAGAACTACACCAATCTCAGCTAAAGTAGACACAACATCTCCAGATTCAAAATGCGGAAGAAGACCTAGTCCGTAATAACCAATAATGATTCCGATCACTAACTCTCCTATTACTGCAGGTTGATTAATTCTTCTCATTAATTCAGCACCGAACTTAGCGGCAACTAATATAATCGCTATTTCTAAAAACTTTTCAATAATTGTTTCCATGATGTTTTATTCTAAATGAGCATAGATTAAATGATAAGAAAATAGAAATATGAAAAAAGAATCAAATAAAAACTTTAACTTGTTATTGACTGCATCAACTTTTAGTAATCTTGCAGACGGAATAGCAGGATTTGCTTATCCATGGTTGTTTTCGCTTTTAACAAGAGATCCTCTTTTAATTTCAATTGTCTCTGTATTAGTTAACTTACCTCGTTTGATTTTTGTTTTGTATGCGGGAGTAATTGCAGATAAATTTAACCGTCAGAAAATTTTAATTTACACAAGGTTGGGTCAAGTATTTTTAACTTCAATATTTATAATTCTAATTTATATAAATTTAGATAACATACCAAAAGTAGTTCAGTTCGATGAACCTCAATTTGATTCAAAATTTTTAATTATATCGGCTGCATATTTACTGGCATTCATGTTTGGCTTACTAGAGGTAACAAGAGATAATGCTGCTCAAGCATTCCTGCCGCAAATAGTGTCTAAAGATAATCTACCTAAGGCAAATGGAAGATTGTTTGGAATCGAAATCGTTACTAATAGCTTTCTTGGAACACCTGTTGGTGGTTTTTTAATTGGCTTCAGTTTAATTACACCTTTCATATTTGACACTCTATTAATGTTGGTATCTGTTTTTTTCATAACTGGAATAAAAGGTAAGTTTGAAAGGCCTGAAGGTATTAATAAAGAACAAAATACATCAGAAATGATTAAAGAAGGAGTGGAGTGGCTTAAAAATAATACGTTATTAAAAAGGTTGGCTATTTACACAGGGATTGCAAATTTTTTTGGTTCGATGCAATTCCCAATAATGATTCTTTTCGCTCAAGAGTTAATAGGCTTGAATGCTATCCAGTACTCTTTTCTTGCATACGGTGCAGCTATTGGTGGTTTAGTTGGAAGTCAGGTAGCAAACAAAGTAAATGCTAGATTGGAAGAATCTAAAACTCTGTTGATTTCTGTTGCTTTATTTGGAATTGGAATGTTTGCACCTTATGTAACAACAAATCCTTTTATTGTTGCTGGATCATTCGGACTTAGTAGCTTTGGAAGTATTTTGTGGAATGTTCAAGCAGTTTCAATAAGACAAGCATTAATTCCAGACAATCTATTAGGAAGAGTCAATAGCGTTTACCGTCTTTTAGCACTTGGATTAAATCCCATAGGTGCAATTTTTGGAGGCGCTATCGTTAAAATTCTTGATAGTTCATTTTCAAGAGAATTTGCTCTAAGATTTCCCTTTTTATTAAGTGGTATTTTTATGTTTATTCTCTTTTTGACCGCACCTAAACTTTTATCTCAAAAATTAATTGATAAAACAAAAAACATCCCTATAGATTAAATGTAGAAAAAAATATATAATTTATATCTGAAATGGGAAAAACATTATTTGAAAAAATCTGGGATAGTCACTTAGTTGCGTCTATAGATGAGAGTACAAATTTAGTATTTATAGATTTACATCTTGTACATGAAGTAACATCACCTCAAGCGTTTGATAGCTTGAGGCTTGCTGGTAGAAAAGTTAAACATCCTGAAATGACTCTTGCAACAGTAGACCATGGTGTCCCAACTTCAAATAGGCTACTGGGAATAAAAGATCCTCTCTCTAAAATCCAGATTGAAGCTTTAGAAAATAATTGTGAAGAATTTGGAGTTACATTATTTGGTATTAATGATCCGCGTCAAGGAATCGTACATGTTATAGGACCAGAACAAGGAATAACTCAACCAGGAATGACAATTGTTTGTGGTGATAGCCATACAGCAACTCATGGAGCATTCGGTGCACTAGCTTTTGGCATAGGAACTTCAGAAGTAGAACATGTTTTAGCTACACAAACATTGGCAATGGAAAAACCCAAAACAATGAAAGTTGAAGTAATTGGAGATGTATCTGAAGGTGTAGGACCAAAAGATATAATTTTAGGAATAATCAGAAAAATTGGAACTGGTGGTGGAGCCGGTCATGTTATTGAATATGTAGGTGATGTTATTCAAAATATGAGTATGGAAAACAGAATGACTATTTGCAATATGTCAATTGAAGGAGGGGCTAGAGCAGGAATGATTGCTCCAGATGAGGTAACTTTCAATTATCTAAAAGAGAAAAATTATGCTCCTAAGGGTTCTGACTGGGATGATGCAATTGCTGAATGGGGAAATTTATACTCTGATGAAGATGCTGAATTTGATAAAGTTGTAACAATAAACGCTGATGAACTTGAACCATCTATATCATGGGGAACAAATCCTTCACAGGTAATTTTTATAAATGATGTCATTCCTCATCCAGATGATTTCAATGAAGAATCTGAAAAAGAAGCGGCTTCAAGAGCTTTGGAATATATGGATTTAAAGCCTGGAGAAAAAATTAATGAAATCCGATTGGATAGAGTTTTTATTGGTAGCTGCACCAATGGAAGAATCGAGGATTTAAGAGAAGCTGCGGAAGTAGTAAAAGGAAAAAAAGTTTCATCGACAATAGGCGCGATGATTGTTCCTGGATCAACACTTGTTAAAAAACAAGCGGAAGAAGAAGGATTAGACAAAATCTTTATTGAAGCCGGTTTTGACTGGAGAGAAGCAGGTTGCTCAATGTGTTTAGGAATGAATCCAGACATTTTAAGTCCCGGTGAAAGATGTGCCTCTACATCAAATAGAAATTATGAAGGTAGACAAGGTGCTGGAGGGCGAACCCACTTAGTGAGTCCAAAAATGGCAGCTGCTGCAGCTTTATATGGAAAATTTGTTGATATAAGGAACCTGTAAATGAAGAAACTAAGCACTATTAATTCAACAATGCTTCCACTTAATATGTCTAATGTTGACACTGATCAAATAATGCCAAAACAATTTCTTAAGCGTGTTGAACGCTCAGGTTATGGTGAGTTCTTGTTTTATGATTGGAAGAAAGAGCCTGAATTTCCCTTAAATAATGAAGCATATCAAGGGTCAAAAGTTTTAGTTGCAGGAGATAATTTTGGAACTGGTTCTTCTAGGGAGCATGCACCTTGGGGCTTACAAGATTGGGGATTTGATGCGATAATTTCAACTAAATTTGCTGATATTTTCAGATTAAATTCAATCAATATCGGTCTTGTACCTATAGAAACAAGTCAAGAAAATGTAGATGCTCTTTTTGCGAAAATTGAAGCTACTCCAAGTACCAACATAGAAATTTCTATAGAAAATAAAACAGTTCAATGTGAGGAAATAGCATTTTCATTTGAATTAGATGATTTTTCTCAAAAACGAATCCTTGAAGGTTTAGACAAAATTGATATAACATTGGGGTACACAGATCAAATAGATAGCTTTAGTAAATCTAGAAAGAAATGGATGCCTAAACTAGCTTAGACAAAGTCAAACTTAAGCTATCTGCGACCTCTTCTGATAACAAAAGTCCATTGTGTATTTGCATTGAAGGTCTTAAACTTTCATTATTTTTATATTCATCAAACCAGTTTTCAATTAAAAGATTATCAACATATTTTTGTAAATTTGTAGATAGCTCAATGGAAGAGGTTCTAGGAACTGCTCCTGGTAAGTTTGCAATTGCCGAAACGATTACACCGTTTCTTATTTCAAAAGGATCACTGTGAGTATTAGGTGTGACACCTTCAACACAACCACCTTGATCAATAGCAACATCAACAATGACTGTTCCTTTCTCCATTGCGCTAATGTCTTCTTCTGTTATGACTACTGGCGGCTTCCTGCCTGGAAGTAAAACAGCACCGATTATTAAGTCAGCTGATCTAATTGCATTTACAGCTTCATCAGTTCCACTAATTATTGTCGAAATATTTTCGCCGTATTTATTTTTTAAATCCTCCAAAGTTTTCTCGTTTACATCAATAGCAGTTACCGAAGCTCCAATTTGAATAGATTTGTGTATTGAAGCTCTACCAACTTCACCACAACCTATAATTGTGACTTTTGAATTTTTCTCTCCTGAAATTGAAGATAAAAGTACCCCTTTACCTTCAGATGAATACTCTAAAAACTGCATGCCCTTCTGAATTGCTAGGTTACCTGCAATCCTTGACATTGGAATCAACAAGGGGTATTCATTTCCATCCATAATCATTTCAGTTGCAATACCGGTTAATTTTTTATCAAGCAATGCCTTTGTTAATGATATATTTGATGACAAATGAAGGTACCCAAACAATACATGAGATGAATTCAACAATTCCAGTTCTTGAGGTTGAGGCTCCTTAACTTTACATATAATTTCAGAAATTTCATAAAGCTCTTTTGCAGAATGTATTATTTTTGCTCCGGCATCCTCATAATCTTTATCAGTAAATCCAGACCCTAATCCTGCTTGTGTTTCAACAAAAATATCTGCTAAACCGGTAAATTGGGTAATGTGCTCAGGTATTAGTGCAATTCTTCCTTCATCCTGTTTTACTTCTTTTGGAATTCCAAGCTTTTTAATCATTTGCTGGAACTGTCTCCTGTAAATGTTTATCTAAATACTTCATGAATGGAGTTCCCCCTGTACCAACAATGTTAGAGTTCGAATTGTTTGTTAATGACTGTTCGTAAATATAAACTCTCGCATACTCTAGGTGCTTGTCCCTAAAAGTATAGACCTCTTTTATTAATTCGTTGATAATCTCAACTGATTCTTCATTTATATTTAATTTTGTTCTTTCATTTTTTGACCATTCATCTAAGCCATTTAATAGCTCCCTATGTTCTTTTGGCATATAAAGTCTCATCTCATCAAGATACTCTCTTAAAGGATCATTGGAATGAGTAACTCCGAGAAGAGCATCTAATGCAGGAACAATTGAACTTTGGGCACCTGTTTCTCCCCTGAAAAGCTGTGGTTTTCCATTGTATGCATCAACACCTTCATAAATTACACCATCAGGTGTTGCAGGATTATTTTTCCAGCCAAATATGTAGGGCCTAACTCGATTGTAATAAATAAATGGATCACATTTTTCTGGCATCCTATTCATAATCGAATTTATTTTTCTGATACTATCTAAAGCTTTTTGTAAATATGATTGATCTAAATTTTTTTCAAGAAAATAAGATTTCAAATTTGATAATATTTCTTTCGCTTCATATTCAATGGCAACATGAATCATGATAAACCAGTCTTCATCTACTCCACCTAGAAAATTTTGCATAATTGATATATTTTCAACATCAAAAGGTTTGTCTGGGTCTGCGATCTTCCAGTTATTTAAAGCATATGAGGCATAAGAAAGTATTGGAGGTCTATCTAGTTTTTGTGAAATCTCATACCAGGTTTTTGAGATTTGAATAGGTATTACGTTTTCGACTTTACTTTTTCCCCACATGTAAGCATGGCCAATATATGAATAAAGAAGCATTGCTCTCTCAAGTTCGCTTAAAGATAGTTTTGAGATATCTTTTTCTATTTCAAGCCTTGATACCCTATCTGTTATTTGTTCGTTAGCCAAAACTTTTGGTAACTCTTCTGCGAGCAATTCTATATCTTCGAAGCCCCCAGGTAGTTGTTCGCAAATAACTTCTGGAATAAATCCACTATTTAAGATATCTTGATTCATATTTCCCCCATGGTTATAGATTTATTACTTCTACATTACAATGGTAAACTATGTTCGATTAACATGGAAAGCAATTTTTTTATAATACTTGGCAATCAACTCTTTAATCCAAAAATACTAAATAAAAATAATTGTAATGAAGTTTTCATGGCCGAGGACCTTGGATTGTGTACTTATTTCAAACACCATAAAGCGAAGCTATATTTATTTTTAACAGCAATGAGAGAGTACAGAGATGAGCTAACGAAAAATTCAATTAAAGTTAATTACTTTAAATTAGATGAAAGAGATGACAACGATAAATACTCCATATTTTTGGCTAAATTCTTAAAATCAAAAAAAATAAACCATATTCATATGTTTGTAATAGAAGATAAAGAATTTGAACTTGAATTAGTTTCACACTTAAAAAAAGAAGATATTGAAATAACATTTGTTAAATCGCCAATGTTTTTATTTAAAAGAGAAGATTTTGTACCTATGGCTAAAGGTAAAAAAGTTTATAGAATGTCTTCTTTTTATCAAAAGGCTAGAAAAAGTTTAAATATATTGGTTGATGAAGATCAGAAACCAATTGGAGGTAAGTGGTCTTTTGATGAAGAGAACAGAAAAAAAATTCCTAAAGGAGTAGAACCACCAAAAAACTTGAAATTTAAATCGTCTGAACATCACAATGACATAATTAATTTGATTAACAAATACTTTAATAAACACCCCGGAAACTTAGAAAATATTTGGTTTCCAGTCAACAGGAAGGGAGCTGAAAAACAACTCGAAGATTTTTTAAAAAACAAATTTACAAATTTTGGTATTTATGAAGATGCGATGTTGGAGGGAAAAAATTTCCTATTTCATAGTTGTATAAGTGCATTGTTGAATATTGGTTTACTTGATCCAGAAACTGTCATTAAGAAAACCATGAAGTTCGCATCAGATAATGATATTCCCGTTAATTCACTTGAAGGTTTTATTAGGCAGATAATTGGCTGGCGTGAATTTATAAGAGGTATTTATCATGAAGAAGGCAAGTTTCAAATTAAACAAAATTATTGGAACCACGAAAAAAAGTTGACGAAGTCTTGGTACGAGGGAACAACTGGCATAGACCCTCTTGATGATTGTATCAAAACTACTTTAAATGATGGATACATTCATCACATACCAAGGTTGATGGTGATCAGCAATATCATGAATCTTGCTGGAATCGCTCCTAAAGAAATTTATAAATGGTTTATGGAAATGTATATAGACTCTTCAGACTGGGTGATGGTACCAAATGTATTCGGAATGGCAACATATGCCGATGGTGGTCTTATGTCAACAAAGCCTTACACGTGTGGATCGAATTATATTTTAAAAATGTCCAATTATAAAAAGGGTGATTGGTGTGATGTTCTAGATGGACTTTATTGGAAATTTACGGAAGAAAATAGAACTTTTTATGAAAATAACCCAAGACTTGCACTATTAACTCGTTCACTTGACAAAATGAATCCGGAAAGAAAACAGCATATTTTTAGTCAAGCAGAAATGTTTATAGAAAAAAATACAAATTAAGTTTGTGAATTTATATATTTTCTAAACAATATCGGTTCATCAGTAATAATTCCATCACATCCTAAATCCAAACATATTTTTAAATTATCTAAAGAATTCACCGTCCAAATGTGAAGTTGTAAATCGTTTAATTTACAAAAATCAACTAATTTTTTAGAATAAATCTGCATACCTCTCCACTTGAATGGAGCTTGCAAAGCCTGTACTTGTAAATTTCTTTTTTTTACCGGCAGGAATCTAGCAATTGCGTTCTCTCTAAAAGTACCTGATGTAGCAATCTGGCCTTTACTTTCAAGTAAAAATTCATCAAGCCTTGATGGGCTAAATGAAGAAACTAGAACTCTATTTTGTGCGTTTAATGACAAGACAATTTCTACAACTTTTTTTGCGAGACCTGTCTCTTTCAAATCAAGATTAAATTTTAAAACTTGGCTCATCAATAAAGCATCCTCTAGTCTTACAAAACTTGTTGTATTGCCTTGTAAATTGTTACTATTGTAAAATTTGTACCCAGCATTAATAGTTTTTATTTCAGACCAATTGAAATCTTTTACTTTTCCTTCAACGTCAGTGGTCCTATTAAATGAATCGTCATGATGCAAAAATATTTCTCCATCCTTCGACATTCTCAAATCAGTTTCAAAATGGGTAAAGCCTTCAGATATTACCATTTGAAGACCGTGAAGTGTATTTTCAGGAACTATATTTGAACCACCTCTGTGAGGAATAATTAATGGCTTTTGACCATCAAAATAGCTTAGGTTATCCAGAAACACCGCCGGTGAAATTAAATTCTTTTAAATGGAGTTTAGGAACTGAAAGAATGCCTTCTCCAAATTCTGAATCTGCATACCTTGAATGATTTCCTACTGATTCGACATTTCCATTTGCTAATGCTGAGATAAAACTTTGAGTAAAGCGTAGTCTTCCAACTGGTTTGGTTATTTTTCCATTTTCTACTAAAAATGAGCCATTTCTATTCAAACCTGTGACTACTTGCGTTATTGGATCTAATACTCTGCAATACCAAAATTCATTAATATAAATTCCTTTTTTTACATCAGATATCATATCCTCAAAACTTTTATCACCATTCAATAGCTTTACGTTTGTTCCAATTCCCCCAAAGTTTTCACCCCAACCAAAAAGTTCATGGAATGTATTTTTCATTCCAAGCTCGTTAGCAGTTCTTCTTGTATGGAAATAGGATTGGGGAACACCATTATTAACAACATCTAAATTTAACTTTTTGGAACCTGATGCATCAATTTTAAAACCAATTGAATCTTGATCTTCAGGAGTATCAACCAAGCTAATTTTTTCATCAAATTGTTGTTCTCCAATAATTATTGGACTCATGCCGTCGATTTTACTTTTTGCGTTAAAACCGTAGACACCTAAAAAGACCAATATTGTACTTACTGCTTCGTGTCCTAAAACAACTTCATAACTTCCTGGATCAATATCGACTGGATTTTGTGAGTCAGTAGCAAGTTTGGCTGCTTCAAATCCAGCAGCTGTGCCTTCAAGAGAGGCAAGAGTTTGACCACCTCTGTGTGAAGATCCAGCAGATGTATCCGTTCTAAAGATGCCATCTATAAATGCACTACTTGATGAGTCACAAGAATTTAACCCATTAGAGTTCCAAACAAAATAATTGTTAATATAAGTTGAACAATATCCAGCTGCATTCATACTTTTACCTTCTTCAATAAACTCTTTAACAACTTTTGCTCTGTCGTCAGGAGTTGACTCTTCAAGATCTTTGAATCCTTCATAAGAATTAGATTTATCTGGAAGTCCTGACCATCCCTTGTCTATAGGACTGTCCTCTAAAGAGACTGTGGCTTTGTTAACAAATTCTCCTACATCCTTAATAGCTGTCAGATTATTAGAGATTGTTGTGGTTTTTGAATCTTTGTGAATCGTTAAATAAATTTCTGCTGATTCTTCATCTACATTTTGATGAATTTGGGAATTAGCAAATCTTGTAAGTGCGCTTTTTGAATGCATTAGTTTTAGTTCACACTCTATTTCGTCTGGAAGATTTTTTTTAACCTCATCGAGTAAGTCATTCCAAATTTTCATCCTCTAACTCCAATTCTTGTGTCTTTAAATCTTGCGGGTGATGCTGGATGACCAGTATGTCCTACTTGGCTTGGTTGACCTTTTCCACAGTTTGGAGTTCCCCAAAAAACCCACTCTTCTTCACCAGCTAACATATCCATATTCCCCCAAAATTGAGGTGTGATTCCTGTATAAGTTGGGTTTTTTACCATATCTATAATTTTTCCGTTTTTAACAAGCCAGCCAACTTCACATCCAAATTGAAAATTTAATCTAAGATCGTCTATCGACCAAGACCTGTTTGTCTCCATATATACACCATCTTCAGTTGACTGAATTATTTCTTCTAATGAAGATGTACCAGGCAACAGCCCAACATTAGTCATTCTTACCATAGGAAGTCTGCCGAACCCATCTGCTCGAACCATTCCCCCAGGTTTGACTCCTGCGACTGCTGCACTATCTCTCCCTGAAAGAACTCCAGTCCAGATCCCTTCTTTTACGATGTCTACTCTTTGTGCAGGAGTGCCCTCGTCATCGTACTTAAAAGTTGCAAGTGCACCAGGCAAAGTTGCATCAGCAACAATATTCATTAATTCTGAACCATATTTATGTTGGTTTAATTTTGTTAAATCTAAATGTGATGTACCTGCATATGCTGCTTCCCACCCCAGGATTCTGTCTAGTTCTATTGCATGACCAACAGATTCATGAATTTGCAGAGCAAGTTGACTTCCTTCTAAAATCAAATCCATTGTTCCTTCAGGGCATTGTGGGGCTACTAATAATCTCTGAGATTCTTCGGCTAATCTTTCAGTGTGATTTTCAAATTCAAAACTTTTTATTACTTCCCATCCGCCTGTTCTGTATTCACCAAAAGATTGTGGATATGAACGAATTTGAGTTTCTCCATCTCCAACTGCTAATGATGAAATCCCTCCTCCGGACTCAATAATATTTTGATAAATTTTATGGCCCTGGCTTGATGCAAACCATTTTTCAGTATCCCAAAAATCTAATCTTCCTGAAGCTCTAGAACTCCCAAGTTTTTTCATTTGTTCGGTAGATCTAAGAAGTAAATCAACTTGATCTGTGCTTGAAATAGAAAAAGGATTTTCATCATGAGGAGTTGTATAACTATCTTCAACTACTGGTACATCTGCAAATGGTAAATCATCACCAGAAACCATAGATGAAGCTTTTGCAATTTGAAAAGCTCTAATACCGGCATTAGTTAATGAAGGTTTCGACAGATCATAAGTTGAGTAAAAACCCCAAGATGACCCCACTAAAGCCCTAATTCCTATACCTATTTTTTCCGATTCATTGTAGTTTTCTACTTCACCATTTTTAGCTGCTATATTTCTTGATTTTGAAATTAAAATTCTTGCATCAGAGTATTTTGCACCACTGTTTACTGCAGAATCGATAGCTAATTCAAGGTATTCAAACATGTATTTAGCTTAACAATGATGAATGGAGTAAAGCGAATTTCTTATGAAAAAATTAGACTAAATCTTGTTCTCTAATCCCAAACGATGGATGTCTTAATCTACAAAGAGCAAGTTTTTCTAATTGTCTAATTCTTTCTCGTGTTAAATCAAATTCTTCACCAATTTCTTCAAGGGTTCTGGGAACGCCATCATAAAAGCCATATCTTAGTGCAAGAATTCTTCCCTCTCTCTCGGGTAATCTGCTTATGCTGTCTCGTAAACTTTCAGCAACATCAAGATCTTGAACAATCAATGAAGGATCGCTTGCATCTTCATCTTGAATAAAATCTCCAAGTTGAGCACCATCTTCACCAACTGGCTGTTCTAGAGAGACCGTATCAGCAACACTTAAAGCAAGTTCAACCTTATCTACGCCTACACCAGCTTCTTTTGCAATTTCTTGAGGTTTTGGATCTCTACCTAACTCAGCTTTTAATTGTGCTTGTGCTGCTCTAACAGCTGCCATTGTGTCATGTAAGTGAACAGGAATTCTCACAGTACGAGATTTATCTGCTATTGCTCTTGTAATTGCCTGTCTAATCCACCAAGTAGCGTAGGTTGAGAATTTAAAACCTTTTCTCCAATCAAATTTTTCAACTGCTCTAATTAAGCCTAAGTTACCTTCTTGAATCAAGTCTAAAAAGTCAATTCCAGATGTGTTTGCATATCTCCTAGCATTTGCAACAACAAGCCTTAAGTTAGCTGTCAAAAACGCATCTTTTGCTTCTGCGCCTTTCTTTCTATCTCTTTTGAGTCTTATCTCACCTTTTTTATCTTTAAATTGTTTTTTATGAAGTTTGACAGCAGCTTTTTCACCTGATTCAATTTTTTGGGCTAATTCTACTTCTTGCTCAGCAGTCAATAAGTCAAAGTTACCAATAGCTGTAAGGTATTGACTTACGAGATCAGTAGTAAGTTTTCCTTTGTCGTCAGCTAATTTTTTTGTAAGAGATTTAGCTTTTTCACGAGCAGCTTTTTCCTGTTCAGGTGTTAAAGTCGTGTCTTCATTTGAAAAATCGACCTCTTTAGCCTCAGGTTTTGGTTTTGAAGGAATTGTTTTAGTTACCATCGTATATTTTGACTTTTCCTTTTCTCATCTAGTTACAAAGATGAAGTCTATAACAATGTTTAATTTAAAGCTAATTTGTAGGTAGATTATTTTTTACCTTATCCAGACTTACATATATATAGGTAATCCATAGTAAATCAGCCATTGCTAGGTGAAAAATACTAAGAAATAGAACAATGTTTGATAAAACATTGGTCACACCAAGGAAAATTGCTGCAAAAATCAGAAATTTAAGAAAATTTGTGTTTATATTGAATCTTTCCTGAAGTTGCTTGGATTCAATGTATAAACCTATTGATAGAATTGTTGAAACTATAGGATGAAAAATTCTCAATCTGGTCAATAACTCAGAAGTTTTATCAAAATCATCCATAAAACCTTCGTAAAAAGATGCGCTTGGATATAGTACATCAGCAAGGGCAGTTATTGATCCTGTAGCTCCAGTAAGAAGAAAGAAAATAGATATAATAATAAAGTTTCGATTCCAAAGATTTTTTATGCTGTCTAATTTATTTTCTAGTATTTTATAGAGAATTACGTAGCTAGCTAAAAGGCCGAAAGTATTTACTAGGTGGATTGGTACAGCAATGATTCTAGGTAATGAACTATTTAATCCTACCCATTCAAATACCACGATTACAGCGCCTATTAATGCCTCAAATAGTACAAAAAATGTGAGATAGTTTACTGCGGTTCGTGCAATACTGTTTTTTTCTAATTTTCTTGAATTAATAAAAATATACAAAGTAACAATTAACAAGACTCCGCTAACGCTTCGATGTGAAAACTCAATAATTTCTGATGTATCTGAAAGTGTTGGAATTATTTTTCCTTTGCAAGTTGGCCAAGTTGCACCACATCCATCCCCAGATCCTGTTGCCCTTACAAATGCACCAGCAAGGATAGAGAGTACTGAAAGGACTAAACCTAGTTTTGTGTAAAAAAGTAATCTCACAGTAAGTTATCTAAAAATAAGTTAAAAGAGTCCCAAAATAGTTGAAAAAAACTAAAAATAATTAAACCTAAAATAGAAAGTAGACCAATAGTTTTTAAATTTCTCGAAAAATAAAAACCTATTTGATTTTCATCATATATATATGGTTTTTCTAAAACATTCTGTTCAGGTGCAGCTGTGTCCTCTTCAAAATAGTAATCATCTGCTATGTGTTCAATTTCATTATCAAATTCATACTCCGTAGTATTCTGAGGTTGTTTTTGAAAAAAGTTTCGTAACTTATCAATTTTTGTATTTGTAACATCTATTTTTTCATTTTTTACTTTGAAAATATCATCCTCAGCAGTTTTGACTTGGCTATTTATTTTACTTTGCGAACTGTACCCTTCTAATGATTCACTAATTTCAGTTCCTAGTAATCCTTCTAGTGCATCAACTACCTTGGTTTCAATTGGAAAACTGGTTCCTGATTCCCATTGTTTAACTTCTTTTAGTTTTACACCAGTAAATGAAGCAATCTGTTTATTGCTTAATCCTCTATCTTTCTTAAGTTCATTAAATATTTGGTGAAAACTTTTCATTACATTTAATTCTATTCAAATAATAATTTTTTATATAACTAGTCTTAATAATGGAGGTGAATGAGCGCCTGGTGGGCTCCACAGTCTTCAAAACTGTTGAAAGGTGTAAAAGTCTTTGGCAGGTTCGATTCCTGTCCACCTCCGCTAATTTATACTTTTTTTGTGTTTAATATAAGAAAATGACAGAAGAAAATACCTTAGACAATATTGATTTTGCACCACCTGGATTTAAGGTCTCGCCAGGTTGGAGAGTGGGTCATTTAAGAGAAGAAACTTTTACTAAATCTGGATTATTAGTTCCAGCAGGTAGCGAAAAAACCTCTGAAGCGCTTCCTTTAATTGATGTTGATTCTGGAAATCAGTTTTGGGCAGTTGCAAGTGGTGCATGGAAATTTATATGGCCACCAACAGGTAAGGTTGTTTTGGCAGTAAGAGAGTCTCAAATTATTGCTGAAGAAGAAATCTCTAATAAATCTGATAGTGGACAACTACCTATAATGAAATAATTGAATCAAAGAAATAACCCCAACCAATCCGATAGAAAATTACTAACTGTATCAGACAGAGATATATTTGTAACTACTCAAAAAGCTTTACTAGTAGGAATAATACTAAAAAATGAAATCAGAGCAGATAAAGAAGAATCTCTCAAAGAGTTAATTAACCTAGTAAAAACAGCTGGCTCAAATCCTACAATTATACAAACAAAAAGAGTTGAAAGAGTAGACCCTAAAACTTACATAGGAAAAGGTTCTATTGCAGAATTAGTAGACATTTCCGATGCAAATGACATAGATGTTGTCATATTTGATTGTGAACTTACTCCAAATCAACAAAAAGAACTTCGAGCATTATTTAAATGTGACGTTGTTGATAGAACTGGTTTGATTTTAGATATATTCGCATTACATGCTCAATCTAAGGAAGCAACTTTACAAGTTGAGCTTGCATTATCAATTTATTTAAAACCAAGATTGGCAGGCTTAGGAAAAACTTTAAATCAGCAAGGTGGTGGCATAGGAACTAGAGGTCCTGGTGAGACCAAGCTAGAAACAGATAATCGATTGATTGATAACAGAATTAACAAATTAAAAAAAGAAATAAAAAAAGTTGGTAAACAAAGAGAAGTTCAATCAAGTTTTAGGAAAAAAAATAATACTCCTCTGGTTTCAATAGTTGGATATACAAATGCTGGTAAATCTACTTTGCTTGAAAAAATAACAGAGTCTAAAACCTATGTCGCTAATGAGTTGTTTGCGACTGTAGATTCCCTTCAACGAGAATTAAAAGTAGATGATTTAAGCGAACCAATTATTATTTCTGATACAGTTGGTTTCATACAAAACCTTCCTACAACATTAATTGATTCATTCAAATCAACCCTTACAGTTGTAAAAGAAGCCAATCTGCTTATACATGTTGTTGATGCTGCTTCTGCAATTCCAGAAATGCATATTTCTACAGTGCATGAAATTCTAAAACAAATTGAATCAAATGTGGAAGAGCTTTTAGTCTTCAACAAAATAGATAAAATAGACAAAGCATCGTTAAATTTTTTACAGGAGAAATATGAAAATGCAATTTTTGTTTCTTCAATAAAGCAAACAAATCTTGATAATTTGATTTCAACAATTACTTATAAAATTTTTGGAAATTTAATTGAAGTTAAACTTTTAACAAGTCCTAAGCATCTAGATGCATTACACAAGTTTTCAACAATAAAAAATGTAGTCAATAAAGAAGATCAATTAGAAGTTGAAGTATCAATAAGAAATTATTATCTAAATAATTTAGTTGAAAAGGAAGTTGTTAAAATTCTCTCATGAGTGAAACAATAGGTATTGTTGGCATAGGAGTAATGGGAAAAAATATTGCCTTAAATTTTTCTGATAATGATATAAATGTAGTTGTATTTAACAAGTCTAAAAATAAGATCAGTGACCTTATTCATGAGGGTTCTAAAAAAAATATATCTGGATTTACTAACCTCGATGAATTTGTAAAAAATATTGAAAGTCCGAGAAACATTCTTTTAATGGTTCCATCTGGTGAAGCTACAAATAGTGTTGCAGAAGAATTATTAGATTTGCTCGATCATGACGATATTTTAATTGATGGTGGAAATTCCTTTTATAAAGATAGCCTTGAACTTGGAAATAAATGTAAAAAGAAAAAAATACGCTTTGTAGGAATGGGTGTTTCAGGTGGAGAAACAGGAGCAAGAAATGGACCAGCATTAATGCTTGGTACTGATGACAGCATTCCAGAAAATTTATTATCAATGATCAAATCCATATCAGCAAAAAGTAATTACGGGGATTGCGTTGGCATTTACAAAGGTTACGGTACAGGACACTTTATAAAAATGCTACATAACGGAATTGAGTATGCTGAAATGCAAATACTTGCAGAAAGCTATAGTGTTTTAAAGAGTTCTAACCTTAGTAATGTTGAAATAAGTAATTTTTTTAAAAGTCTTAAAGAAAAAAATCAATCTTCTTACTTAATTGAAATATCTTCTGAAATAATAAAAAAGAAAGCAAATAACGAATATCTGATTGATAATATTAAGCCTGTTGCCAATAACAAAGGCACTGGTAAATTAACTGTAGAAACGTCTCTAGAATACAACTTTCCTTTACCTAGCATCTATGATGCTTTTAACGCTAGAGTAGAAAGTCATTTTCAAAAAATTTGGCCCAAAGTTACACATTCAAAAAATTTAAATATCGATTTGAATAAATTAGAAAATACAATATATTTTGCACGTCTTTCAACTTTGATTCAAGGGATTTTATTTATTGAGCATTTCAGCAACAAGGAAAGCCTTGAAATTCAAATTTCAGAAGTATTACAAAATTGGCTATCTGGTTGCATAATACGATCTGACTTACTTAAAGAAATCAGAGAAATTTATGATGAATTTTCAACAAATACATCCATTGTTGAAATTGAGGAAATACAAAATCAATTAGAGGAGAAATTGGATGACATTAAAACAACAATTAATGAATCTGTTAAAAGTCAGGTTCCCCTACCGGTAATTTTTTCCTCATATAATTGGTATATCAATTCCTCTAATAATTTTAACCCTTCATCACTAATCCAAGCTCAGCGAGATTTTTTTGGTGCACACATGGTTCAACTATTAAATGAAGATGAATTTATACACTTAGACTGGGTTTGATTCTCATATAAACTACAATTTGCTAATGAATCAAAATATTTTACTTCCAAAATTAGCAATACCTAACAGATATGAAATAAGTCTTGATGTTGACCTTAAAAATTTTAAATATCTTGGAAAAGAAATTGTATTCATCGAGGTTGTAGAGGACACTGACGAAATACATTTACACTCAGTTGGTTTAACAATCAATTCTTCTTTTATAGAAGATGACAATGGTACACATATTGACGGGTCTGTAAATTATCTAAATGAAGATGAGAAAATAATAATAAATTTTGAAGAAAAAGTTACTTCTGGTGACTGGAAATTATATATTGATTTCGAAGGTGATGTTGTTGATGATTTAAGAGGTTTTTATAGAAGCAAGTTTGTAGATGAAAATAATGAACAACATTGGATAGCTACAACCCAATTTGAGCCTACTTCTGCAAGAATGGCTTTTCCTTGTTGGGATGAACCAGAATATAAGTCAGTTTTTTCAATTACTCTTACATCTGATAAATCAGATATAAGAGTAAGCAATGAAAAAGTCATCAGCGAAACAACCTTGAACGAGAGAACTACAAGTAAGTTCGAAGACTCAATGAGAATGTCAACATATCTTGTTGCTTTTGTGGTTGGTCCTCTAGAAATTACTGAAATAGGAAAATCTAAAACAACAGATGTTCGAGTAGTTCACAGGCCTGGATTTGGACACCAAACAAAATTTGCTGGAGAAGCGGCCATAAAAATTTTGGACTTTTTTGAAAATTATTATGACATAAATTATCCAGGAACGAAATTAGATTTAATAGCTATCCCAGATTTTGCTATGGGAGCCATGGAAAATGTCGGTGCTGTAACTTTTAGAGAAACTTTGCTGTTGATTGATGTTGAAAAGGCCACAAGAGCAGAGTTGTCTAGGTCTGTTGAAGTTGTTGCGCATGAACTTGCACATATGTGGTTTGGGGATTTAGTAACAATGAAGTGGTGGGATGGAATTTGGCTAAATGAAGCATTCGCAAGTTTAATGGAAGTGATTGCCTCAGAAGCTACCTATCCTGAATTTAAGTTGTGGAATGAATTAAATCTAGCAAGAAGTCAGGGTTTTAATGTGGATTCGCTTAAATCTTCAAGACCAGTTGAGTTTGAAGTTGCAACACCAGAAGAAGCAGAAGAAATGTTTGACGTTCTAACGTATCAAAAAGGTTCTACTGTTTTAAGAATGTTTGAAACGTTTATTGGTGAAGAAAATTTTAAAAAAGGTGTCAGAAATTATTTGAACAAACACAAATATAAAAATACCCACTCATCTGATTTGTGGACAGAACTTTCTGAAGAAACAGAATATGATTTAGAAGATATCCTGCCCACTTGGATAAAACAAGAAGGCTACCCAATAATTAGTGTTGAACATAATGAAAATACAAATTTTATTTTTTCGCAATCAAAGTTTTTAGTTGACGGCGATACTGATGATTCATTATGGAAAGTTCCTATAAATATTCGTTTTTTAGATAATGGTAAAAGTCAAAAAGTTCTTTTAGAAAGCAAGACTGACTCTTTTGACCTTATTGGCAATGTTCCATTTATCAATAACGGAGGTTGGTCCTTTTTCCACTCAACATACGACGCTGAACATCTAAATGAGATTATTCGCTACTTTGATGATTTGGATATTAATGAAAAATATCGACTGCTTGAAGACTCATGGATGTCTTTAAGAACAGAGAAACTGACCCTAGAAAGTTTCCTAAAACTAATTGATTTATATAAGAATGAAACGGATAAAAATATATGGTCTTTAGTTTCAGGGATATTTGCCACTCTTCATAAGATAGATTCAAGTAATGAACTAGAAAATTACATCGCTAAATTCTGTAAACCATTATTGGACAAATTAGGAAGCGAGTATATAGAAGGCATAGATCAAGAAATGTCGCAATTAAAATCATTAATTTGTTTTTTGTATGCAAAGTACTCAAAAGATGATAAATTTGTTTCACATTTCACAGATCAATTTAATTCAGAAAAATATAAAGACTATTCTGATGGAAATTACTATAACTTAGTCCTATCTGTATCAGGACTAGACAAATCAATTTCAATTAATAATTATTTGAATAACTTCATTAATTCAGATTCTCCACAAATTGAAGCTAGGTTTAGATCAAGCCTTCCAGGAGTTAATGATCCAGAGACTCCAAAAGTAGTTATTGAATCAATACTCAATGAAACTATAAGAGGTGCTGATGCCCCATACCTACTTGCTGGCCTGATATCACACCATGAAAATGGAAAAAATGCTTGGGAAATTATAAAGTCAAACTGGGAAAATTTACTGAAAGTAATGCCAGAATGGACTTCATCACGAATTCTTGATGGACTCCCGTCGATTTATGAAGAAAATTTAGGAAAAGACATCCAAAATTTCATAAAATTAAATCCGCTTCCATCTGCAGAAAAAATAATGAAGCAAAAGTTTGAAAGATTAAATGCAAATATTAAATTTAAAAATTCAATAAATAGTGAATTAAAAAAGGCTAAATTTGTATAAAAGGAGATGAAATGAAACCAAGAATTGCTGTATTTTTACAACCTCAACATGCAGAGTATGACCAGATAAGGAAAGCTGCAAAGGAATCAGAACAAATAGGTGCAGATGTAATTTACAACTGGGACCATTTCTATCCTCTATACAAAGAAGATGGTACGCAATGGGAAGAAGGGGAAAGAAGAGAGGGAAAGCATTTTGAATGTTGGACCATGCTAGCTAGCTGGGCTGAAGTGACAGATAAGATTGATATAGGTCCCTTAGTTACATGTAATTCATATAGAAATCCTGAACTTCTAGCTGATATGGCTAGAACAGTTGATCACATATCTGATGGAAGGGTAATTCTTGGAATCGGCTCGGGTTGGTTTGAACAAGATTATGAAGAGTATGGTTATGAGTTTGGCACAGCAATATGGAGACTCAAAGAACTAGAAAAATCATTGGAGAGAATTGTAAAAAGGATGGGTAAATTAGATCCGCAGCCTAAAAGAAAGATACCCATACTAATCGGAGGTGGTGGAGAAAAAGTGACTCTTAGGCTGGTCGCACAGTATGCAGACATTTGGCATGGATTTGCAACGAAAACAGAAGAACGAAGTGGCATTGAAACTGTAGCACACAAAAATTCAGTATTAAACAATTGGTGTTCTGAAGTAGGAAGAGATCCAAATGAAATACAAAGATCAATTGGTATAGATATTAAAAGAATTGACCTTGCCGATGATCTGTTGGAAGCTGGAGCTACTGAAGTAACTTTAGCCGTTAATGGACCAGGATATGATTTATCTTTAGTCAAAGAATGGATTGCATGGAGAGATTCAAAAGAATAGACAGCAAGACATGGATATATTAATTCTCATATTTGGATTTGTAGTAGGATTAATTTTTTTAGTAAAGGGTGCAGATGAAATGGTTGATTCTGCTATCCAGATCGCCCTAAAATTCAAAATTCCCAGCTCTATCATAGGCGCAACATTTATTGGATTTGGTACATCTGCACCAGAATTGTTTGCAAGTACGGGAGCCGCATTAAATGGAGATTTGGATCTGGGAATTGGAAATATAGTAGGTTCAAATATAGCTAATTCATTACTTGTAGTAGCCGTTTTGTACCTTGCAATTCCAAAAGACTTTGATAAAAAAATTAAGCTTAATCAGCTTAGTCCGGTTTGGATGGCAATCCTCACCACTGTATTTGTATCAACTTATGTTCTCTTCAGTAGCTTTCCGCTTTACTTAGGAATTGTCCTGTTGGTTTTGACAATTTATGTAGTTTACAAAATGGTAAGTACTGACAGTGTTGAAGAAGATGATTTCAAAACTGAAGAAAAAAACTACGTATGGCTCAGGGGATTACTTTCTTTAGCCGCAACTCTTTATGGAAGTCAATTAGTAGTTGATAATGCAGTTAAGCTAGCAGAAAGATTTGGCGTTTCATCTTTAGTAATAGGTTCAACAATTATTGCAATTGGTACTAGTCTTCCGGAAGTTGCTGGAACAATAGCAGCAGCGAGGATGAGAAAACCTGACATTGTTTTTGGAAATATTTTTGGTTCAAATCTTTTTAATATTGGATTAGTTGGTGGTGTAGCAATTTCAATAAGCCCTGGAAATATTCTTTCAAGAATTGATTACCAGCTATTTATGATGTATTTTGTTTCTTTTCTTGTAATATTTTTATCAAGAAATGTCATTAAAAGAAACTTTGTTGTTGGGTATTCTTTTATAGCTTTTTATCTTCTATTTATTATTAGTCTTTTTTAATATTTTTATTTTTTAAGAAAAAGATTAGTCCTAAAAATGCGAGAAGGGATCCTCCAATTTGATTCCAAGTAAATACACCTATCGTAGAATCTCCCATTCCAAATCTTAAAGTGTCTAGAAATGCTCTTTGAGTTCCATACCATACTGCCCATAAACCAATCCAAGATCCTTTCCCGAATTCATAACGATTTTGTAATGATCTAAAAATAAAGAAAACAATTAACGCAAGGATTAAGTCATACAGTGCAACGTGATGGAATGTTCCACAAGTTAGCAGTGGCTCCATACATTCTAATGAATTGTGTTGTGGGGCAACGTCATATCCCGGCTTAATCTCATAACCTAAAAAGAAGCTTGTTTCTCTTCCTAGATGTTCAACGATAGCAAGATCGCCAATTCTTCCAATAACAGTTCCAAGTATTAATCCTGTGGCAGCGTAATCTCCATATTGTTTAAAGTCTTCTTTATTAAAAATGCTAATTTTTAGATATGCAGCAATAATTCCCCCTGCCATACCACCCATAATTGAATAGCTACCGGCTAATGTAAAAACATCGCTTAATCCATACCCTGGATTCGCATACCATTGTGCAGGTATAGTAAAAAATCTTGCACCAAGAATGGCTCCAAAGATTGCCCAGGTTAGCGCCTCGGAGAATAAAATTGAGTTCGCACCGTCTTGTTCTGAGAGCTTTAAAGCATGACTAGCCCCAAAATAAAATCCAATTGCTGCAAAAACTCCATGTAAGGAAAGAAACACTGGCCCAACTTTAGTAATTGGTATTGGAGGATAAGTTATTGAAAAAAATATTTCTTCCATGATTAAGTATTCCTTATTGTAAAAAGAATGTCAGCAATCATAGACAAAAATATTACTGCTAGATAAGTATTAGAAAGCACAAAGTACGATATTGGTTTGATTTTGTCTGAGTACAAACCATAAGATTTAATCATTAAATAGATTCCAAAAATTAATGCCAAAAATAAATAAATCAAACCAAGCTGTAATACCGGTGCTATTAAAAGAGATGTTATTACGGTGGCACATGAATAAACACCAATAAAAATTGATGTTCTTTTTTTTGATTCTTGGGTTGGCAACATTGGAAATTCTGCACCCCTGTAGTCTTCTACATTTTCAATTGATAACGCCCAAAAATGAGCAGGGGTCCACAGAAAAACAAGTAGAAATAAAAGCCATGATCCCGTGTCAAGTTCAGTTCCTGTTGCAGCCCATCCTATAAGAACAGGGGCAGCCCCAGCTGCACCCCCAATAACAATATTTTGATTTGTTCTAGGCTTTAAAATCAATGTATATATAAATGAGTAAAAAATATTTGCCATTAATGCAATATATGCTGCTAAGGGAGTTGTTTGAGTGTATAAAATCAAAAATCCTATAAGTGCCAACAGAATTGAATATATATACGCATTTTTAACCGAAATAGTTCCAACAACAAGAGGCCTGTCAGATGTTCTTGCCATTAATTTATCAGTTTCTATTTCAAAAATTTGATTCAAAACATTAGCGCTTATTGCTAAAGCCGTACCACCAAATAATGTAAACAAAACTAACTCAACAGGTGGAAAGCCATATATAGAGACAACCATTGATGGTACGGTTGTAATAAGTAACAGCTCAACAATTCTTAATTTAGAAAGTTTTAAATAATTAGAAGCAACTTTTTTTGTTTGAACCTTCATAGTGACATAGTACTTTAATTACACTATATATTGTTTGAACGCTATTCTTAAATATTGTTGATAATATAAATATGCTTGTGAAAAAAATTTTTAAGTTAAAGAATTTAAAATATGTGCTGCTAGTTTTCATCTCTGCATGTATTGAAGATGCTCCTCTCGACTCCCTTAGCCCTGAGGGTCCTTATGCAAGATCAATCGACGAACTATTCTGGATAACTTTTTGGATTGCTGTTGTGATCTTCGTAATAGTGCAGGGTGCGCTACTTCTGTCAGTTTTTGTATATAAAGAAAAACCGGACTCTCCAGAGCCAAAACAAATTCATGGAAATACAAAACTCGAAATATTATGGACAGTCATACCTGTATTAATTTTGGCTGCAATCGCAGTCCCAACAGTAAGAACAATCTTTGATTTAGCAAGAGAACCAGAGAATGCTCTTAAAATTGAAGTGATTGGTCATCAATGGTGGTTTGAATATAAATATCCTGATTATGGAATAACTACTGCAAATGTTTTAGTGATTCCAGCAGACAGACCTGTCCGACTTGAAATGTGGTCAAACGATGTTCTTCATAATTACTGGGTACCAAAATTAAATGGAAAAAGATACCTCGTACCTGGACAGACAACTTATCTTAATCTTCATGCGGACTCGCCTAATGAGTTTTGGGCACAGTGCGGAGAGTATTGTGGATTAAGCCATTCGAAAATGCGCGGTAGAGTTTTATCATTATCCCAAAGTGATTTTGATGCATGGGTAAAAAATGAACAGAGAGATGCTACTGCATTTAGTACTGATGATTTGTCTTTAGCGGCAGAAGGACAACAAGTTTATTTAAATGCTGGTTGTACACAATGCCATGTAATTAATGGTGTCTGGGATGTTCAGGGTGATAGAATCGCACCAAATCTTACTCATTTTGCCAATCGAAATGTTTTTGCTGGTGCGGCATTAAAAAATAATCCGGAAAATCTTACAAAATGGCTTGCTAATCCCGCAGAGATAAAACCTGGTACATTTATGCCTAACCTAGAATTGACTGAATCAGAAATTAATGCTTTAATTGCGTATCTGGAGACACTTAAATGACAAAAATAATTGAGCCAAATAAACAAAGTAATATCTTTAGAAGGCCTTCTTCCGAGACAGGTATATGGAGTTGGATAACAACTGTGGATCACAAAAGAATCGGTATCATGTATGGCTATGCCGCATTCTTCTTTTTATTAATTGGTGGACTTGAAGCATTAATATTGAGAATTCAGCTTTCACAACCAGATAATAATTTCTTAACGGCTGCAGAGTACAATGCGATGTTTACCATGCACGGAACAACAATGATCTTTTTGGCGATAATGCCTATCAGCGCTGCATTCTTCAATTATTTACTTCCATTACAAATTGGGGCTAGAGATGTTGCTTTTCCAAGACTTAATGCTTTGTCTTTCTGGATATTTATATTTGGAGGAGCTTTCCTTTACTCTACTTTTATTTTTGGAACTGCAGGTGCTCCGGAAGGTGGATACCTTGCTGAAGAAGTTGGTTGGCTAGGTTCTGCTCCTAACGGTGGTTGGTTTGGATATCAACCAAATGCTGGAATGAAATATTCGCCTGGCACAGCGATGGATTATTGGGCAATTGGTCTTCAGATTTTAGGAATAGCATCACTTATATCTGCATTTAATTTCATTACGACAATTATCAACATGCGTACAAAAGGTATGAGATTTATGAGGATGCCAGTATTTACATGGATGACTTTTGCTGTTTCATTCTTACTTGCGTTTTCTCTACCTATCATTGCAATCGCACTTTTTTATGTAACATTTGATAGAAAATTTGGAACTACTTTCTTTCTTACTGAAGGAGGTGGAGATCCGGTTCTCTGGCAGCATTTATTTTGGCTCTTTGGTCATCCAGAAGTATATATTCTAATTCTTCCAGCATTTGGTATAGTCTCTGAGGTTCTTCCTACTTTTGCTAGGAAGCCATTATTTGGTTATGCAGCAATTGTTTTTGCTGGTTTTGGAATTGCATTTATAGGTTTCGGAGTATGGGCACACCATATGTTTGCGTCAGCAATTAGTCCTGTAGCTCAAGCGGGCTTTGGACTATCAACAATGGTTATAGCTGTACCCACGGGTGTAAAAATCTTTAATTGGCTGGGTACTATTTGGGGCGGAAAAATCAAACTCAACACCCCTATGTTGTTTTCTTTAGGTTTTATTGGGATGTTTGTTATTGGTGGATTAAGTGGTGTAACACATTCTGTAGTGCCTGCGGACACTCAACAAACTGATACTTATTACATTGTTGCTCATTTTCATTATGTACTTTTTGGAGGGGCATTGTTTGGCATCTTTTCAGGACTTTACTACTGGTTTCCAAAGGTTTGGGGCAAAATGTACAATGAGACTTTAGGAAAAATTCATTTTTGGCTAATGTTAATCGGCTTTAATCTTACTTTTGGTCCTATGCATTGGTTAGGGCTGCAAGGCCAAGTTAGAAGAACCTGGGTCTATGCTGAAGAAACTAATCTTCAATTTTGGAATATTATTGTGACCATTGGTGCATTTATAATTGCTGTCTCAATAATTGTTTTTATGATTAATTGGATTTTCTCAAAGAGAAATGGAGAGAAAGCTCCATTTGACCCTTGGGATGCTAGAACAATTGAGTGGACTATCCCATCACCAACTCCTGTATGGAACTTTTCAAAAGCTCCAGAAGTGAAATCATTAGATGATTTTTGGCATGCGAAATATGAAGAAGACGAGGAAGGAAGAGCAGTAAGAAAAGAGTCAGCTGATCAAATGCTATTAGATCTTGAAGAAGAGGGTCTTAATCCAACAGAAAATATAGTATTGCCTAACCCTTCGTATTTTCCAATTGTACTTGCTGCAGGATTACCATTTTTGGGTTACGCAGTTATTTATAAATCTATTCCACTTGCTTTGGTTGGTGCTTTGCTTCTTTTAATTGGAGGTTTTGGCTGGGGAACAGAACCATTAGAAGAAGAGGTTGAAGAAAATTTAGAGCATGAGTAGTTCTCATTCATATCCACACGAACCTACAGGAGTAGAAACCAGAAAACTTGGAATGTGGGTGTTCCTTTCAACTGAAATATTATTTTTTGGAACTTTAATAACCACTTTTATGATTTTTAAAGGAAGAGACTTTCCAGGTATCAAACTAACAGATGTTTATGACATACCATTTACGTCAATTAGCTCTTTTATACTCTTGATGAGTTCTTTAACAATGGTTTTAGCTCACAATGCTCTGGAAGCAAATGATCAAGAAAAGACTAGGGTTTGGCTTTTAGCAACTGCGATGTTGGGTTCAGTATTTTTAGCAGGCCAGATTTATGAATTCACAGAGTTTTATCATAAAGGTTTTGAACTTACTACAAACATCTTTAGTTCAACTTTTTATGTATTAACAGGTTTTCATGGACTTCATGTATTTATTGGTGTAGTCCTTCTTCTTGCGCTTTGGGGTATTGGACAAAGACAGCGAGGACTGAACTTAGAAGGTGGAATGAATCTTGAGTTTGTAGCCCTTTACTGGCACTTTGTCGATATAGTCTGGATAGTATTGTTTACAGTAGTATATTTAATTTAAGATGTCTGAAAATCATATAGAGCACCCTACTCCAAAAAGATATGTACAAATTGCAATAGTACTTGGAATACTTACGGCTATTGAAATAGCTTTATATTACACAGAAGACATTGTAGGAGTGTTTACTGATCCTATATTGATAATTCTAGCTGTAGGAAAATTCATAATTGTAGTTGGATGGTTTATGCATCTTCGTTTTGAAAATAAAATGGTCAATAGATTCTTCGCTGGTGGAATGATATTGGCTTTGTTTTTATTTGCAATTGTAATGATCGAGCGGGCATCAGCTAACTTTTTTTAATTCTTAATGGAAAACTTACCTTGGCACCCTCATTATGACGTATGGGCACTAATCATTTCATTAGTTATATTTTTTGAACTATCAACAAAAAATGAAATAATTAAAAAAGAAAAAAGAAGGCTGTGGTATTCAGGCCTTTTAATTCTTTGGGTTTTTACCGACTATCCAATTCATGACATTGGTGAAAAATATTTGTTTTCTGTTCATTCTGTTGAGCACCTAGTTTTAGCTTTGGTCTCACCTCCTTTACTACTTATGGGCATGCATAAAGATATGAAAAAATTAGTGTCTGTAAAGCCTTTAATAATGGTTCTTAAAATAACTTCAAAACCAGTTGTGGCATTCTTTTTGTTTAATTTTGTAATGGTTGGAATGCACTGGTCTTCAGTTGTAAATCTTATGGTAACCAACACATTGTTTCATTTCATGATACATTCTGTAATGCTCCTAGTCTCATTAAATATGTGGATACCGGTAATTGGTTTTAATGATGAAATCAAACCGTTAAATTCAGCTGCAAGAATAGGCTATTTATTCCTTCAGTCACTACTTCCTACAATACCTGCAAGCTTTCTAGCATTTGGCACTGAGCCCTTATATAGCGCTTACTTAAATACTGAGAGCATTTTTAATATTTCAGTTATCAACGACCAGACACTTGCAGGGTTAATTTTAAAACTCGGAGGAGGAATAATACTCTGGATATCCATCTTAGTTATATGGATGAAGTGGTATCAAGATGAAAAAACGTTCGATGACGTAGTTAGAAATAGTTCAACAGACTAGAATTATATAGATTTAATATGGATGGACAAAAATTAGAACAATTGAGTAGCTCTAGCGGTATACCCCTGGACTTACTTTCCCGGTCAATCCAAGCTAGAGCAGAAGCTTCTGGTGTCACATCAGATGATATTCTGAATAGTTGGAGCGGTGGAGATGCTATACCAGCTCCTACTGCAGTGGTAGCTGCTACTGAAGAAAAAGAAATAGTAGTTGAAGAGCAAGTTGCTACCAGTGAAATTGAAGAAGTAATAGAAGAGTCTCCTGCTGAAGTTCAAGTTGAAGAAGTTAGTGCTGTGACAACTCTTTTGATTGAGGATGCTCCCCCTCCTGTATCTATAAGTCAAAAAATATTAAAGTCCTTAAAATACGGACTGGGTTTTGGAGTTTTGGCTGGATTTATTCAAGGACTACTAGCAAGTTCATATCTTTATGATGGTTTGATATTAGAGGCTGAAACTCAAAAGCTAATCGCTGAATACAATACTGTTTCTTTTGTGCTTATAGTGTCACTAACAACAGCATTTATTGGTGCTATAAATTCATTGAATATCAAAAAATTTCTTGATACAAACTTTGAAGGCTTTGGAGTGCTGACAAACGATAGAGAATCAATATACACTGGTGTTGGATTGGGTCTCGTGTTTGGATCCTCTTCGGCTTTCTACGTAATAAATAGCATCGGTCAGTCAATAGAAGGAATTCTACCAGAAGATCCAGTTACAAATCTTATAAGCGTCGGAGGGGCATTTTGGAGAATAGTAATTTTAGCAACAATCATACAGGCAACAATTTCTGTACTTACTATGATCTTAGGAGTTCCAAAAGGCTTAGAAAGTGATGAAAATATTGAAGCAAACAAAATTAGAAATAGAATCGTCGGCTCAATAGTCATCCCACTGGGTTCTATTGTTGTGGGTGGAGTCATTGCCGTAGCAATTGCTCAGGTTTTCCTTAACTTTCATGAATATGCGCCTTTATTTGCCTTAATAATATCAGCTGCAATATTGCTGTTTGCAAGCGTAATGAGTTCAGCGCCAAAAATTAAAATTACCAGAAATGAAGTATTGATTGCATCTGCAGGTGTAATAACTTTAATAATCATCATTGCAAGTGTTGCGGCAAGCCAACACTAAGTTTATGAATCAAGCTTTCAATCAAATAGAGACTGTAAAAGAATATTTGACGCTGGATAGGTGGTCAGATATTAAAAGAGACTATTCTCCAGAAAGCATAAGTTCTTTGAGACCTTCATTTAAAGTAGAACATACCTTGTCTGAGATTGGATCAAATTCGCTTTTTAACTTACTTAGCAGAGAAGACACTTGGGTTTCTGGACTTGGCGCAGCAACAGCTCAACAAGCACTCCAAATGTTTCACCTTGATTATGAAATTATATATGTAAGTGGTTGGCAAGTAGCAGCAGAAAGTAATTTAGGTGTAAATACTTATCCAGATTTATCTTTGTATCCATCGAACAGTACTCCAAATTTTGTCAAAAAAATAAATAACACTCTGGTTAGAAGAATGTCTGAACTTAATAAAAAACAAATACCTCCAATTGTTGCAGATGGCGAATCTGGATTTGGTGGAGTTTATAATGTTTTTGAACTCACTAATCAATTCATCGATGCCGGAGTCTCAGGAGTACATTTTGAAGATCAACTTGCATCAGAAAAAAAATGTGGACACGTAGGTGGCAAGGTTGTAATCCCAACGCATGAATATATTAAGAAATTAAATTCTGCAAGGTTAGCTAGTGATGTTGCAGGAGTACCAATAATTTTAATCGCAAGAACAGATGCGTTAAATGCCAAACTAATAACGTCTGATTTTGATGATAGAGATAGTCAATTCTTAAGCAAAAATAGAACAAATGATGGGTATTTCTTAATTGATAAAAATCAGGAAATGGCAATTTCTAAGTCCCTAAGTTATGCAGAATATGCAGATATCATTTGGTGCGAAACCAACTCACCAGATTTAGGATTTGCAAAAGAGTTTGCAGACGAAATAAAAAACCAATATCCAAATAAAATATTAGCTTATAATTGCTCTCCGTCTTTCAATTGGTTGGATAAGTTTAGTAAAAAAGAAATCGAAAATTTTCAAAAGAATTTAAATGAGTATGGTTATAAATTACAATTTGTATCTCTTGCAGGATTTCATTCAATGGCTAGCTCAATGTATGATTTAGCGAATAAGTACAAGGGTGGAAATATGAATGCAATAATTGAGCTTCAAAAATTTGAAACAAATCTGTCTAAGGAAGGTTACACAGGCATTAAGCATCAACAAGAAGTTGGTGGAGACTACTATGAAAAAATTGGTGAAGCATTACTTGGTGAAGAATCAGACCTACTTTCGAAAAAAGACTCTACAGAGAATACACAATTTTAATAGAATATAAAAATGACATATTTTAAAAACAAAACAGTAATTATGAGCGGAGGCTCACGTGGTGTTGGTCTCGAGATTGCAAAAGCACTGGGCAAAGACGGAGCAAATATTGCAATCCTAGCAAAAACTACAGAGCCACACCCAACTCTTCCCGGCACAATCTTTACTGCAGCTGATGAGATTGAGGAGGTCGGAGGAAATGCACTCCCGATAGTTTGTGACATTAGGTACGAGGATCAAGTAGAAGCAGCAGTTGAGGAAACAGTAAATAAATTTGGTGGTATTGATATTTGTATCAATAACGCAAGTGCAATACATTTAACCGATACTGTCAATACGCCTATGAAAAGATACGACTTGATGCACAACATTAATGTGCGTGGCACTTTTATGCTTAGCCAAAAATGTATACCTCATCTTATAAAAGGAGATAACTCTCACATTTTGACGCTTTCACCACCTTTAGATATAGCGCGAAAGTGGTTTGGTATGACTCTTGCTTACACAACTGCAAAGTATGGAATGTCACTTGTTGCACATGGTCTGGCTGAAGAACTTGGAAAGCACAATGTTGCATCTAATTGTCTTTGGCCAAGAACCTCTCTTGACACCGCAGCTGTAAGAAATGTAATCGGAGAAGAGCTAGTAAAAGGTTCCAGGAAGCCTTCAATATATGCTGATGCCGCATATGCCGTATTAAAAAGAGACTCTTCATCATGCACCGGTAATTTCTTTTTAGACCAAGATGTACTTGAGGAAGAAGGCGTTACAGATTTTGATCAGTACGCAATAGATCCAGAGGCAAAGCTAGTATCAGACTTTTTTGTAGATGACAATCCTGATGATTGGATTCAGGCTTAGTTACCTAAAAAGTCTATTACGCTTTCCCAGCCTTTAGAAACACCTTTATAGAACTCTGTATAGTTACATTTTGAGCAAGTTACTGCTAAAAACTTTCTATTCTGTATATTCATAAATCTTGACCAAGTTTTACCAGTCATTGTCACTGTGTCTTCAGAATATTCAGTTGATTCACATTTAGGACATGTCCAAATTTTTTGTTGTGTTGGATATCTTTCTTCCATATTGTTATACTAATTATTTTTTTAGATGGAATCTGCAATTTTAGAAAGGTAAAATTTAGTATGCATAATATTCTGCGCATACTTTTTTTATCTTTTCTTATGATGCTTTTTGCATGTGGAGGTGAAGAATCTGCGAATTTGGATCCACAAGTTATAAGAGTCGTCGATGATGAGTTTTCTCCAAAAGTTTTAAGAGTTGAACCTGGTACTACAGTAATTTGGGAATCTGGTGGAGCAAATGATCATAATGTGATTGCGAGTGACGGTTCATGGCAAGCAATATCATCAGACTATTTTGAATATGGAATTATTACAAAAGGCGATCAATATGAACATACATTTAATGAACCAGGAGTTTACGATTATTACTGTCCATATCATGGAACTAACAACAAAGGTATGGTCGGTACAGTTATTGTAGGTGATGTTAATTATGCAGTTGAGCCTGAAAAAGTGATCGTCAGTTTAAGTGAAAATGTTTTGAGTGTAGGGCAGGGTGAAAAATTTACAAAAATTCAAGATGCTGTTGATGTTGCACAAGAAGGAGATTTGATACTCATTAACCCAGGAGTTTATAACGAAAGCATAACTGTAACTACTTCGTATTTAACACTGAGGGGTACTGATAGAAACAAAGTGATAATAGATGGCCAATTTATGAGTGAAAACGGAATACAGATTTATGATACAGATGGGGTAACAGTTGAGAATTTATCTGTAAGAAACTTTACATTAAATGGCGTATATTGGAATACAGCAAAAGGGTTTAAAGGTTCTTATTTAACTGTTTACAACAATGGAGATTATGGTGTTTATGCATTTAATTCAACTGACGGTGTATTTGATAATATATACGCTTCTGGACACCCTGATAGTGGAATTTATATAGGGCAGTGCTATCCCTGTAATTCATTAATCTACGATAATGTAATTGAGGGTAATGCATTAGGATATTCAGGAACAAATGCTGGAGGTCACCTATATTTATATAACAATATATGGCGTGATAATATGTCAGGTATTGTTCCAAATACTCTTGACTCTGAGCTTAATCCTCCTGGTAGAGAAACAACAATTGTAGGAAATCTTGTGATTAATAACAATAATTATGAAGCTCCTACAAACCGATTTGGCGTTGTAGCTAAAGGTATGGGAATTGTTGTTCCTGGAAGGGTTGGAGATGTCATTGAAAAAAATCTAGTAATTAATCATGATCGTTATGGAATTGTTGCAAGTCCAATGCTTGATGCAAATTTATACTTTTCACAACATGTAAGTGTTGTTGATAATGTTGTTTTAGATTCTGGTTATACAGATTTGGCCTTAGCGGGTCCTTGGGGTCCTGGAAACTGTTTTGAAAATAATATTTACCAAACAAGCACACCTCCATTACTTGAGCAAGTACATAACTGTAGTTCTGTAAATTCAACTAATATACTTGCTAGGTTTCCTCTACAAGGTGATCCTTCGGGGCTTATGATGCTTGCTGGATTTTTTGCTGATGCACAAACTACTGATTTAGACAAAAATAGATACAAAGAATACCCGTGGCCAAAAGAACAAGTGAATATGGAATTTTCTGATATTAACAAGCCGTCTCCCGCAATAAATTTATTTTATGTACCAAACTTAGAAGAGATAAATGTACCTACAAACTTACTTAATGAGGATTTAGAAAATTACTACAATGCTGAAAAGGAGATAATTATGAGCGGAGTTCCAATTTCAAGCCCAACATTATGGCAGCTGTTATTTCAACTTTACGGATACTTAATGCCGTTTGTGTTGTACGCTGCTTGGGCTGCTTTAGCAATAAAAGATATTGACTCTAACGACAAAGTAAATGGAAGTATGAAATATGTGTGGTTGGGGGTGGTTTATCTAGTGCCGTTTTTTGGTGTTCTTGTTTACCATCTTGCTGGACCAAGTGCTATATCGCGCAGCATGAAGCTAGCGGCTATAGTTGGTGGTCTATTTAGCTATATTGCAATACTTGTTGCTGGTGCAGTAATTAGTGGCTTAGTTTAAAGTAAAACTTAAATTTAATTTATGTCTTTTGAAAAGATACTTTGCTTTGGATCATTAAACCCTGATTTAATTTACTTTGTTGATGAAGTACCCAAAAAAGGTGATGATATCAGAAGTTCAGATTCACTTATCAGAGCGGGTGGTACAGCAATTAATTGTGCTGAAAAAATTGTTCTTTGGAACAAATCTGTTCATGTAAGAGGAAATAGCATTGGTAAAGATCCTTTAGGAGAATATTTAGTAAATCATCTTAAGTCAAAAAATATTAACCATCATGATTTAATAATCGATAAAGGTACCACACCGACTTGCTCAATCTTTGTAGACAAAACAGGAGAAAGAACTATTGTTTCTTCAGGGTACCAAAAGTCAAGTTGGAACAACTTTGATGATATAGATTTATATGACTCACTAATGTTGGATCGATATTCAATTGAATTTGTAAAAGAAGACCTTATTGAAATTCAAAAAAATAAAAATTTGTTTGTTAGCCAAGCGGGATATGAACACAAGATTGATTACAAATTAGATTTTTTAACCGTAAGTAAGGATGAAATTACTGTGAATGAAGCAAATGATTTAGTAGATTCAAAAACCGTGAGATATATCTTATTAACATCGTCAAATCTACCAGCAAGATTAATTAGTCTTGAAGGAGCAATAGAGATTGTTCCTCCTGATTTTAAAACCATAAATGCAAATGGGGCTGGTGATACAACAGCTG
>Ga0255761_10000416_pt1 | contig 39127 bp, 27 predicted proteins | sample 071ome_29_FD_179961 | JGI IMG/M metagenome (GOLD analysis project Ga0255761, IMG submission 179961) | Coastal salt marsh microbial communities from the Groves Creek Marsh, Skidaway Island, Georgia - 071407BT metaG (version 2) | ecosystem: Environmental > Aquatic > Marine > Intertidal zone >... | reverse complement strand
CTCAACGGTCGTTGAACTTGAAAAAAAAGCTCAGCTGTTCAAACACACGCCATAATCTGTACCCATAACGACACTGTAGAGCTTTTCGAAATTTCATTTCTATCATATTGTGTGCCAAACAAGTCCAATGGAATCATGAGCGGTCACGTTTTGGAGTAAATCGATACTACTTAGTACTTAGTACGAGTACCTATCGATAGTACTAGTACTTATTACCTGTACTGTACTAGTACTTTACTTGTACAACTCCTAAAGTACTCATCTGGAAAATTGTGACTCTTTATTACCCACTACGCCCGTCACTGGCGAGTCAGTTGGCTGAACTCTTTAGTGGGGCAGTTCGTCGAGGCAGCACTGTTGCCGACACGGGCGGACGAGTGATACGCGCACCATCAACAGTCTATCTTAAAGCCTTGGTATTTCGCGTTCGTTAAAGATGGTTTACGAACCTAAGGCAGGTCTTAAGGATGTTGAGCAGTACCAGAGAATGTATGAAACCTCCATAAAGGACCCTGAGAAGTTTTGGTCTTCAATTGCGGGGCAGTTCGTTTGGGAAAAAGAATGGGACGCGGTGCTTGAAAGTAATTTCGACACTTCTTGTGGTCCGGTCAGTAACTCCTGGTTTATCGGGGGTCGCACGAATTTGGCGTGGAACTGCGTAGACGCAAATATTGACAAAGGGCTCGGTGATAGTGCTGCCCTCATCTGGGAAGGAAATGAACCTGGTGAACAGTCTGAACTCACTTACAAAGAACTCCGAGATGAGGTTAACAAGCTGGCTAATTGGCTAATCCTGGCCGGAGTAAAACCTGGTGACAGAGTTGTTGTGTACCTCCCGATGCTACTTGAACTGCCCACTGCAATGCTGGCTTGTGCGCGCATCGGTGCTGTGCACTCGGTGGTTTTCGGTGGCTTTTCAGCTGAATCCTTAAGTCAAAGGATTCTTGATAGCGAAGCCCGTGTCATTTTGACTTGCGACGTAGTCAAAAGAGGACCGAAAAGCATCAACTTGAAACAAATCGTTGACGAAGCACTGCTTCACTGCGAGTCAGCAGGCTTCAAAGTTGAACATTGCCTTTGCCTGTTGAACAATAGAATCTCGGGCAATTCAACGGCACTCAGTCCTACGAGAGATAAATCATGGAATGAAGAAGTAAACAAAATGTGCACGGAGTGCGCGACGTACTGGGCTGATTCCGAATGGCCACTCTTCATGTTATACACATCAGGCTCAACAGGCAAACCCAAAGGTGTAGTCCATTCGACAGGTGGATACATGGTCTATGCAGCGACCACAACAAAATATGTGTTTGATGTCTCCGAAAGAGATATTTTCTGGTGTACTGCTGACTGTGGTTGGATAACAGGTCATTCTTATTTGACATACGGGCCATTGTTGAACGGGGCAACATCTGTCGTTTTTGAAGGGGTACCGAGTTACCCAGACTGCGGCCGTTGTTGGGATATTGTTGACAAGTACAAAGTTCAGGTTTTCTACACCGCGCCTACCCTGTTGCGCTCTTTACAGCGCGAAGGCGATGATTTCGTTAACAAGTATTCTCGAGTTTCATTGCGTGTCTTGGGTTCTGTTGGAGAACCTATCAATCCAGAGGCTTGGCGGTGGTACCACGATGTTGTCGGCTCGGGTCGTTGCCCTGTGGTCGACACTTGGTGGCAAACCGAAACTGGTGGCCACATGCTCACTCCGCTTCCCGGCATTTTCAAGGAAAAACCTGGCAGTGCAGCTCTGCCATTTTTTGGGATCGAGCCCGTTCTTCTGGATGGTGCAGGTCAGGAGTTATCTGGCGAAGCAGAAGGTTTTCTATGCTTCAAGCGGTCGTGGCCGTCGATCATGAGAACTATACACAGAGATCATCAAAGGTATGAAACGGCCTATTTTTCAACGTTCAGTGGATACTACGCGAGCGGGGATGGCGCACGCAGAGATAGCGATGGGTATTACTGGATAACAGGGCGCGTCGATGACGTCATCAATGTCTCTGGCCACCGTATCGGTTCTGCAGAAGTTGAAAGTGCCCTCGTGTCGCATCAATACTGCACGGAAGCGGCAGTCGTTGGTGTTGATCACGAAATCAAGGGTCAGGCTATTTATGCATTCGTCACTGTCAAGAGTGATGTAAATGCTAACGATGAACTTCGTAAAGAATTGGTTCAATGTGTGCGGACTGTCATAGGACCGTTTGCATCCCCTGATTTCATACATTGGGCTCCTGCTTTGCCAAAGACGCGCAGTGGAAAAATCATGCGGCGTATTCTACGAAAAATCGCTACGAACGATCTTGACACACTCGGGGACACAAGTACACTGGCAGATCCAAGTGTCGTTGACATGCTGATCAAGACGAGACGAGGTTAAATTGCAGCCGCCACATAAAGTCTCCTTCCTCTACGTAGCCGTTATTTCAGAGACGGGATCGTGATCGGCTTCTCGACTTTGGCACGTGATGGGGCTAGGTCGTTACGCCTTTTCCACCGTGGTCTATGAAATGGTACTACTGACGTAGAATATCATTTATGGTTGGCATTGTCTACATGAAGATTGCTACTGCATTCGCTATGGATCTAAGTGACTTGTCAAAAAACGAAGAAAAATGATAAATCGCGTTATCGAACCTTGAAACCGAATATCCTCGGTGTATACGCGCTAGTTCCCCTTCTTGTGTGCAAGTGGCCGAATGTCATGAGAAACAAGTGAGCGAAAGTTGTACCAAAATACGCTCCGTCAACGTTTCCCTGATACTTGCTTCTCGGAAAGTAAATGTCCTAATCATTTTAACATCAACTATGCACAATCGAAAAATAGAAACTTGCTAGCTCACCTGACATTGTGGACAGAAGATTTTGACCGTCGCCGTTCGATAAACGTCGGACGTACCAGCGGGTAAACAAGACTGGTTGTTACATAAAAATCTGGGACATCGTCCAAAATGCGCCTGCTTATATTTTTCTAACATCTGTGACATTCCCCGGTTCGTTAGTATGTATCTAGCGTGGATAAGGCCATATAGCATCTCTGCTGCGGACTCAACAAGCTCGTGCTGTTCCTCGTTCAGAGGCTCACGTGACTCCACATCCAGTATCAAATCGAGCGCGTAGTCATAGTATGGGACTAATGATGATAGGCCGCTTAGGTTGAAGTCATCCTGAATGTAATCTTCTTCCACTTCGCAGTAAAACTCATTACCCTTCAAACGACAAAACCAAGATATCCAAGTTTGCTCAGGTTCTTCGGAACTTTCACTTGAAGCAGTAGTGTCACCTTCGGCGTTGCAGAACGCTGTGTCGACCGTCGTAGCTCCGATCTTATGAGCCCACCTCTTGTCGTGCATCGCTGAACGTGTTCAGATGTCGCGTAGTGACCGACGCTACGTGTGCATAGGCCAGTGGTCCACTGGCGGTGGAACCCAGCGCGCCGAGATGTGTGGAAGTCCACGGTGGGCGCACGTGTCTTTCGAATTGTGTGTGACAGAAGAAGGCCCATCTTACATTTCCACACACATAAGAAGAGTACGGCCTATATCCATTCCTGTGCACAGATTTAAGTGGCGGCACACTAGCTTCTCGGGGAAAAAATTTATCGCCGCTTTAGAGAGTCGATAAATACGTATTTTATACTTTTTGATACTAGTATCGTAAATCTACTAGTACTTGTACTATCATAATTTTTTCCCGTTTGGGGAAGCTTCGAATTTCGCTAAATTTTGGTGTAAAACATGATAGGTTATGGAATTGTCTTTATACGAGGAAGTTAAAGATTCCTAGTGCAATGTAGTAATCGTAGTTACGGCTTAACTGTTACGCCGACTAAGAGCACCATAAAATTCACCATTTCCGTAAAATTCACCATAACGTGCATGCAAGTCTTCATTTTCGCAGCTGTACAGCGATAACTACTGCGGTAGTGAATTCAAATTTTTTGAAAAGACGTCACGTCTGCAGCTGCGTCGGCTTCGGCAGTGATCACTCAAGTCTTGACGATAACTCTGCGACTGGAGATACACGACTGTATGCGTCATGTTGGACAGATTCGACGAATCGCACTTGCTCAGCCTCGCGTCGAACGTAGGTCGACCAGGTAACTCTGGGGCATATGTATGTGATGAATACTGCGCGCAAGCTTTACAAGATATACAGCGTTTTTTGCGCACAGACACTTCGTCTCAACGCCATGCGGCAAATCAACTGATCACATGGAATTTTGTTTCAAAGGACATCATACCGCTCATCAAGAGTGAGCCAGATAACAGCGAGTTGGTATTCCATGCGCTGAAAGTCCTCGTGTTCCTAACGTTTCCTGTTGAGGAGGGCCCTGAATTTAAGCTCAACCACAAGAAAGTCCTGGCTGCTGTAGATACCATCCTAGATCATTTTGACGTTGTCCAAGTAATTTTGTCACTCGTTTGTGGCGCATTTCAGAGGCTGGAAGCGAACTCTGGCAACGAATTAAGGCAAATAAATGAGCTCGAACTTGTTTTCACACTTTTTCGCAATGTCACGGTAGCTTGCATCAACACGGAAGTCGATCAAGATGGATATTCGTCTGCTAGAGCAGAACTGTACCTTGAATGGATGTTTAAGTGCCACTTCGATGAATTGATAATCCTCGTTTCACAAGATCTCAAGCTCCCACAGCTGAGTACCATCGGATTCCTAATTCTGGAAGTCATGGGATGTTTGTGCCACAGAATCAAAGGACAAGAATCAGAAGACGGTAATAGCTGTCGTCTTACGATAAACAATCGAACTGGGAATGTCATGCATCTTTGGACGAATCAACCGCCCAGTGTGCAGCGCTTTTATGGCAAGTATCAACATGATGTCATGTCTGGACAGTGTGCCAAGAGTTTCATCACTGGAAAATACCAAGTGCACAACGCTTCGAAAAGGGACACTAAGAGAGTTAATAATTTTTCATTTCTTTCGTTTGTCCAACGTTTTGAACAACATGCTTTGCAGTCAGTTTTAAGTTTTGCCTTGAAGAAAGTTGATGGCAACGTTGACTATCAGACACAGGAATATGTTATTCAAATTCGCAATATTTTGGTGATTCTAGCATTCTTTATGCGTATGAGTACATGCAAAGAGCACGGTCCTTGCTTCTGCAAGAGCTATGCCAACGTGCATTGTGCCTGCATGTTCACTAAATCATTCGTCCGGTGGTTGAACACGTTATGGAAGAAATTTGATGATAAAAATCACACGGCACTGTGCACCGTTCTATATGATTTTTCTGCACTTTTTATGAACTTCATGTATGCAAATTTACAAAGCAGTAGCCAAGGGTTGATGATAGCCGCTCAAGCATGTGTGAAGCAGATGTTCTACGACAAACATCAAACACCCATCACAGCACATCTACTACGCAGGCTGAGGAACTCTGATACGAAAAATATGAGCCAGACAACTTTACTTTTTGAGAACATATTCTACGCAACACGTTTGTGTAAGTGTCTGAGAGATGGAAACGAGTCGCAGGTCGCATTACACGTTGATTCTGAGATAATGAAACGGTTTATCCACTGTATAACACAGGACCGCCATGGAATGAACCGGGAGGTGCTCATGTTTTACCTGAGTATACTAGAGAGAGAGAACAAACATTTCCAGAATTTCGATATGCTCGTTGCCTATGCTTTGTTCATGCGGGACAGTTACGCAGATGATTACAAGGCACGTTTAACAACGCAACTTTCGGTGCTCGTGAACGACATGCTCAATAATTCTATCAAAGTGAACAGTCTTGGCAGTACGTACTTGAGGGTGCTCGTATCGCAAAATACTAGAATTCTAGTCTAAAAGGGTGTAAAGCACAGTATCATAGAGCAAATTTACGAATTTCTTGGAGCGCGGCTTCAAAAGAGACATCAGACAGGTTTAATGTAACCGGTCGAAGTTTATCACCCGAGAACTTTTCATGAAGTGCGTTCGATTCATTCTCCTCTGCAAATCGAATAATTCCTAGTGCACATTTGACAAGATCGATCAAGTCGGTGCGCACATTATCTGGAATCCATATTCTACCTCTTAACGTCACATAACTTATCATAATCGCCGCTTTAGCCTTGATTGATGCCCGATAGACACACAGCTCTGTACTGAGCAGTGTTGTTTCACACAGGAAGTTGCTAAGATACTCGACATCGTAATCCAGAGACATTGCAGCGCAATATATATTGCAAAAAGTCTTTGAGGTTGGGAGACACACTCGATAATACAAACTCTTCAAAACAGTACGCTCCATAGCGATCAATTGCTTCACAGAATACGTGTTGTCGGTGATGTAGCAGAGCTCAGCGACACTAGGAGCATAGATCTCTTCGAGTTTTGAAGCAATCAATACACAAGTAATGCCAAGTAGTTGTAGAGATTTTCGCGGAGTGTCTTCGATATTTAGAAACCTATCCATGAGAGTCACAGCAAGATGCAGCGTTTCTGACACCAAACTATATTCCTCTGCAACCTCTATGAGCCAGTCAACAAGCGTGGTTCGCATCGCTGAAGTTACTTCACTCTGCACGTCAGTGAATCCCTGTCCATGAAGAAGAAGATCGTCTTCAGCTTCTAAAAGACTGTCGAGGATTGTCCGTTGAAGAGTATCCTCATGAAATTTCTCATCCTTCGTGCGCACACAGAACTTCTGTTTCAAACCTGCCTGAGAAGCACAAGTTTTGTGCGAGTCACGCTGAGCAGGAGACTTGAAAACTTCATATTGAGTAGATGCGTTGGGCGTACGTACACCGTGTGATATGGAATCATGGACACGTACGTTCTCAACAACTGGATGAGGCGCGCGCGTGTCACAGGAGACATTCCCACTGCTCGAGCACACTACGTGGTTGGTGATGTCACGCAAGCAGGGCTCACTTTCACAACTCATCTGCACGCTCTAAAATATTCGCGTGTAACACTCCGATAGTGAATTTTTTCTGACTTCTATCGCAGCGCTACGCAACGGACGTGTCGCGAACCGCAGGCACAGAGCGACGTGTAGTGGCCACAATTCAAGTTGTGCCGAGTTCGACTTGAAAATGTTTTGATTCGATAGCTGTCTCTTCATCGGCCTTACGATGTATTCTACCGTTATTTTTCGGAACTACCGGTACTATCGGTACCGGTATCCTTTTTTCTGGTCGCAATTTTCTTAGTTAAGGGGTCGATTCGACCCCTTAACCAGAAAAAAGGATACTTGTGATTTCGAAAAAAGTCGAAAAAACTACCGGTACCGGTATTTTTGACAGGAAAACTTCCAGAACGTTTATCTCCGATTTCTTTTCAACTTACAAGTAAAAAACACGATTCAACGCCAAAAAACGAACAATAGGAGCGATGCGAAGCGTGTTGGATTTGTAAACAAATCCGACAACGAGCATTCGACGGGTCACCATCCCTTGAGCCGTCGGGTCGCTCCATCGTAAACGCGTGTCATGCCTCCGTCGTCCACCACGAGGATGTCGACAACGACTATGATGCGAAGACGACACGGCGCGATATCTTCTTGGAGGACTCTGCGGTCGATCGCATCGATGGGGTCATCGGCGCCGCCGTCGTCGTCGCAGCCGCTTGAGTCAGCGGCACCGTTTCCCGCGCATTTCAGCGTTGAAAAGAGTAGTCAACGCACGCGACCGCGCCAACGGGCTCGGACGACGAGCGCGAGGACGAAATCGACTATGAACAACGAAGGTGAGTGCGCGGATCAATCGCGGACGGGCGGATGGACGGAAAAGGGAGGCGAGCGTCGAGGAAGAGGAGCGGTGCACCTGATCACTGGACCGATGTTTTCGGGCAAGACGAGCGCGTTGATGAGAGAAGTGGAGCGAGAGCGACGAAACGGACGCGTAGTGTTCGTGATCAAGTCGGCGTTGGATGTGGAACGGTTTGGAGACGGGGCAAGGGGGACGTTGATGACGCACGACGGTCGAACGCTGGAGCGCGAGGCGGAAGAGGAGGAGTTGATGGGCGGAGCCGTTCACGTTTGCGCGCTTGGAGGGTTCGACGAGCTTCAAGACGATGATTTGCTGTTACATCGAGATGCGGAGGTCGTCGCGATCGATGAGGCGCAGTTTATGGCAAATTTAGTGCCGTTTGTGGAGCATTGCGCTGAGATGTTGGGGCAGGTGGTGTACGTGGCTGGTCTGGACGGCGACTTTCGTAGGAGAAAGTTTGGTCAAGTATTGGATCTCGTACCTCTCTGCGATTCGGTGACGAGATTGAAGGGGCAGTGCGCGACTTGCGGTCAGCCTTCATTATTTAGTAGACGCATTGTCGCCGATGAAACCAGCGTAGTCAGTGTCGGCGGCGCTGACAAGTACGCGCCGGCGTGTCGAGTGTGCTATGCCAAACTGCGCAGTGCAACCAACCCGCGCTAACGAGAGATAATTTGAAGAATCAAGTTCGAAGTACGGATAGGTAGACTTTTTGATCATCATTCAATAGCGCGTATTGGTTTTTCTCATTCGTATTCAATCTATTGACAATTTTTTCTCCTGCTATGTACCGGTACACATATTTCCTGGAAAGATTTTCCACTATGAAAACTAATTGGAATCATCGAATCGAAGGCGTTTGGACACAGATCGCTCTCGCTGTCGCAGCATAGGCCGTTTTTTACCCGTAGTCAATCCAGCGGAGCGGATTTTCGGGAGGTATTCACCATCCTTTTGTCCATCATCATCATCATCATCATCATCGTCGTCGTCATCATCTATCACACGCGAGGCTCGGCAGCCCTCTGTCCTCGTGCCGGGTGTCAATTCGGTCTTCTTAGATCCAGTTGCCTTCTTCTCCTTTTGTTGAGTTGAATCGTCGGCGTAATCGCTCGCGTCGTGTAACATCAAGTCTTGAAATTGCTGAATTGCACGCCGAGCAGCGCCCATATTTTGTCCTGAAACTGCATCGACGGATGCGCAATCGAATTTAATCGAGTCATTAAATCGAACGAGCTCTGCGTTTCGCATCGCCTCCGTTGGCATGTATGACGCAACCCGTGCATCAGACAAATCGTAGGCTCTCTTCACATGGGATTTTAGAAGTAAAGCGACACTTAAAGCACAAGCGAGCTCAACTTCCGCCTTCATCGTTGCGTCGGGGACGGCTTTATCGGATTTATCGGAAACTTGCTTGACGCACGCCTCGAGGCGTTCTAGAAGCAAGCCACCCTTGAGCGAAATGACTCGATTCAACTGGTAAACGACGTAAAGGGCCTCGTCGACTGACGTGAACGGCAGTTCGCTGATGAGTGAAGCCAAGAACCTCAAAAACAAGACGTCAGAGGTCCCGCTGGACGTTTCAAACCGTCGTAACAACGTATTCAAAAAGGCATTACGTGAAGTTCTGCCTGTGTTAACCAAAGAGTAAACAAACACAAACCCATCGGCGGCGGTAATCGTGACCGATGGTTTCTCGTCGCCACGTCTTCGCATCGTAGTTTCTAGTCGTTTTTTGAACAGATATGCAGTCTCAACGCCTTGCGTGAGCTGTTGCTCGAAAAAGTCGGAGTGCCTAGTTAGTTGCACTTTCAAGAGTTTCTTGCCGAGGCGCTTGACGCTCGGAACCGGATCTATCTGAAGAGCCACGAGCATAGGAAAGGCGCTCGCTGGGTGAACCAAACCTTGACGCAACACTAACTCAACGAGGTGCAAACTGCGTAGGCGAACACTGTGCGCCGTGTCAATGCACAGATTGAGTACATCATCCCAATACCGTTGTGCAATCCCACCTGCGATAGATCTATCAGCCTGACCGTTAACTATTTGGAGCTTCTCTGACTGTTTCGCACGCTTCTGAGCAGACTTGAGCATAGACTCGCCACCTAAATCAGTCTGAGACACGGAGGACATACGATACTCTTCTTCACGAATGAGTTCACTCAGATTAGATAAAGCTTGCTCCTTAAGTGATCGCTCAGCGCTCGGCGCGAGCGCGGCTCGCATGATGGGATCAAAACTTCCCTTGCCAAATCCTCCTTCACTGTTGAACATGAGTTCCGGACGTGCCACGAATAGATCTCCGCATGCACCAAGGGCGCTGCGCGTTAACTCATATTCCTCTGCTGTTTGCTTCTCGAGAACCTTACGGAAGATTCGAAGAAGATCCTTGGTGGAAAAGTCGCAGTCATTTTTCTCGTACGCTCCGTCGATGACATCGGCGCCGAAGCGCGAAATATTCCCAAGAACGTAGAGAGCTCGCGCACAGTGTGATTTATGATGCGCATCTAACGGGTCATTCGAAGAAATTGATTCGACTGCGATGGAAACGAACCGCTTCACCATAGAGATGGTTCCACATTCCTTAATATCTCTGACGCGTGAAGTCTCCGCAATTGCGCAGAGTGTCTTGCACGCGTGGAAAATGACAGCCTTATCGTGATGCCGCAAAAGTAATATGCGTAAATCTCGCTCCATTTCGACTGCTATTTTCAGTGGCAATCCTCCAGCGTGTTTGGCTACAGTGTACATTATCGACATGCAACACTGAAGTTTCTCAGAGACATGTGGAGTGTGATCATCCACACGTTTGAGATAAGGTTGCACTGCCGCCGCAAAATACGTAGGGTCGTGCGAGGGTAGACATAAGCATGGGTCCACTAAAGATAATATATGCAAACCAAGAGCATACTTGACGCTCATGGGCGTTACAGATCTTTCATTGAGGGCAACAACGCGCGTCAGAGCTCCATCTTCCGAAGTTCCATCTCCAAGAGCATGTCGTGCACGCTCGTTTTCCTCGGCTTCGCTCTCTATGAGAGCGTGTAGCATGCACATTGAGACACGACGCGAAATACGTTGCATGTCTTGGACATTTACCCATATATCTAGCTTTTCGTCTTCGCTTGGATTCAATACGCCGTCGAGGATGATAACAAGCGGAAACGTCGGTAGAAGAGGAATTTTTTGCTTGCCGCTCCTTGACACAAGGCAGTGTATATCCCAAGCTACGGATACGATCTGTCTCGTCCGCGCGGCAAAAGGATCTTCGTAGACCCCGATGTCACCGTTAATTGAATTCGTTTCTGTCAAATCTGTGACATGATGTTCCCTCACTTCTACACTTCTGTCGTCCTCATCATACGGCGCGTGCACTTCATCATCACTCACGTCGCCTTCGAATTCTAGCGACGTAAACCAGAGCTCACGGAAAATCTTCACAACTTGCAGTCGCACACTTTCTTCTTCGTCCATAATTCGAAATGCCAGCACTTTCATAGCCATCTCCGCATATGGGAAGTCAGGGTTTCGGAGACATTCATGGAACGTCGAGATGACTCGCTTGCGTACTGAAATCCCTACATCTGAAATGCGATCTTCGATAAGTTTGTAATAGTGCCTCGCCAACGTTACGTCTCTGACGATTTGCCGGCCGACAACATCAACAGTGACTGCACGGACAGAGGAGCCAGAGTCTTTCAGTCTCATCTTCAGGGCCTGCATGATTTGCGGCGACTCCAAAAGTGCTGGATCTTCATTGATAATGCCACCTATGGCTCGCATCGCCGCAGTGCGCACTAAAGAGCTCGCATCGTCGAGCATGGCAGTGATCCTTTGAATGACTACATCGAGTTGCCTGGAAAGAGGCCTGTGCGCATTTAGGTGGACGCACAGTGACCTGGCGAGCTCTCGCGGCAACTGCGCTTGGGACGCAGAAGGTGTGCTATCAGAAGACTGCGCAACTCGCATCATTGCCGTGTGCAGAGCGCAGTACATCGTCCTAGATCCCCCGCGTATCATTTCTTGCCTGAATCCAGTCCCCGCTCGCTCTGCATCGCGAGCGTATTGTGCGATGTGATACGTAAACGCAGCGGTGTGAAGGGTGGCTACAGGCAAATCTGTCACTGTCTCCGCATCAGTACCGCTGTTTCCAGCGTGCTTCTGGGATGGTGGCGCTGCTGACGTTATGGACGTCGACTTGCGATTGTTTTCGGCCAAGTAGCGTACTAATATGGACTCCATCGCAAATAAGCTGTCGTTCGCTTTACCGCGAAGGACCATTTCGGTTCCACTGGTTGTGGCATCGACTTGCGTCCCGACCCGAGCGGCGTCCTGGTAGGCAAACATGGCCGCGCGATCGAGCCAGTTTTCAGACGACGAAAAATCCATATCGTCTTGATTCGGTAGCTCATCCCAGTAATTATTATTTGCCACGTAGATTGCGTCTGCTTTGAGTCGAAGAGCCACTTGGCCAAGGAAATCAAGTGCGACTTCGCGCATCTTTGCATCCTTAGATTGCAAACCTGCATTGCCCAGTAGCTGTCCCGCCAAGTTTAATACTAATAGATTCGATACAGGCCATTCGGGTAAATTTCGACATTCCAGAGCGTCCGATAGCGCATTGCTGATCGTTGATCGAATCTGCCGTTCGGTTTCTGCGGCTTTTACCTTCGGCCAGCGTGTCAATAAATCCTTCCAAAAATAGTTTGTCCAATAAAATGCAGTTCCGAAAGAGCGAGACTCCACATCTATAAGCTGACCTTTGCCTTCAACCCCTTCATCAGTAGCTTTCTGATGAGTCTTGAGAGGCTGTTCGATGAACTCAACGCTAGTCTGCAAGCATTTCATGAGTAGCGCCATGAGCGCTTGAATCTGCATGGTGTCCTCACCAGGAACATTAAAACTACGTACACCACGGCCCTCCGCGGGTAACTTCAACAAAGATGTAATGATGTTATCAATAATGAATGAGCGATGCTCGCCGTATTGGTTGAACACGCTCACAACGAGCTCAACAGCTTTGATTTGTACAAAGTTGATGTTTTCAATCGAAAACGCTGAAAATGCCAGCGTGGTTAGCAGTAAGACCGTCGCATCCGGAAGCGTAAGAATGCCGATCAAGCTTGAAAGCCTTGAAAGACAGACACCAAGTTTTGCCCCTAATGCATTTGCAATTTTGATGCCCGAGTCGTGAGATCTACTTGTCGTCGCCGGCGCTTTGGGCTTCATAGAGGATGACGTTTTGGTGCTCGTCGTCGTGCCGCCTTCGCCAGCTGTGCCGTCGCCATCGATTCCAATTCGATGTACGTTCCACAAACTTGCATCGTAAAACACAAAGTAATTTTGAATGAGGTGTGTTCGCAGAACTTCAACCATGGTGTCAATCGCTTCCTCTCGATATATCTGCTTTGGCATGTCGGCACTCGACAGTATCACAAAGTACGCTCCGAGCGCTTCTACAGCCTTGAGTACCATCTGGGCGTTTGCGCCTCGAAACTTGTCGTCCACTTCAATCATCGTCTTCCTAGAATGACACGCGATACGTTCGAGCATGGTTAAGAAAACGACGAGATGACTCTTATCGACTCGGTTCAAGAGACCTCGTTCTCGGAGAATTTCACATCTCGAGGCGAAATCTCTCAGCTCGCCGACCGATACTTGCTCCATCAGGTCATCATCACCCCCAGTTTCCATCAGCGACTCTGCTTTCTCAAGAATATCTTCGCCTGAACGAATGAAATCCGTCACCAAGGCCTCGCAGTCTATCGAACCAACAAACTCTGTCGTAGTCATGAGCGTCTGCGGTACGGCTAATCCGTCGCAATCCGCGATGTCGCGTCTCTCCTTCGCATCCCCAGCATCCATCTCGTCTCTCGCATCGCGCGCCCCCATTCCTATCTGACCCACCGCTTCGTTCGCCCTCATCAACAACACAGGTTTCGGCAGCGTCGCGCACGCTGAAACATCCAAACATCTCTCGTCGTACGCCCGCACCGCCGCCGCCACTGGATCTTCGCTCGCCTCGTCGTCTCGTCCGCTCGACCGATCCACTCCTCGCTCAAACAAAAGCGTGCTCGACCTACGTTCGCGTCGTGTAAAATCAAATTATTCGCCACCCTTCCCAGTCAGTCGCGTGCGTCTTTTTTGTTTTCTCCGTGCCCGCAACCACGGCGTTATCCAACCACCCGTGCAACGAAATCGAAATCAAAAGCGCGCCCGTCGAAGAAGAAGAAGAAGAAGAAGCAAATCAAAGCGCAGCAAAAAGAAAACTCGAGTCGGTCGTTCTTTTCACACCGACGTCACGCACAGATAGGACACATCGCACTCCATCAACAGCTCACCCAGCGCCCGACCGAGACTCGCCGTCGTTTCCTTCTGCGCATCGAAAACGACTCCGTGCGGGCGTTGCTGGTGCTGCGCGCGCTCTTCTTCAGCCACCGTCGTCGTCGTCGCCGTCGCCGTCGCCGTCGCCGGATCATCATCACTCGACGAATGTAATAGCGTAACCCGCGACGCATCGATCGCCGGGAACCCGAGCCCGAACCCGAGGACGTGTTCACCCGGTCCGAGAGACGTGAAACGCGCGCGCGTCGTCGTCGTCGTCGTCGTCGTCGTCATCGTCATCGGATCCGTCCGTAGCGATCGGATCGGATCGGATCGGGTCGGGTCGGGTCGGGTCGGGTCGGGTCGTCCGTCTCTGCCGCGGTCGCTCGATCCAACCATCGCTCCAACCACTCATCTTTTTTTTTGAAAATTGAAAATTGGTTTTGGCGGGAAAAAAATGTGGGTGCGGTGGGCATACTGTTTGAACATATATTGGAATAGAAAGGTGCGTTTTTGTTTACACGTTTACACGCGCCGGCGGCGCCGGCGCGCGCGAGAAAGAGAGCGCCGTCTACCTCGACGACTTTTTTCGCTTGACTTTAGACGTTTTCGATCTCGACTTCTCCGCGGGCCATTGGACGACGAAACCGGTGGATGGATCGCGACGGAGATCGACGAAGACTCCCGGTTTGCGATGCGCCGACTTTTTGCTCTTGGGATCGTACCCGTGGGTGGGCACGTAGCATTTGCGAGCGAAACGCATCCGGTCGACGGAATCAGAGTTGTTCTTCGCAGCGGCTGCGGCGGTGGAAGCGCTGGAGACAAAGTCGGCGTAGGTGAGAACGTTGACGTGACCCTCGAGGGCGGCGATGGGATTGACGTCGACCGAGGTACCGAGGAATATCTCTTCCGGCGGGGTGTCGGGCGAGAGGACGCCGCCCCAAGCGCGGACTTCGTCTTGCGTCATGAACCAGCAACACTCCATCATCATGGAGCCTCCCTCGTCTTGAAAGCATCGTTGAATCTGCGCGAGATACATGTCCTCAGAAGTGTGCTCAGGGAGGCAGTAGATACAATCTCCGCGCTTGTACGTCACTCCGTCGCGCTTAAAGCCGTCGTAAAACGTCCGATCGTTCCGCACGCCATCCTTCTTCCCATCTCCAATCCATTTCACCAGCGCCAGGTGATCGCCAGCCTTTTCATTCGCCAAATCTTTCTTTTTCCTAGCCTTTGGTGGTTTTTTCGCGCCCGACTTTTTCCCACCTGCGGCGGCGAGCGCCGCCTTTTCCTCACGTTTCTTCCTGTCCTTCTCCTCCAAATCGAGAAGCACATTGACCGGTTTGGACTGCTTCCGCTTCTCCGGCGAAGCCGCCGCCTCCGGGTGAGCCACCCCGGACGAATCACCATCCACATCCGTCGCCGTCACGTTGCACATTCTCAACACGTCTCGCACGCTCGAATGTGGTGCCCTCTTGCGCTTCGCCGACGACGACTTGCCTCCACCGCGCGCCGAACCCAACCAAGACCTCGGCGGCCTGTACTCCCGCCCAGCGAAATCAAAAACCGTGCTTCGAATCGCATCCTTCTTCCCTTTTACCTCTCCGCCTCGCCCCGCCGTTCCGACTATTCTTCCCGTTTCGCCTCCGCGACTCGCCGGAGACGTCGCCTCCTCCTCGCTCGCCGCGCGTTTAATCCAATCGTTCCGTTCCACCGCTGTCGACAGTATCTCAAACACCCGCTCTTCCGTCATCCAGCCCGCACCATCGCTCTTTCCACCGCGCGCCGCCTTTCCCTTTGTTCTCACGCACGTCGCGTCGTCAAGCATCCGACGGACCTCTCGCGCCGTCACCCCATCCGCGCCCGAAAGAATCGCACGCGCCGCGAGAGATAACACGACGTCCCTCGCATCGTCGTCGTCGCCATCGGTTCCTGCCCCCGTCGGTTTCCCCCGGGCCGCGCGGCGCTCACCCGTCGTCGTCGTCGTCGTCGTCGTAGTTTTCGCCATTTTTTGATTTTCAATTTTAGGACGTTTCCCCTCGCTCGCTCCCACGTCGCTCGCAGCGTCGTCGTCTCGCCGTCGTCGAAGAAAGTATTCTCTTCTCAACCCCCCGTCAGCCTCGTCCGCGTGTCGACCGTCGGGTGTCGGGCGCGGACCCGCGCGTAGCGCACTGATGCGGTCGTTACTTCAAAGCGCGCTTTTTACCGCATGCGCGTCGACGCCGTCGCGACGCGACCGCGACTCGCATCTTCGTCGTCGTTGTCGGCGGCGGCGGCGACGCGAAGGAAATTTTCCGCGTCGAACCCTCGGTGGTGCGGACGCGACGCGCGGTTGGCGACGACGCGCGGGGCGGTGAGCGGCGCCGGGGCGGATGCGGATTCAAAAGGGAAATCGTCGTCGTCGTCGTCGTCGACGACAACGGGAAGGCGGGACGGCGGCGGACGAAACAGGGGTGTGATGGATGTATCGTCGCCTCTCGTCGATGTCGCGCGGCGAACGCTTCGGTACGACGCGAGCGGGGGGGCGCACTTTGATCGCGACTCAGAGCGTAGAAAAAGCATGAGCGCCGAGGACGCGCGACGGATCGCGAACGAGAAGGATGCCGTGGTGTTTCTGTGCGACGCGAAAGGTGCGCGGGTGATGTGCGGTGTCGATGATGCGTCGTCGTCGTCGTTGGCGTACGCGCGGTGTCAGGCGGTGACGGCGGCGCTGGGGCGTCGCAGCGGCGAGCGTTTCGACGGCGGCGACGCGTGTTACGTTGGAAGAGACGTCGGTAGAGATTCGCGGGCGGTGTTTGCCGTGACGCTGCCGAGAGAGGGTGAAAAACGATTTGGTGTCGATGGTGAGACGCTGCGAGCGGCGTTCGAGGAGGCGTTGGGGAACACGGATGATGCGAGTCGTAGCTCGTACGAAATGGTAAACGTGAAATCAGCGAGCGCGCGTGCATTTGATGAGTCGGACGCCGCGATCGCCGCGAACGGTGCGTCGCTCGCCGGATGGGCGGCGAAACAGAGGTACTGTCGATCGTGTGGGTCAAAGATGCGAATAGTAAAAGGTGGTCAAAAGGCGGTATGCGTCGAGTGTCGCGGAGCGGTGTATCCAGAGCTCATGGCGTGTTGTCTATCGCTCATCACGTGTGGCAACTACGTCTTGCTCGGACGCAACGCAAAGTGGCCGAAGAACTTTTATTCTCTTCCCGCTGGGTTCGTCGAGTCTTCGGAGAGTCTCGAGGCGGCGGTTGTGCGAGAGGCGAAAGAGGAGACGTCGGTTGAGCTATTGCCCGCGAGCGTGGAATACGTGATGAGTCAGCCATGGCCGTTTCCAAACCAACTCATGATTGGCTTTCGCGCCGCGGTGGAACCCGTGAGACTGGGACCTCTGAAAATGCCTCCGGTACCAAAGACGATAGACTCCGAGCTCGCCGATGCGAGGTGGTTTCACGTCGACTATCTCGCCCCGCGTCTGACGCCGGAGCGCTCATTTGCCGATCCGAGGGAAATTGATGTGAGCATTCCGTTTGGCGAAATTGCTCTCCCGGGCGAGCACGCGCTGGCGAGGCAGATGATTCAGATGTGGGTGAATGAGAAAATGTCGTACAGGCGACGGCGCTGCGACGACAGATTAGTGACCACCGTGGTGGAGGGATCGTTCTTCACCGAGTGCGAGCTCTCAAGCGGAGATGAGAGTGTGGATTCATCTTTTGTTGAGGACGACAGCGGGAATTTCCAACCGCTGCACTTTGTCATGTGTGAGGTTCTCTTGGCGCAAGAAGGCCAGGCACCAGTTGTCATCAGAGCCGCTCCGGGAGATGTCGGGAAAATCCGCGCCGATGTCGTCGCCGAGGTGGAACAAGTCGGGCAAGGCGCGAGAGCGGTGGCGTACGTTCGCGCGACGGGCCGAATCAAGTGTAAGAAGGATCCATCGGGATCTCAGAGCATTCAAGTGAAAATGCTGAGCGAGGCGAGCGATGACGGTTTCGACGCGCGCGCCATCACCATAGCCATGCTAGAAAAGGCGTGTCCGTTCCACAAGTTTACGTTTGATTAAATAAAGATATTCAAGTGTGAATGACGTTTGTAACAATGTCTTGTCGTCGGGGATTATGGTTTTTCCTCAGAAACGCACGCATCGAGCATGCGAACCGACTTTGCGCGCGTCTGTGAAGTCTTCTCTACCGGGACGCACAGTGAATTGGAGGCTATCATCGATGAATCTTGCAAGAACCGCGGTCAACTCTCCTTTCATGAATTGCCGCTTCTCGCCATCGAAACTGGAAATCTGGATGCTCTGAAAATGTGCGTTCGTCGAGGGTGTATTTTATCTCCCGCATGTGTGCGAGCGGCGACGCGAGCGCAAAATTTTAGCATTCTCTTCTATCTTCAGAACCGGGGGATCGCTGGTTTTAACGACAGTTTGTCCGCGGCTCAGGCTGCGGTGGACGGTCGCGTGGAATGTTTACAGCACTTTTTTAAAACGAGCATCGACGAGTACACCACAATGTTCGCGTGCAGAGGCGGACATTTGCGTTGTTTAAAGTACGCACACGAGCAAGGCGCTGATGTGCGCGCAAACGCAGCCATACTCGCCGCCGGGGGCGGATATTTGAACTGTTTGAAGTACGTCACAGAGAACGCCGGTTTAGGCGAAGCGCTCAGCGCAAGCGAAGTGACCCGCGTCGCGCTGGCGGCGGTGCACCACGGCGACCTGGACATGCTCCAGTACGTTTGTAAAATGTTTGTCAATTTCAGATTCGATGCTGAGTTTTGCGTTGCCGCCGCTGCGAACGGCGACGTCCTGACGCTGAAACTCCTCGTCGATTTGGGCTGTCCAATCGACGAGCGCGCCGAAACGGTGGCTCGATCAGGATCCACCGCTGGTCACGGCTCGTGCCTCGATTTCATCCAGACGATAGATTTAGATGTTTTACCGTCATCGCGGACCATTTCGTCCCGATCCAACGTGATAATCGCGAGATCGATCGCGGGAGTCGCCGTGTTTGGCGTTGTTTGCTTCGCCGTCGGATTGAATAGAGGACGCGACGCATGACCGATCATATCTTCTAATAGTATATAGAACTACACTGGCAACACGCTCGATCGTTCCTTGGCCCCGATACCAAGCGCGCGGAAGCACCCACCACACACCGGTTGCGCAATCTGATACGCCACCGACGCCACGGTTCTCGCCCCTTGCGCTCCGTACGGAAAGTACGTCACCTGGTAATAACCGACGGCAACGGTTTGTAAAACGCTCCAAAACACCGTCATAACATAAGAATGATTCCACAGCGCTGCCCTTAACGTCATAAACGTGGTCAAAACCACCGCAACCGACGCTGGTAGCCTCTCCTCAGTCGTCATGTGCGTCAACTGTCCACTCACGCCTCGCAACGCGCCCACCGCCGAAATCGAACATGCGCTCCCGAGCGAAAAACACAACCCAAACTTTGCCGGCGCAAATGGCAACGTTGGCACCCCGACAACAAACGCCAACGTGTAAAAGAACGCGCTCGTACCACCGAGGGCTAAAAACCAAACCACCCGCTCTCTACTCAGCGCACGAACCGCGGCGTTGGCGTCCGCGGCGGCGTTGGACGCCGTCCGAGCCATGCTCGCCGTGGACGTTTGAGCTCGAGCAGACGCACTTCGCACGAGATCCGACGCGTTTGCCGTCAGCGACTCAAACGCCGACGACGCCTCGCGAGCAAACTGTTGCCAATCATCTCCGAACGTCGGTGCGTTGTTGCCGTTCGTCGGCATTCGCGTCGTCGTCGTCTTATCGTTGTCCATGTTCACCCTGAATTGTGATTATCAATCTGGTCGTCCTTTTATTCGCGCACGATCAATCCGTTCAAGCGATCAATCGGTCGGCCGATCAGTCGCACGTCTGCCCCTGCGATGTCGTCTTCGTCTTTCTCGTTCTCGTCGCTCGAATGCGCGATGCGAACGCGCGCGTCGTGGACTGAAGTCAATTAATAGTTCAAACGGCATACGTCGCCGCCGCCGCCGCCGCCGCGAACCCATGTCTCGACCGACACCACCGAGCGGCCGCCGTGCGAGCGCGTTGTTATCGTCGTATTACGACGTCGGTGACGAACGCGACGGTGACGCGGCGACGACAACGACACGAAGACAACGACAAGGACGTCAACACGTTTCTGAAAGCATCAATGGCTCGACCAACCCGACGACGTCGACGTCCACCGATCTCGACGCAGCGACGTTCAAAGTCGACGACTACGTAACCTCGATGCTCCAGGACCTCGACGCTGGGGGTTTACACGACGTCTACGCGTCGCTCGCGGCGGAACTTAAACGGATCGAGTCGCAGTCGCAGATGCTCGTCTACGACAACTATGGCAAATTCATCCAAGCAGCGACGGCGGCGAGCGCGCTGAAACGATGCGCGGGGGAGATGTCGACAATGTTGGATGAGTTAAAAGTTCGCGCGGGTAAAGCGTCGGCGTTGAGCGAGGAGACGCACGCGAGATTGGGGGCGAGGAGGGAAGTCGTGGAACAGTTGCGAGGCGCGCGGGGGTTGATTGGACGGTTGAGTTCGTCGTTGGCGAGCGTTCGAGCGCTCGAAGAGTTGGTGGATGATGGCGAAAGTGTAAATCGCAGTGTCAAGGGCGTCGATGCGAAGCGGGTCATCATGGACTACGTCGAGGCGAGGGAGGTTTTAGAGGCGGTGGGAGGCCGAGCGGAGACGTCGTCAAAGGCATTTGCGATGGCGCGGGAACGCGGCGAACGCAGCGTGGGTGAGGTTGTGGAGAAGCTCAAGGTGCACGCGAGATCGAGCACGATGCGTGTAAAGGATGATGTCGGAGCTGCTGTAGGTAGTGGTACAGACTCACAAGAGGCGCCGTTCGGGTTGTCGGGGCAGGATTGTTTGGAGTTGTTATCGGCGCTCGACGTGTCGCAAGACGAGCTCGTTGAAGATTTTATGCTCGCGAGAAAGCGTATATTGACGCGCGTAATCGAGACGTCGAGAGAGGCGTATTTTGTAGAGGATGAATCGTCGAGGATGAACCTGAAGGACTTTATCAGCTCGTTGAACCAGGCGTTTCTCGCAGAGTTTGACGAAGCGTCAGCGTCTTTTTCGACGCTGTTTCCAAACGCCGAAAAATCCCGTGATTTCTTCGTTCGATTCACAAAAGAGTCGTTCGCGGAGTACTTTGCGTTCGTTCGCGAAGTGTGTTCGCCTCACGTAGAGAAGACGGACATCATCGACGCTTCGAAATCGATGTTGAACGTCAAGCAGCTCATGTGCGCGATGGGTTCCATGGCGGCTGATCTCGCCGCCATCCACCGCTCCATACCCGAGGCGCGACTGGGCGACCGGGCGATGGAGACTATTGAAAAATCAGTTAGGAGTCGTGTGAACGCCGCGTTCGTTTGTCTCGAACGCGATCTGCTCACCGCTCTGAACGCTGCGAGCGATGCAGCCAAGACGGTTTCAACGGTAAAGAGCTCTCAATCGGATGACAAATTGCTCCTGCAACGCTTCATCGCGCTTTCGGATGCGCTGCTCACCGGAGTGCACGCGCTACTAGGCGACGTGGAATCCTTGATGGACGAGCGTCCAATCTTGATTTCGAGCTGGAGAGAGGAGTTCGCGTCGATGGTTCACGGTCACTTTGTCGGGTTGGTGCACTCGACGGTCGCTCGTCTCGTGGTGGGTTCACCAATCTCGCCGAAACCCGTACCGAATCCGCCGCCACTGCGGACACCGCTCACGGTCGCGACCGCAGAGGCTCTCGCGTCTGACGTCCCGCCGCCACCGAGCTTCATCCTCGTGTGCATGCGGTTGTGTTCGTTTTTACATTCGTCTGCCACTGTGCACATAGCGGAATCTCTCGCAAAAATGTTTCCCGCTTCCGCTGCAACGGGTGCCGGTTTCGATCTCGAAGAGACGAAAAAGATGTGCAAATCAGCGTCTGACGTGTTGCTGATGTGTTACGTGGAGCAGAGCGCGCAGCGAATCGGCTTTATGATTCGTAAATCGCTCACCGCCGTGGATTGGAACAAGGCGCGCGAGCCGCGCGAGCCGCGCCCACTCGCCGACTACATCTCTGGGGACTTGGCCGTCATCGAATGCGAGTGCTCACAAATTTTAGACATTGGCGAGCTCGAAGCCCCGGCCACAAGCGGTGTCGGCGCACTGTCGTCCATCTTGTCGACGCAATCTTCAGTCATGTGCGCGGTCATCAAGAGGGTACTAAAGACGTACGCCGAGTGCGTTCGATGCCAAACGTTTCCCAACAAGTTTGCGTTTCAGCAGGTTTCCTTAGACGTTCGATACCTCGAAGAGCACGTCCTCGCTAAATACATGCCGAGTGGACAATTTGCAGCGGATACGAACGAACGAAACGTCATCTCAACGCTCGCTGAAGAGTTGCGAAGCGCGATTCGCGCCAGGGCACGCGACCCGTCGCCGATGGAAAAAGCCGTCGCGGACCGCATTCTGACCAAGGCGTGAAGAAACGCGCGACGACGGCGTCTTCGTCTCTCTCTTTCTCTGTATAATCATTGCAAACAATTTAGCCTTTTAGCCGCCGATGCTGATTTCTCGAGCGATCGATCGACGTGCATTTCTTTCTATAGCCAAAAAATGATAACGTACCAATATGACGTTTCATCAAAGTGTTTTGTCTCGCGTTGCGCCGCCGACGTACACCGATCGCGTCCGCCTCCCCCCGCTCTCTCCGAACACGTACAACCTCGGTGCCTTCTCTCTCCCCATCATCTTTTCCTCGCCCTCGCCCTCGCGTCGCTCCATCTTCTGTCTTCCAGCCGCCGCTCTTCGCGCTGCTCGGGCGACGCCTTCGGCGCCTTTGGCGAAAAATCCGCACGACGCGCCGAACGCAACCACCCTTCGCCTCTCCTCCGCATCCTCCATCCGTCCCACCGACGCCAGCCCGCACGCCCACAACGCTCTCGGATCGACGAACTCGACGCCGCCTTTCGCCCGCCACGCGCGGTCGTAAGGCGCGACGAGCATCGCGTGGGCGCACGCATCGCAGCGGTCACCGATACCGTTCGTCATCATCGTCCCTCCGCACGAGCGCGCGACGCGCCGCGACGTTTCGCGCGTCGTCTCATCGCAATCATACGGACACCACGTCTTGTGAGTCGGGTTGCGTCGCATCGTCGTCGCCGTCACCGGGACGACGACGAAGAGAAGCAGCAGAAGCGCGACGAGTAGCGAAACGCGACACTCACTCAATTGGCGACTTTTCGTGCGTCGACACCGATGCGCAACGTCGCGACGCGCACCAGACGGCGAAGACCAATTCGGAAGATTTCGCCTCATTCAACTCGGGCGATACACGCTCGTTGGACGACGGTCGTTCGTCGGTGATTGGCGTTCGCCGTTTCGTGTCTCGGAAACGCTGAAAGCAACGAGTTCGTCACTTTGCGACGCGACGTCACGCGCGCGTCGGTCTGAACGTCACGAACGTACGAAAAAGAAACAACGGAAAAGAATTTAACACCCTGTGGAACGCATGCCGACGGAACACCGCGATGATGCCGCCGCGAACGCGTCGACGATGACCAAGACGTTTGCTGAGGATTTAGACGCGAGCCGTTGCGCACTCTCGACTACGACGCGGACCAAGTGTGAGACGACGCGAGACGCGGAGACGGGCGAACCGCGTCGGACGTGCGTTCGGGAATTCGTCAAGACGCGGACGTGTCCGGGAAGGTGCGATGGGCGTAGGGGGTGGGAACGGGAAGACTGACGAGAGAGCTTGCGTTACGCACAGGGCACCCGAGGAACTCGAACGCGTGTCCGAAACAATCGAGGACGACGGAGGCGGGCGGTTCGCGCCGGGTGGGTTTTCATCCTCATACTCGTCGTCGTGGAGTAGCTCGTCCGGGGAGGTGATCGGGGCGCCGTTTGGGTTTTCAGATGCGTTGAGAGCGTTTCCTCGGTTCGGTGACGCGAGGACTTCATCGGCTTCGGACGCATCCGCCGTGGAAGAATCCGCCGTTCGGTTTCTCGAACGCGCGTTTTGGCACGCGATGGACTCGGCGTTATCGTCGTCTCGCGACGTCGGCAAAGAGTCTCGGTTCGTAAGAGGGGAAGATGGGTTGCTCGGCGCGTTTGGAGGTCTCGCACGAGCGTTTGCCAGCGAGCTCAACGCGGCGGCGGACGCCATCGATAGAGGTGACGATCGACGCGGCGGTGACGCCGACGCGCCGAAACGAATAGAAAAGTAAAATCACAGCATCATCACGCGCTTAGCGGGTGTGACCTAGCGAGCCGATTTATGTGAATGCATTCATCAAAGCGTGGCGCGTACGACTTCACTCGTAGACATGCGAAGCGCGACGACGACGCAGAGGCTCTCGCGAGCCACCAACGTGGCGCCGCGCGCCACCGGCGGGCCCGCGGCGAAGACGGCCAAGCCCATACAAAAGGGTTCAAACTATCCCGCGAAAGAACACTGCTCCGAGTGCGGTCTGTGCGACACGAAGCACATAGCGCACGTCAAGGATGCGTGCGCCTTTTTAGGAGAAGGCATGTCGAGGATAGAAAAACTCGAGCCGCTCGTGCACGGCCGAGGACGGCGCGCGAACGACGACGAGCTCAGACTGGGCGTGGTTGATGAAGTCTTCTACGCGGCGAAGCGCGCGCCGGTGGAAGGGTCGCAGTGGACGGGTATCGTCACGTCCATCGCGTTGGCGTTGCTTGAAAGCGGACGGGTGGAAGGCGTCGTGTGTGTCGCTGGTAGAGACGACGACCCGCGAGCGCCGAAACCGATACTCGCGACGACGGCGGAGGAGATTTTATCGTCTAGAGGGGTGAAACCGAGCCTGTCGCCGAATCTGAGCGTTCTGGCAGAGGTGGAGGCGAGAGGTTTGAAGAGGTTGTTGTTCGTCGGCGTGGGTTGCAGTGTTAGCGCGTTGCGCGCCGTAGAACCGTACTTGGGATTGGAGAAACTGTACGTCCTAGGAACCAACTGCACGGATAACGGTACGACAGCTGGATTTAATAAGTTTGTCAACGCCGCGAGCGAGGATCCGGCGACGGTGAAGCATTACGAATTTATGCAAGACTATCGAGTGCATCTCAAGCATGAAGACGGTTCGTACGAAAAGGTGCCGTACTTTTGTTTGCCAGCCAAAGACCTCACGGACGTCATCGCGCCTTCGTGCTACTCATGTTTCGATTACGTCAACGGATTGGCGGACCTCGTCGTCGGGTACATGGGCGTTCCTTATCTGAATAAGCCGATGGACAGACATCCGCAATACGTGACGTCTAGAAACGAACGCGGGAGGGAAATGCTCGACCTCGTCAGGGCTGATTTGGACTGTTCACCCTCCGTCTCGAGCGGCGACAGACGTCCGTTCGTCATGCAAACCGTTGTCGCGGATGACGAGGCGAAATTAGGAAAGGGCCCGGAGAAGCCTGCGCCTCGGTTTGTTGGAAACCTCATCGCATGGCTTCTGACGAAAATCGGTCCCAAGGGCAAAGAGTTTGGCATGTACTCTCTCGATTACCACACCATTCGCAACTACATTTACGTCTCTCGCGTTTGGGGAGCGAAACGCGCCGAGGAACACGTTCCCGAGTATGCTAAAAAAGTGGTCGAGGAGTACGACGCCAATGGTGCCGTCTCTGCGCGTCTCAAACTCGAACTCCCATCCTCGCGTTGACGTCAACCAGCCGCAGTGTAAAGCTATGAATATTCGCACCGCAAACATAAAGCATCTCTTCATCCCTCTCATCGCTGCACGACCCACCGCGCGCGTTAATCGATGAGTGCGCTAGTGCGCCAACTACAAACCTCAAAACTACAATCAAAGCAACGAAACTACTATGTTCCTTTCCGGATCCCACCCTTGTACGCGTACGGATCCACCTCCTCCACCCGTTTCCCGAGCACCCCGCCCTCGTAATATTCCACCCCAGCCGCCGCGACGAGCGCCGCGAGCGTCGCCGCCTGCGCGTAAAGCCTCGAGTGAATCACTCGCACCGACGCGCTGCTCCTCGCCGCTCGTCCCGCGCTCATCGTCTGCGCCGCGAACGCCCCGGTGATCCCGACGAGCCAAAACGCACCAATCGTGCGCAGTTTATTCTCCCGTATCGTCGTCGCGATCGATTCCATCGTCGGCGTCGGTCGCGGTGTGAAGACTTCAAAAACACACAGCGCGCGCGTTACTAAACGACGCCGAGTACGACAAACGTTCACGATGCCCGCGACGAAGAAGGAAGAAGACGAGCAACCGGCGCTCGATGTTGATGCGATTTTGCAACAGCTCTGCGATGAGTTCAAGACGAGAAACGGTCGCGAAGCGACGGCGGATGAGATGAAGCAATGGAAGGAACAACTCACGGCTGCGATCGAAGAGGGCGGATTGGAGATTTAATATCGCGACGGTGACGATGACGACGTTCGACCACGACAGTGGTTCTTCGCTTTGTCTTTTCGTCTTGATGTCATCCGCGTTTCGAAACCCGACGCGCGAGTTCGCCGTGGATGGAGGCGGTGTTGTTTTTAATGTAAAATCTCTCATCTTTTTTAAACGACGCGTAACCGACAGCCGAGTTTAAGAAGTACAACTACGTTTTCGGGGTGAAATACATCTCGGACGACCCAGGTTGCGCATCCGGCGAGTCGTAATAGTGATCAAACGTATCCTCTGGTTGAGGTTTGACGTACCTCTGCGTTTCGTCGTACGCTGACGCGTTTCTACCGCTGAGTTGTTTCGCAGATACGAAGCTGAAATCTCTAAAATCAAAACCCGGTGCGACGGCTTCGCCAATCATCCCAAACTCTGCCCCAGGATCCAAAACCGCCGCCTTGTACGTCCCGCCTTTGACGACGAGTTGCGGCGTTTCACCGTTCGCTACGTCTCGTCCGAGCGTTTTACGCTCGTAGGTCCCGTCCGCGTGCACCAAGTGATACGTCACGCGTCCGCCGGCGTGGTGATAGTGCACGTGGTCGCTCTCATTCAACGCCCACCACTGATGCCCGCTCTCCCGCGTGAGCATGTAATAAATACTCGTCATGCAATTCCTTCGTCCGTCGTCCGCGTCATCCGTGCGTCGTCGCGTCGCCGTCGCGCAGTCTCGGCTTTCCTCTGTTTTCGCCGACGGTAACGACGTCTTCCCTCTCGAAGACATCGGCGTCGCCCCGGTTCGGTACGTCTCGACGAAAAACCCACCCTCGGGGTGTGGGATGAGTCCGAGTTCGGTGATCATCGCCTCCTTCTCCTCCTTGGCGGCGCGCGCGGCGCTGGACGACGAAGACGAAGACGACGAAGACGTCGCTATTCGGTCCCAGGCTTTGCGTGCGATTCTTTCGAGCGCGTTCGACCGCGTCGCAACCATCGTCGCGCACGCGCCGATAGTGAACCCGATCGCGAGCGCGCGTCGTTGTTCGGATGCCGTCATCTTTCGCCGGTGTTCACCGACGTGTTTGTGGCTTTCGAGACGACGTGTGGCGGTTCGTGGGATAACACTTTTCAAAAAAACAAAAATTTCACCAGTGACCAACCCGTCACACGAAGACGCACGTTAAGACGACGACGGCGACGCGTTGGTCGTCGTTACGAAAGCAACGCAAAAGCAGTGTGTTGCGAAAGACGTACGAAGAAGAGCGCGCGACGAACGAGGGCGACGGTGTTATTTGTTTTGGATTTGCTTTCAAATCAAACAAACAAAAGGACATCGTTAACGACGGACGGACGGACGGACGGACGGACGGACGGACGGACGGTCGACGATCTGCGCGACCGATCGCGGCGACGAACGAAAGAGACTGGGAATAACACGGCGCAATGTCGGCGTGGCCGGACCCGCGAGCGGGATTGATTCGAGGGACATCGGGCGCGGCGACCGAGGACGTCTTGGCGACGAGTCTTCTCGGCGGACGGGGTGGAAGCGGTGATGAGAACGCGGCGGGGAAAGATAACGGCGCGCGTGCGGCGGCGTTGACGTTGGATGATCTGATTCTTCGACGCGCTTCGGGCGGTGGTGACGCCGGTGGTGGTGTGGCAAAGGCGGAGGGAGGGGCGAAGAAGCTGACAGGGACGCTCTTCTCGCGAGCGCCACTCGTCGTGACGGGATGGGATAATCCGCACGACTCGAGACGAGGAGACGGGCGAAGAGGCGACGATCGCGTCGTGCAGCGCGCGCTGGGTGGTGATGTGGGGCACCGCCGTGGTGCGGCCGACATGCGAGGCGCGGGGCATCCGCCGAAGCGAGAGACGCATGGACGAGACAAAGTCGGACGAGTCAGACAACCGACCGAACTCGCCGGGCAGCGCAACGCGGTTGGCGTCGTCAGAGATTACGTCGACTATAACGCTGGGTATCTGTCGCCGGATGAGGTGAACGCAGATATGGAGGGTCCGCCGTCGCCAGTGCGCGGTTTTGCTCAGCGCTTGATGTCGCTGGACGACGGACAGCAAACGCCGTCCCCGCGCGGGAAGCACTCGAGGAAGAGAGTCAAGACGAACAGAAGTGCGGATCCTGAGGGTTCGTACGCGTACGAACAAAACAAGAAGCGCTCAAGAAGACAGGGCGCGTCGGAGGCTGAAGCGCTCCTTCGTGCTGCGAGACGAATGCCGACGAGCCCGATGAGTCCTGTAGCCCCTGGATCGGCGTCTCGGTCGGGGCGAGCGCTTCGAGCACCTCAGGAATATTGGAGTAGAGACGCTCGAACCGATGACGCCGCTGCGAATCCGAAGAGGCGCGGACCCGGCCGTCCTCGTAAGGATGTGAAATCGTACTCGCCACCGTCGTCAGAGGACGAGTATGAAGAGTACGACGTGGAGGAGGACGATTCGAGAGACGAGGCTCCGCGATACAACAGGCACCGATCGAACGGTACCTTGGGTCGGACCAGTAGGACCGCATCGCATAGCAATAGAAGAGAGGCCGCGCAACACCACAGAACAGCAAGTGGGACACGCAAGGGTAAGCCAGGTCCTAAGCCTGGTCTCGCGGCGGCTAAAAAGGCGGCGATGATCGCGGCCGGGATACCCGTTCCAGTCTTACCACCAGGCGTAAAACGCGGTCGCGGACGACCGCCGAGGAGTATGCTGGTTATTCCGGATGGACCGACCAACGCCAATCTGCCCGAGTCCGTGTTGCGCTCCTTGGAGACAGCAGATCCGAGACTCATCGGCAAGTTATCCAAAGAAACCAGTGAAAGCCGAAGACAATCGCACGAACGTCGTCCGAGGCATGCGCCAGTGGATGACGCTCCAACAGCTTGCGTGGCGTGCGGACGCGTCGACGGAGAAGACCGGATGCTGTTGTGCGACGGTTGCGATCGCGGGTACCACACCCACTGCCTCGTGCCGCGCCTTGACGTCATTCCAGAGAACGAATGGTTTTGCTACGAGTGCATGACGCAGAACAGGCCGAAGACAGCAGCTGCGGAGGCTTTCGAGCGGCGTCAAGCGGACAAGGCTCGGCTCGGTCGAAACAGCAACAAGCACCTCTCCGCTTCCCACGACGGTAGCCCGCCGCCGAATCAACGATTCAGCAATAAGATCAAGCTCAACGGCGAACGTAAACTGAAACCTGGTCCAAAGCCAAAAATCAAACGGGGCGAAGATGAATACGCTTACGAGTCGGCGCGAGTTGAACGCAAGACTACGTCTCACGGTGAATATTCACATGAAAAGCGCTCCGTGGGTCGACCGCGAAAGGATCCCAACGCTTGGTCTGACGAACAGCTGGAAGCCTTACAAAAGGCACAAGTTGAAGTCCATCTCGGCCGCAAGAATTTCTGGACAGAGGTGGCAAGCTACGTTCCCGGCAAGAGCGCCAAGCAGTGCAAGGAGAAAGTCTACGCCGGGCTCGACATTGGAGGAGACGGCGAAATGGACGCCGAAGAAGAAGAGGACCTCGTGCGAGAGACCGCGATCACACCCGCGGATCAACGTACGCTCGCCACTCCCACCAAGCCAAACACCGCTAACGAAAACGCCGAACGTTGGCGAAACCGACGCGTCGCCGAGGTGGATTAGTCAGTCGTCCTCGAGTAAGTAGAGCCCCTCGACGCCACTTCAACGCGCGGCGCCGCTTGTAAAACACCGAATCGTGGGATTAAACCAACGGTAGAACCCATCATCTTCGCCTATCGAACGCTCCCGTCGGTGCGTATCGCATGAAGGATAGAACCTTTGGCGCCGTGTGTTTGACCGCGTTGTCCGCAGGTTTCTTGTACTACACCGTCTGGGCGCTCGTGGTACCCCTGATTGACGACGGGCACCCCGTGCTCAAGTTCTTCCCGCATCACGATCTCGCCGTCGCTGTTCCGGCGTACCTCGGTGTCGGTGTAGTCTCCGTATCCTTCTTTCTCGTCGGGTTGACGATGATTCTTCACCGACCACGAAAGGAGGATTGAATTGATTTAATTAAAAATGTGGGAAGAGAAGCTCGAGCGAAGCCTGACGGCGCAGACGCGCGCGCCGTATCGAGAGAACGACGTCCCGGTAACGCCAGAGTCGGATCGCGAGGCGAACCGAAGCGTGCAGATGGATGAGTTGGACGCGTTGGTGAGCATATTTGGAGAACGGGCGCTGGGAGAAGACGCGGAGGACGCCAAACGACGGATGGAAGAGTGCGATTTCGACGGAAGAGAGGCTGTGGGGAAGAGCGATCGGTTGTTTAGGTTTACGCTCGCACTGAAGTGCGAAACGGGGGATGACGGGGGATTTTCTGTGAAGACGAGGGAGGAGACGGCGGCGGCGGCGCTAAGCGCGAAGCTCGTTGCAGCACCGGAAATATTTTTAGAGGTGATTTTCCCTGCAGACTATCCCGCACGCGGACCGCCTGCGTACGCCATTCGTGCGAATTGGCTGTCCAACAGTCATCTGAGTGCGCTGTGCGCGAGATTGGATGACATGTTCTCAGACGAAGCGTTACGCGGACAACCCATAGTGTACGAGTGGGCTTCTTTCTTGCAAGAGCGAGCGCTCACTGATGTTTTGCTCACGGACGATGGCGTGTTGGATGTTTCTGAGGTTGCGCTTGGTTGGTGTGGCGAGGATTTCGAACTCGATCCCCGTGGCGTGACGACGTGCCAGAGTGCGTTGGACGCTGAGTTTGCGTTGTTGCGCGCAGACGCACTCGCGAGACGCGAGGCATTCCTCGCGAGCGCAGATAATCTTTGTAAACTGTGTTTTTGCGATCAAGTCAAAGGTGTCAACATGAGACAAATATCGGCAACTTGTCGGCACCATTTTTGCGTCGATTGCGTCGAGAGAATGGTGGAAGTCCACGTGCGCGATGGTTCGGTCACTCAACTGGTTTGCCCAGAGCCGCGTTGCTCGTGCGCGATGGATCCGAGCGTCGTGAGAGCCGTTCTGGACGGCGAACAGTTTGAAAAGTACGAAAGTATGCTTCTCGCAAAGACGTTGGATTCTATGCCTGATGTCGTGTACTGCCCAAGGTGCGAGACGCCCGTTTTGGAGGATGAAGGGGACGATCACTGCGGTCGATGTATAAATTGTATGTACGCCTTTTGTACGCTCTGCCGCGACGCGTGGCACGCCGGTGCGGAGTGTCTCAATGCGGCGCAACGTCTCGCCGTGCTCGAGGGCCGTAGAGCCGGAAACTCGCAAATGTCTGAGGAGGCTTTGCGCAAATATCGCGAAGAGTTAGCCGACGCCACCGCCGCGGCGTACGTGGCGAAACGCGGCAAGCGCTGCCCCGAGTGCAAGGCTGGGGTTGAAAAGAACGAAGGGTGCAACAAAATGACGTGCGCGTGCGGGGCATATTTTTGTTGGACGTGCGGGCAAAAATTATCCGGTGACGGATATTCGCACTACCGAAACGTCAACGGCGAGGACGGATCCAGCGCCTGTCAACTCTTCGATCTCGCCGCCGTCGAGGCTTGGGAAGATCAAATGGCTCGTCTTAATCTCGCCGGCGCTGCGAACGACGCCGCCCGTCGCGGCGCCGCGAACGTCGGCGGCGCCGATATCGCTCGCTGCGTTCGCTGTAAAGCCGCCAACGCCCGATTCGACCGAAACAACCACATCCGTTGTTGGGCGTGCGACACGCACTTTTGTCGCGCGTGTCACAAAGTCGTCATCGGTAAATCCACCGATCACTACGGTCCGGGAAAACCGTGTAAACAACACGGGTGACCATCATATTTGTTGTAACCATCACTTGTTAGAGCTGAAACGCCAAAAAGAGCACCACCTACTTCATTCACCTCGAGCTGACGTCACACCACCGATCGCGGACGCGCCCGGCCGCCCGTTCGCCCGGCCATCATGGAGTTTCCTACCGCCTGGGCGCTCTTCCAGCTCGTCGACCCGCTCCTACCCACCGGAGGGTTCGCCCACTCGGTCGGGCTCGAACCGGCGACGCTCGCCGGGGTCACCCTTCACGACGACGCCGACGGCATCGACGACGTCGAACGATTCGCCGCGCGCGCGGGACAACACGCCATCGACTCCGCGGTCCCGTTCGTGCTCGCCTCGCGGGAGTGCGTCGAGACGGCGATGACGACGGCGTCGACATCGACACCAACCGCCGGCTCCACGCCCGTCCCTCCGTGGCTCGACGCCTGGGTCGCCCTCAACCGAGAGTTCACAGCCCTCAGCGCGGGAAACCACGTCGCGAGCCGCGCGAGCGCATCCACCGGAAGCGCTCTCCTTCGCGCGGCGCACACCTCGTTCGCTGTCGACGACACCATCGGCGCGTTGCGAGCGATTCGCGACGCTCGTCGGTTCGCCGCCGACGCCGCTCCGCCCCACGTCGCCCCAGTCTTCGGCGCCATCGCCGCCGTTCTCCGCCTCGATCGGCTCACCACCGTTCGAACCTTTGTTTATCTCGTTTTACGAGACGCGTGCAGCGCGGCGACGCGGCTCAACGCGAGCGGGCCGCTGGAAACATCCGCCGCGCTTCGTCGGCTCGCCCGCTTCGCCGAACCCGCGTGCGCGTCGGCGCTTCGTCGCCACGACCTCCACTCCAGACCGCGGGCCACCGCCGCCGCCACCGTCGGCGAGGTGCACGCGCACGCGATGACGACGCGTCACGCGGCGTCGCGCGCCGTCGCGTACGCCGCATCCAGCGCCCTCGTCATCGACGCCGTCCAGGGCGCCCACGACGACGCCCCGGCGAGGCTCTTTTCCAGTTAGCCCCTCGATAGCTACCACTCATCACGCACTATGTATGGATCACAAGCGCGCACTACCCGTGATCACAAACCCATCTGAGATGTATTAATATGAGATACGAACCGTCACGCACCACGGATAGAGGCGTGTTTTTTTTTCGTTTACTGGTACATACGTATGGGTATGTAGTATCACATCCAACGCGTCTCACCCAGCCTGGCTACTAGTCCTGATCGAGTTACCGGTACCTACGTATGGGTATGTAGTATCACATCACATAAAAAGGTCGCGTGTCGACCGGCGTCGCCCGAAGGGCCTCCGGCCCGACCGTCCTCCTTCGCGCGACCTTTTGGTTTATAGGGTCGACGTGGCGACCGGGAAGACACGTACTTTAAACTTTAATCACCAGTGTGTTTGTTTCGTCGTACACGCGGGATCGATCCCCGACATCGCTAAACCCTCTCCCGGCGACGTTTCCGAAGGGGCGAAAGGGTCCGTCGCGCGTGAACGATTACGACCACGGACGACCGGGTCGACGGCAGAACAGGACGCGCGAGCGAGCGAATCCGGTAATCATGTCTCAAGCTGAGTGCGAAGCGACAGCGTACTACTCGTGGGACGCCACGGCGTCCGAATGCGTCCGTCAAGCGAGGTGCGAGCGCGCGCGATGCTTCTTCGATGCGCGAAGGGACGATTCGTGTCGACACTTTGGTGGTCGCGACCTTTTGGGGGGCTCGACGGCGGTGCCTGATGGGCGCCTGATGGGCGCCTGATGGGCCCCGGATGGATGGAGACTGACGACGACGGGTTGGTTTAATCGCTTGTTTTAATCGCGTCGCAGCTTTTTCGGCGGTCAAGCCGTGCTCCCGACGGGTGCGGGTTACGGCATCGTGATCGGTTTCGGTCTCTTCTTCTCCGTCGCCACGGCGATCATCATGGGCTTGGATAAGCGTTACGGTGGTACGAACGTGTCTTCTGAGTACTTTAACACGGCTGGTCGTAACGTTAAGACTGGTTTGACTGCGTCTGTCATCGTCTCCCAGTGGACCTGGGCGGCGACTCTTTTGCAGTCTTCCAACGTCGCGTACCAATACGGCGTCTCTGGTCCGTTTTGGTACGCGTCCGGCGCGACGATTCAAGTGTTGCTCTTCGGTATGCTCGCCATCCAAGTGAAGCGATATGCTCCGAACGCGCACACTATTTGCGAAATCATTGATGCTCGTTGGGGTGCCAACGTGCAAAAGGTGTTCATCTTCTTCTGCTTCCTCACCAACGTCATCGTGTCTTCGATGCTCGTGCTCGGTGGTGCCGCCACCGTCAACGCGCTCACCGGCATGAACACGACCGTCGCTGGTTTCTTGATCCCGCTCGGTGTCATCGCGTACACCATGTCTGGTGGTCTCAAGGCGACCTTCTTGGCGTCTTACATCCACACCGCGATCATTTTCGCCATTCTCATTTCCTTCATCTACATCGTGTACGCCGGCGACGCCGAACTCGGCTCCCCGGGCAAGGTGTACGACCTCTTGACTGCGGTCGTGGCTCAAACTGATTGCACCGAAAAGCTTGGTCTCGGCCAAAACTGCGGTCCGGTTGCCAAGAACCAAAAGGGCTCCTACTTGACGATGCTTTCGGAAGGTGGCGTCATCTTCGGTATCATTAACATTGTCGGTAACTTCGGTACCGTCTTCGTTGACCAATCTTACTGGCAATCCGCCATCGCGGCCAAGCCGTCCTCCTCCACCAAGGGCTACCTCCTCGGCGGTCTCGTCTGGTTCACCATTCCGTTCGCCCTCGCCACCGCCATGGGTCTCGCTACCGTCGCTCTCGACTTGCCGGTGACTGCCACTGAAGCCGGCTCTGGTCTCGTGCCGCCAGCCGTTGCTACCCACTTGTTGGGTAAGGGTGGTGCTGCCGCGATCACGATCATGCTTTTCATGGCCATCGTGTCCACTGGCTCTGCCGAGCAAATTGCTGTCTCCTCCTTGTTCGCGTACGATGTCTACCGGAAGTACATCAACCCGAACGCCACTGGCGAAGACATCTTGCGTGTCTCCCGCTATGGCGTCGTCGCCTTCGGCGTCTTCATGGGTCTCCTTTCGTTGATCCTCGATGAACTCGCGCTTTCCCTCGGCTTTGTCTACCTCATGATGGGTATCTTCATCGGTTCCGCCGTCATGCCGATCTCCTTCGTCCTCACCTGGGACAAGGCGAACGGCACTGGCGCCGTCGTCGGCGCCGTCACTGGTCTCGTCCTCGGTCTTATCACCTGGATCTCGGTTGCCGCTGGTCTCGAAGGCTCCGTCACCATTGATACTCTCGGCATGAACTACCCAATGCTTGCCGGTAACGTTGTTGCCATCTGCTCGTCTGGTATCGTCCACGCTGCGCTCTCCTTCAAGAACCCGCAAAACTTTGACTTCAGCACGTTGAACGACCGCATCCAACTCATCGATGACAAGCTTCCGGAATTCGAGGAAGACACTGAATCCAACCCGAAGCAACTCACTGACGCCCTCGCCTGGATCAAGAAGTGGGGTGTTGGCTTCTCCTTCATCATGATTATCGTCTGGCCGTGCTTGTCCCTCCCGGCTGGCTGCGGTACCAGCGCCGGTTGCGGTGTCTTCAACAAGGGCTACTTCAACCTCTGGGTTGGCATCGCCCTCGCCTGGGGTACCGTCGCCACCGCTGTGATTATTCTCTTGCCGGTCTACGAGTCCTGGGATTCCATCTCCATCGTTCTCAAGGGTATGTTCACCAACGATGACGTGCACATGCGCATGGATCTCATTGAATCCAAGATCGACGCCTTGCTCACTCCGGACCAAAAGGAAAACGTCAAGCTTTCCGCTCAACCGGGCTACCGTGCTCGTTTGATCAACGGTCACTTGTAGGCGTTGCCTCGTGACTTCTCGCGTCGCGGCGGAAGAGCATTCATCATGTCACCGCATGAAAACGACGTGGGTTTCTTTTATTCTTTATATTTATTCAAGATGTACGAGTAGGTTTCGTTTATTTCTAGACCGCAGTATTATCGCGATAGAGGTTATCCATCCTTCTTTCAAGAATCTTTAGTGTTCATTAAGTCTCCACCTGCAGAGCACGCTTAGACTTTTGTAATATGAAGTTTCTTGCATCAAGATGAATACAACTATTCGGGGTTACGCTTTACGCCATGAAGTAGAGCTGCGCAAGTGGCAACTCTTTCGCGGGCGCGGATTTCAACACGACTCCATCCGCGCGAACCTCGTACGTTTCCGCGTCTACTTCAATCTTAGGACACGCGCTATTGTGTACCATGTCATCTTTGCTCAGTCCTCGGCACTTGACGACGGCTTCCACGCGTTTGCTGAGGTTGTATTTTGCGCCGACGTCCGCCTTTGCCGCGGCGGCGCTTACAAAGGCGATGCAGGACTTGCCCGGTTTGAGAGCGCCGAACATACCACGCATGAAGACGGGCTCTGGGGTGGGAATGCTCGCGTTCGGATCACCCATTTGCGCCCATGCGATTTGACCACCCTTGACGACAATCTCTGGCTTGGCTCCAAAAAATGCGGGCTTCCAAATGACGACGTCCGCAAACTTGCCAACCTCGACGCTGCCAATCTTGTGAGAAAGTCCATGGGCAATGGCTGGGTTGATTGTGTACTTAGACACGTATCGCTTGACGCGCGCGTTATCCGCACCCGTACCTTGATCCTCCGGCAGAGACCCACGTTGTTCCTTGTTCGAGTGCGCTGTTTGCCAGGTTCGTCGGATGACTTCGCCGACGCGGCCCATCGCTTGCGAATCGCTCGCCATGATGCTCAACGCGCCCATATCGTGCAGGACATCCTCCGCCGCGATGGTTTCGGCACGGATGCGCGACTCGGCAAATGCGACGTCTTCCGGGATGCTCGGATCGAGGTGATGGCACACCATGAGCATGTCGAGGTGTTCGTCGACGGTGTTCGAAGTGTACGGGCGAGTGGGATTGGTGGACGAAGGGAGCACCATCTTTTCTCCACAGACCTTGATAATGTCTGGGGCGTGTCCACCGCCGGCGCCCTCCGAGTGATAGGTGTGAATAGTTCGTCCCTTGAATGCTTCGATGGACTTTTCGACGCAGCAAGACTCGTTGAGGGTGTCCGTGTGAATTGTCACGGCGACGTCGTATTCCTCGGCGATGTTGAGGCAGTTGTCAATCGCGGCAGGCGTCGTGCCCCAATCCTCGTGGAGCTTCAGACCGACGGCACCGGCTTGAATAACCTCATGAAGACCCTCTGGAGAGGCGGTGTTGCCTTTTCCGGTAAAGGCGAAGTTCAGCGGCAGCGTGTCCGTGGTCTCCAACATGAATTGAACGTGCGCGGGCGACGGGGTGCACGTCGTTGCGCACGAACCCGTCGCCGGACCGGTGCCTCCACCCAAGAGCGTCGTGATACCGTTCGCCACAGCCTCCGTGCACAGTTGCGGACAGATGTAGTGAATGTGCGTATCCAAAGCGCCGGCAGTGACGATGCACCCTTCCGCGGCGATGGCTTCCGTGTTGACGCCGACAACCATTCCCGGCGTCACGTCGGCGACGTCTGGATTACCTCCGTGGCCAATCCCGACGATGTGTCCATCCTTGATACCGATATCCGCCTTGTAAATACCACTGTGATCGATGATGAGCGCGTTCGTTATGATGGTATCGAGCGCCACGTCCGCACCGACGCCCGCCTGTTGCGCCATACCTTCTCGAAGCGTCTTACCTCCGCCAAACTTGGACTCCTCGCCCTTCGTGGTCAAATCGCGCTCGGGCGTCACATACAGATTCGTATCACCGAGACGCACGCGATCTCCCACCGTCGGACCGTACATGTGCGCGTACTTCCCTCTCGAAATCATCACAGGATCTCCCGCGCCGAGATCTTCAGCGTCGGCGTGTCCGAACCCGCCATCTCGAACCCGAGTCATGACTTCCTCGAGTCGTTCCGGCGTCGCTGGACCGTCGACCAACCCGTTGCCACCCTTCACGACGCGATTCCCGCAAATCTCCACGAGTGTCACCGTCTTAGACTCGCCAGGCTCGAATCGCACCGCTGTCCCACTCGGAATCGCCAATCGCTTCCCGTACGCCCGGCGGCGATCAAAGACGAGAAACCGGTTCGCCTCGATGAGATGAAAGTGACTTCCCACTTGAATCGGTCTATCGCACGAATTCGTAACCTTCAGCTTGGTCTTTTCCCGTCCCGCGAGAAGCTCGTGGCTGTCTTTACTCGTGCAAATCTCCCCTGGCGCCGGTTGCTTAGGCTCAGCGCCCACCGGCGGGAACACGTCATCGCTCGGTCGCGGTAAGAAGGACCCTCTGAGCGCGAGCTCCAAGTCGACGTCTTCGCGACAAATCGCGTCGTGAATAGTCACCAACTTGGTCCCGTCCGGAAACGTCGCTTCCACCTGCACATCCCCGACGAGTTCAGGAACCCCCGGCAAGACGTGCCTCGTCCCAAGAATCCCTTTCCCCAAGTCTTGCGCCTCTGCCGTCGTCGTCGGTCGCCGACTTCCATCTTCTTCGCCGCCGCTCCTCGGGTCTCTCGCGAGTTCGCACACGCGCATTGCGATCAGCGCCGTCGCCTCGGGGTGGTTCAACCGAACCCCGCTCGCGAGCCGTCGCTGCGCGAGCCGTCCCGCCGCAAACAGGACGTTAATCTTCTCAATCTCACACGGTGTCAACCGCATCGCGCGCCGTCGTTTCCTTCTGTATCGATGCGATGCGACGCGATGCGCGAGTCAGTGGAAAAGCGCACGCTTCGCCCACAGAGCCGAATCGAGTCGACGACGCGCCCTTCCCGTGCGTTTCGATTCCTACGCGAGCGCGCGGAAGAGACGAAACGAGCGAAGGAATTAAAACAGCAAACGTCCGTCCGTCCGTCGCGGTGTCGAGTCGCGCGGTTGACGTTCGACGAACCCGAAATGACGCTCGCGCTGACCGCGCGCCCGTCGCTGTTGGTTTCGAT
>Ga0255761_10000410_pt1 | contig 39302 bp, 24 predicted proteins | sample 071ome_29_FD_179961 | JGI IMG/M metagenome (GOLD analysis project Ga0255761, IMG submission 179961) | Coastal salt marsh microbial communities from the Groves Creek Marsh, Skidaway Island, Georgia - 071407BT metaG (version 2) | ecosystem: Environmental > Aquatic > Marine > Intertidal zone >... | reverse complement strand
GCTGTTGTTGAGGTTGCTGTCCTCCGAGGGGTTTGCGAACTGGAGCAATCGGTCGGGGTAAGGCCTGAGCTTTTTCTCCAGCTTCAGATGAAACGAATTCACCTAGTGAAACCGAACCATCACCATCTGTATCTGCTTCCTTATGCAAACGTTCTGCTTCCTCGATGCTTGTGCCAGTCGCTTCTGCTAATTCCTCGACGGAGAGGGCCCCGCTACCATCGGTGTCTGCTGCAATAAAGCGTTCGGCTGCACTCACAAATTCTTCTTCTTGAACATGCTCAGTTGGCTCTGCAGAGGGCTCATCGATTGTGATTTGGGATTGTAGCGGGTCTTCAAATTCCAAAACATGTTCAACATGCTCTTCCTCTGTTTCATTCTCCTCTGCTAGTGTTGATAGCAGGTCTTCTGGGGAGGGTTCACTGACTTCCTCCTGGGGTATTTCATCATGTATTCCGAGAGTGAATGCTCCTGCAAACGCATCTTGAGTTGCCCTTTCCATTTGTTTTTCGGATTCAAGTTTTTGAGGTTCGGATTCAACAGTCTCCACTTTTGGAAGTTCAACTTTGTTTGACGATGGAAGAGGTACGTCATTCGATTCTGGTTTTTTCTCATCAATTTGAGGAAGCGGGACTGGTGGTGGTAAGGAAACTTCCTCAAGAGGTTCTATTGGCTGAGATTCTTGGGTCTCAACGATGAGTGAAGTGTCAATTTGAGATGCTGAAGCAGAACTGCTGGCTAATGCGGGAATTGGTAAAACATGACCTTCGACATCCAGTGATGCGTCCAATTCATTGCTAATTTGAATCAGAGTATCCTTTGATTCCTTGGGGTTGTTAATGTATGACGTCATCGCATCAAGATATTTCAAAAACTCTCCATCCCCACCTGTCGTGAAACCAACTGCGAGAATTTTCATCAACCTCATTGGATCTGAAATACCACCCAATTTTTGTTTTTCTTCATCCGTTAACGACGCATCAGCTGAACTCGACTCACCCATTGAGTCTGTTTCACCAATAAATCTCGATAATGGGTCTTGTATACTCATTAATCCTAAATGGCCTGCAACAAGATAGTAGATTTCACCACCTTCACATTGCATTCGCTCACTTGCGGCTTCGAAATTGAATTCTCCAGGTAGAAGGACAATATCAGATAAAAGACTGAAGAATTTCACCATCGCATCTCTCTGATTCATTGCCAACATGGTATGGAGTGCATCAGAAGATTCAGTGACGCCAAAATAGGCTGCGGCATCATCGACTTCAATTCCATCTGGAACCGATGCGTCAAATTCCTCTGGTTCAGCCATTTCTCTCCCCTCGGCAAACTGGTCCTACCTTAATCCGCATTTATGCCTAATGTTTTTTTGGAATTAAATTAGGATTGGTTTTTTGCTAGATTGATAATGGCCCTTGATTGTTCTGCGGTCCATCCAGTCTCTTGTAACTGGAGAAGCATCGTTCGTTCTGCCTCGCCATCTGCAATGGCACCGACAATCCAATCAACTGCAGCATTTCTATCGGCTTCTTGACCCGGTTCAAAGACATCGAGGTCGACATCAATTTTCGCTTTCCTAACCTTCGCTTTGGATTCGTTTGGGACTTCACCTGCAGCACGTTTCTTTGCAACACGCTTTGCGGCTTGAGGTGCTGAAGATTGTGGAGTTTCTTGAGTTCTTGTCGGTCCACTCGGCGGTCCACCGCTTGGCCCTCCAGAAGAAGATGGCGGGCCTCCCGAAGGTCCTGAGGTTGGCCCTCTCGACGGTCCTTTTGGTGGTCCGCCAGTTGGTCCACCGGTTGGGCCACCCGATGGCCCCCTACTTCTTGGTGAGGTGGCCTTTGTTGATGCGGCTGATGAAACAGATGAACGAGAAGATTCCTTCCCACGTGGAGACTTTTTCTTGTCGAGTTGAGAGAAGATATCGTCTTCATCATCGTCATCTTCATCGTCATAATAGTCATCATAATCATCGTCATCGTCTTCTCTAAGCACAAATCGTAAAACAACGAGAACAAGGACAATCACAGCGATGATTCCACCAACAATTCCACCTAAGGCAACTGGTGTCAAGCCAAGGAGCAATGTCTCCTCGTTCTCGGTTTGTTCAATGACCCGAGGACATCCATCATCAAATCCATCAGAACCTTTTGGTTGGTTAGGACAACTATCCATCGAATCAAGAATACCATCGTTGTCAGAATCGATTTGATTTGGGGCACACCCATTTTGATTGACTTGATTGAGATAACTTATGCCCGTATCCGGACAAAGATCCGGATTGTTGCCATCGACATTGTCTCCTAAACCATCACCATCAAGGTCAACCCATTGTGTTGGGTCGAGGGGAAATGCATCAGCACCATGGATTGTCGCCCATGTTCCGTTTGCATCCGAATATCCATCACCATCACTATCAATACAACCAAATCTGTCGTTCGAAGAATTACCGGTGACAAGTGGACATGCATCCGGCCGATTGGCTGGAGCAGGATTATCTCCATATCCGTCGCCATCTGTATCAAACCATTGCGTTGGGTCCGCTTTGAATGCATCACCAGATTGGTTGGTATGGAGGCCGGTTTCAGAATCGATATCATATGTGTAATCGCCTGCGTATCCGTCTTCATCAAAATCTCCTTGATTGAGCGTGAATTCGTCTGTACAACCATCTGGTAGAATTGGATATCCCTCTGGCGTATCATCACATGCATCCAAACTGTCGAGGATTCCATCACCGTCGGAGTCTTTCTGTGATTCCCCGCACCCGGATATATCGACAGATTCTCCAGTCGGTGTGTCTGAACATTCATCTTCAAAGTCTCGAACCCCATCACCATCAGTGTCTACATTTCTTTGTTCTTCAGTGCAGCCATCAGCATCGATGCCTACAGATGACATTGATGATGGACAGATATCGCGGTCATTGAAAACACCATCTCCATCATCATCAAGTTGAGATTCACCGCATCCGACTGAATCAACATCTTCACCGGATGGTGTATTCGGGCAGTCGTCTTGCTCATTGATGACGCCATCAAGGTCATCGTCGTTCTCATCGATGATTGGACAACCAATACCTTGGGTTCCATCGAGGACACCTGGTTCATTGACACATTGATCGGCAAGGTTTCCGTTGCTGTTATCTCCGAAACCATCGCCATCGGTATCTGTGCTTTGTGTAGGATCAAATGGTAAATCATCGATAGAATCTGCCCAAGAATCCCCATCTGAATCTAAACAACCAAATAGAATTCGAGAAGAATTACCCCAAACAAACGGACAATCATCGAGGATAAGACCGTCGCTGTTATCCGAAGTTTGATTGGATGTGTAGAACTCAGTCCAATCATCAGGAAAACCATCATCATCTGAGTCGTTTGCTGCTGCTTTGGTTTGAGGGAAATGGTCTGGATTGGTAGCCTGCTGTGAATCATTATCTCCAAATCCATCCTCATCGCTATCTACCCACTGTGTTGGATCGTCTGGCCAAACATCAGCCCCATGGGTTATATTCCACTCGAATATATCACCTGTTAAAGAAGGGTCACTTGCCCCATCAAAGTCTGAATCGAGGCATCCATTTCGATCACGCCAAGAAGCACCCCAGTCCCATGGACAGTAATCTCCATTGACGACATCGGAATCGTTATCTCCAAATCCATCACCATCGGTGTCTTTCCATTGGGTCCAAAGGTATGGGAACACGTCTGGGTCTTTCGAACTTAGAATTTCTCCCCATGGATAATATGTGTTGCAGCAATCTGGGCCATGGTTGTCGCCAACACCGTCTCCATCTGAATCAATTGCTTGTTTCCAATTATCAATGAATTTGTCTCCAAAGAAATGTGTGAATGTGTTATCCGACCACCCGTCTTGGTCCGAGTCTGTGCATCCATATCGGTCAATCCATGAAGTGCCTGTTTGGTCAGCACATGAATCTATAGAATCTGGGAAACCATCTGATTCAAAGTCACTGCATCCAAAAATGACAAAAATGGATTGCCCGCTTTCTGTTGGACAGCTATCAAACATTGGACCATCTTGATTGTCACCGAAACCATCTCCATCTGAATCGCTCCATTGGTTACCGAGGTCAGGGAATTCATCAATTAAATCAAAAACATGATCTCTATCAACGTCCTTGTATATTCTGAGGACTTCAACATCATCATTCGATTCGTCCCACAACGAGAGATGTATGGTTTCATTTGAATCGAGTTGTGCATCGGTGGTCGACTCAATTTGGAGCAAACCAAAGGACATCGAATTCCAATTTGATGTGTGAGACGTTGAGGCTTTTTGTTCGATAGAATTCCATGTAAGGTAATTGTTTGAAGAGGTCGTCAACATCACATAATGCGAAGATGTTACTACGAAATCCCAAATTCCAGTCGACGAGGCAAAAAGGCTGTGTGATGTAAGCGTCCAATTCTGCTCTTCATCCATTGAATAAATGTGGACTTCATCGGTCGTACGTACGCTTAGTGCGAGATGATTTGTTGTACTCATGTCAAGCGAATAACCCGATGATGAAGACGGTGGCTGAGGAATTGAAACGGTGCTCCAATTGGCTTCATTTGGATACCTGTAATGCATCGAAAGGGTTCCTCCTGAGGTAAGCGTCGAGATGTAAACAGTTTGATTTGATGTTACGCCTGATTTAATGATGACATTATTGTCTTGTAATTCAACGAGCGTTGATGAAACCAACGAGGATTCGGTCCAATCCCAAACCGTCAAGTTCGTTGTCGTTGTGTCATCGACCAAAGCAGCAACAACGAGCGTATTGTTCGACAGCATTACCGACGAAAAATGTGAACTCGAAATTTCGTTATTTGACAAAAGACTATCAAAATTCCAACTCGAGGAAGGTTTTGTAGCAATCTCAATATTCTTGTTCACTGAATCTCTGTACACCAAGTATGGCTGATTGGATGACGATGTGTGAACTTGTATTGGTGATGTAAGCACCATCGATGTTGTCACCATTTCACTTGACCAAGTCCCTTGATCTTCATCGGTGTAAAAGATTTGATTTCCACTACCTGATGTAAAAGCCAGATGTTGCTCGCCATCACTATCAATCGTTGAGCCAAGGAATTGGCCCATTGTACCCGTGGATAAGATTTCCTTGTGAAGGGCTGTTGTGCCATCACAAGTGTGATACACCAAACCAGTGTTGTTTTGACTGACGATTAAGATTGGACGTCCTGAAGATGTGACATCGAAGATTGTTGACGTATTGATTTCTGCATTTGAGATGATATCCTGAGAAATCCATTGACCCGAACTCGTACCATCACCAGCATGCTCTAATTGATGAATGCTTGAGGTCAAACCATCATGACTTTGGTGCAGGATTGTCGTTTCAGCTCTGGACGACGTGCCAAGTTCAACGGATTGTAATGTTCCGGTAAAAGCAAAGGAAATTGATTCCCACTCTCTTTTGGAATGAACGACAATACTTACTTGGTCGTTTCCACTTCCGTCATCCACGATTTTACCATATGCAACTTCCCATTGTCCATCTTGATTGAAATCAAAATTTCCCCCGAGGAGAAAACCAACTTGATCTTCTGCTTGACCCTGAACAAATAACTCACTTTGTGATTCAAATCCATCCCCGTCTCCGAAGAAAATCTCGATGCGTCCTGAATTACCCGAACTATGTTCAGATATGAGGACATCATCATATCCATCATCATCTAGGTCTCCAATTGGAACGATTTGACGCCCAATTTGGGCATTTATGGTTTCAGATACATATGTCCAATCTGGCTCTGCAGAAAAATCGGTTGGGTGACCATGATACAACCATAATTTTCCAGCGTTATAAGCACCAGTACCGTTGAAAGGTTCGGTCACAATATGATCATCATATCCATCATTGTTTACGTCGCCAAGGCATACAACTGAATAAGCGAATAATTTTCCTTGAACAATACTCGTCAAGATATTTTGAGGTGTTCCATCGACTCCAGAGGATGACCCTTCGAAATATTCTACAGAAGAATAGCCATTAAACGAGGTAAGGTCAGGCGAATTGCCGACTATTAATTCATCGAAACCGTCTCCATTCGTGTCACAGGCTTCTAATGTACGGCCAAACTTTGGGCCATTTCCAGTTTGAGTGATGTTTCGATGGAGGGAAATCTCATTGTCTTCAAATTTGAAAACGGATACTTTACCAGTTAATGTAACATCATTTGATACTGTTGTTTGTGCATCTTTGGATGAAACAGCGATGAATTTTATTGAACTCGTGGTATCGAGAAGGACAATCTTTGAACCAAACGATTCGTTTTGAGCACCTTCAAGAAGAAAAGAAGAGGTTTGGTTCACGCCATCTGTTGTACCATAGAATATCTCGACTTGTCCTTGGCCACCAATGCTCGATAGGAAAAGGTCATCGAGGCCGTCGCTGTTCAAGTCCTCAACCAAAGATGAATAGCCTAGCATTTGAGATTCGCTTGTACCTGTCATGGTTGCATTTGGTGAAGTGTAGAACCCGTCAACTGAGCCGTGGTAGATGTGAACTAATCCGGAATTTGCATTGGAATCAAATGTCGCCTCCGGCATGGACAACACCATATCATCGAAACCATCACCATTGAAATCTCCAAACTGAACATTTGTTAACTCGCTATCATCCACTCCATCAACGGTATCCATTGGTGAGGGAGATAATCGTCCTTGTCGTTGACCAAGGAGTGATCTCAACAACTGAATGGTGTACCCTTCAGAAGTTGATGAAGATGTTGCTAATTGCTCGATATTGTTCGAATCGAGCCCCATGCCTATGAATTCTAAATTTGAAGCATCACGGCTGACGACTTGAAGCGTAGAATCAAAACCGTCGATTCTCAAGAGTCGTATTTCCCCTTCCAAAGGCCGTGAATAGAGCAGGTGTATTACGCCGTTTTCATCCTTCATCAACTCTACTTCAAGACCCACGGGACCCTCATCCAAAGTTCGGACTGTCCAAAATGCCTTACTGAAGTTGACTTGTTTAAGTTCGCCACTTTCAGTTGTCATTACCGCCCACATTGTGTTGAGGTCCGACAACACCATCTCAAATCCTGTTGGGTGGGCTTCTTCGAGAATTGTTCGCTTATGCCAAACATGACTCAGATTCCAATACACTTGAGATTGAGTAGCATACCGCGCAATGCGAACATCGTCGCCATTCGCATAAATTATTCTAGGCAAATTAGAATCGGTTAACTGAATCGCACATTGGACTGGAGTCACGTTTGCTTCATATGGCACTGTGTTGTCTACATGAAGAATTGAAACAGCACCTTCAACAGATTGGCTTGCGTAATACACCGAACCGTTTGATTGAGTCCAACAGAAATGAATGGCTTCTGAAGGGTGTAAAAAGAAGTTAAAACTCAATGTTTGGTTTTCTACATCTTGAAGAGTTTCGAAATGTTTCCACATGTCGAGTGCAGATTCTTCCAGAACAAGGGCATCGATGAGGCCATCGACTGTGAGAAGATCACCTGACAGATCATGGCCATTTCCATTTTGCTGTTCAAAAAGAGATGAAGGATATTGCTCAGTGAATGTATTTTCCAGTTCGTTTTGGCTTGTTTGACCATATTGCAATGGCAAGGTAGAAGCCATCATCAGCATGACGATTGATAGTGTTAGAATAACGACCTTCGGCGAGGATGAGCCCGTCATATACATTACACATCTGATGACCTTCAAAGACATTATCACATCAGATTCGGAAAAAATATCTCAGGTATAGTCTAAAGGCCCGTCCACTTACATGAAATGTGAGCCGGAATATTGCAGTCATTTGTCTCAATAATGACCTCGATCCAATACAACATTTCATCGAAGAAATTGAAAACAGTTCAATTGTTATCGCATGCGATGGTGCATACGAGCGATTGCTGTCTGAGGGAATTGAAGCTCATCTCGTCATTGGAGATTTCGATAGTACGCTCATTGAACAATCTAGAACTCAATGCGTCCTCGATAAAAATCAAGACATGAGTGATTTTGAGAAAGCACTGAACTATGCTAGGATGAAGGATGTTGAGGAAATTATTGTCTTCGGATTGAAGGGAGGAGATCCTCAACATGAATTTTCAAATCAAATGATTTTATTTGCTCACAATCAAAACATAAGGGCTCATACTCCAAATTCAACGTTTGCGCGATTAATGCCTGGTCGGAAATATTCAATTCGAATAGAAAAAGGAAGCAGTTTTTCACTGTTCACAAATGATTACATTTCTGATATTTCTGTTTCGGGTGCGAAATACTCGCTGAATAATAGAACGCTATCACTCGGTTCTGGAGGATTACACAACGAGTCGGTTGATGGTGTTATTCAAATTGAATACTCTGGAGGTAGTTTAATTCTCCTTTCAAATAACTTCATTCGTTTTGAATAAAAACGGAGTTTCAAACCACCCATCTTTTTATTCAAAATGAATAATCAACTTTGGCGACCTAGATTGTGTCGGATGCACGATTCAAGGTCATTGTGGGTAAATTCGAATCCGCTTTTGAGTAAACGTTCTGGGTAAACTTCTTGCCCATCAAGAACCAAACATTGACCCATTTTCCCAAACATGAGTTTGATCATAAAACCAGGTAGAGGAACAAACGACGGTCGCTTCAAGACTTTACCTAATACCTTAGCAAATTGTTTTTGAGATACTGGTTGAGGTGCAGTGAGATTGTATGGCCCCTTCGAATCCTCGTCCATCATAAGATGATGAATGGCATAAATTTCATCATCAAGTGATATCCATGATTGCATTTGCTTGCCATTTCCGACAGGCCCTAATCCACCCATTTTTGCAGGCAACAACAACCGTTTCAAGATACCACCCATCGGTGTCATGACAAGACCTGTTCGAAGATAAACGACTCTTATGTTGAGTGAGTCCAGTGATTTCGTGGATTGCTCCCATTCTTCGCAAAGTTCAGAGAGATACCCTTGACCAATCTTTGAATCTTCTGTTAAACGTTCAGTTCCACGATTTCCATAATATCCAATAGCTGAACCACATAGGAATTTTTTAGGCGGTTGGTCCAAAGTTGAAAGTACCTCGCAAAGCCTTGTTGTTACATCTACTCGACTTGAACGGATAATCGTCTTTCTTTTCTTTGACCACCGTTTATCTCCAATGCCTGCACCTGCTAAGTGAATGACTGAGTCGAAACCATTCAAGTCTCCTTCCAATATCTCACCGGTTTTTTCATTCCATCGAATAACAAATTTTGGATTCACAACTTTCGGTAATTTGGTTGTTGGCCGCACAAGACGATATACTTCATGTCCAGCACACTCGAGGAAGGCACAAAGTTGATTTCCAATCAAACCAGTTGAACCTGTGACGAGTACTTTTTTTCTCGGTAAATGATTCGTTTTTGAAATTGCAGCGACGTCGCTCGCAGTTCTGTCTGTTCGAAATCTAAACATCTTCTTTAGTCTTGGAATAACTGTGATGAATGAGGTCCAACCAGTGAAAAAGTGAAATGGTAACTTCCATTCTATAGAATCAATGACCTTTGATTCTTTTTTGGTTACAGCTTTGATTGAATGCTCATGGTCCCATTTGCCAAAGGGCCCCTTAACCATAACATCAGAGAATGAATGGCCTGGTTCTACCGAGTGATGACGTGCGACCCACATTGGTCGGAGAGGTCCCAATTTTATTCGGAATTTGGTCTCTTCTCCATCCGATAATGACCCTACTTGCACAGGCGTCAAACCTTCCCACTCTGGCATGATTCGGAGAAATGCTCCAGGTCCATCATACCACGACCAAACATCTTCTTGAGGATGTTGGAAAGTAGCTTCATGGACATAGGTTGGCACATATTCCACCTCATTCAATGGACTAAGTCACTTGTGTATGTTTGAATGTACTTCCTTGTGCTGTACTTTCTTTTGGTTGATGGCGTTGTCATGCACCTTATTTTTCCAAACACTTTTCGTTCATTCCATGCTCTATCGAATTTTCCAAGGACCCAACCAATTCCAGTGTACGAATTTGGGTCTCTTCCATCCAATGCCCATTTGTCGTTGAGAGCAATCATGACTTCCATTGCCGTCTGAGGATCGGGGGTCCATTCGAGGATTTTCTTACCCCAAAGCATTCGTAGATAATTTTGAATCACACCGTCTTTCTTTAGTTGATTCTGTGCAGCATTCCACAATTCGTCATGTGTTTCAGCATTTTCGAATTCTTCGAATGAGTACACATACTCCCTCTCATCGCTCAAGTGTTCGGTGAGTGTTTTTTTTGCCCAGTCAGGCAATGATGAGTAATCAGCATGATTTGGATGACGACTGCAATGAATGAAACCAAGGTCTCTCCAAGTGATAATTTGGTCGAGAAACGCTTCAATAGGGTGAGGTAAGTTCCACCAACCTGACCTTCTGCCGTCGTTAGGATGTTGAATTTTTGAGATATCCCAATGGTGCTCTCGGAATATGTCTGAGAGAATTTTGTGGACACTAATATGTCCAAAATGTAGGTATGGAGACAAGCCACTTGCCCCGTTTAACTCTGGATGATTTCTATCTTCGTGATATCGCTCGAGTTTGTTTTCAAAAAAATCGACCCAATTGTTCATGGCTTGTTTCTGACCACCCTTGACATGAGGCACCGGTGCAACATCGTGGTTTATTGATAGGACGGACAATGCCTCTCTTCCTATTTCATCAGGTTGACTTGCTCTCCACAAAAATTCGTAAGGAGTGATTGGAGTATTTGATTGATTGAATATATTTTCAATTTCTGAAAGTGGCATTGCAGCAAGCCCTTGAGCTTGCTTCAGCGGGGCACGAAGAGGAAAATCTTGCATGTGATCCAAAATTGTGTTGTGAAGGTGACGTCGAAGAGAATAGGCTGTTGTAAAGTCTCTATCTGCTGAATGCATTCCAATGAATCCGTTTGAATCGACGCATTGTACCTCACAAGAACTGTATGATATTGCATGTTCAACAACTCGTTTTGGATAGTACGTAGGATAATCGTCAATGATGAGGACTTTGGCATGTTGCATCCAAGTTTGAAGAAGGCCTTTCGCTTCTTTCGGCTTTGTTTCGACGTAGGGTATGTATGTCACGCCCGAATTCTCAAACGCCGCTTTATTGTCGATCATTCCTTGAAGAACAAACGTATGGAATCGATCGTTTGTCCACTTGTGCTTAAGAGCAAGTGGTTCGACAACTACGAGAGGTACATTTTCTTCGTGAGCACGAGAAATTGCATGCTCCAAGGCATGGTTGTATGTTGTTCGGCGAGAGGAAATCATCCAATAGACGACACACGAACCATCCTCATTTATTGCCCCGTGTGTTCGTATTCTGTGGCTGCCGATCATGAGAGGCCTCCGGGTGAAAAGTTGAGAAGATGGCCACATGAGTACACTTTGTACATTTCCCCTGTTTTTGAGAGTGGGGTTTTACCTGGCAATGTAGAATGATTGATATCGAGTCCATCAATCGCAAGTTGGTACATCGTTTCGGAGATAAATTCTAATTTTATCAAATCGGAGAGCGAGCACCAGCGTGTTTCTTGGATTTCATTGGAATCGTATGGGTGATCTTCGTTTTCAACACTTACGTCGTAGGTTAGAAAGATTGCACATCCGTTGTCTCTGTGTGCTGTTCTCAGGCCGGCGAGACCAAGGATGTGCCCGCCGTACCCTGTTTCCTCTTTGAGTTCTCTCGTTACAGCGGATTCCGGAGTTTCGCCTGGTTCAACATATCCTTTTGGAAGGCCCCATTTACCTGCAAACGCCCCTTTCGCCTCACAAACGAGAAGGATTTTCCCGTCGTTGACGACTCTTGCAGCAACACCAAGGTCGCACGTCGTCATCGCCATATGCAAAGTCTTGGTTCGATTGTATATATACAGCAGTTTAAGTCCTTAGTGGAAAAAGACGAGAGTTTATATTTGAGTTGGAAAAATTAACATTATGCTTCAGCCGACGCCACCCAAGAATACCCCACAAGCAGATGCATCACTCCCAACGAAGTTTGGTACTTTCCGCATTCAAGCGTTTTACGACCCGATGCTCGACAAAGAACACGCCTTACTCTACCTCGAAGGCACGGACGACAAAATGCCGCTTGTTCGTATCCATTCGGAGTGTCTAACGGGAGATGCATTTGGCAGCCTTAGATGCGATTGTGGCCCCCAGTTAGAAGCCTCAATGAAAGCTATTCAAGAACACGGCAAGGGAGCCATCGTCTACCTTCGTCAAGAAGGACGAGGCATTGGACTATATGCCAAGATGCAAGCCTATGCACTCCAAGACGAAGGCTTTGACACTCTCGATGCTAACTTAGAACTCGGACTTCCTGCAGACGGACGTACCTACGAATTTGCAGCAACGATGCTTGAAGCAATTGGATTTACAGACATTAACCTCATGACCAACAACCCCGATAAAAAAATGCAGCTGCTTGAACAAGGTATACGAATTCAAAATAGAGTCCCAATAATTGTAGGAAAATGCAAGCAAAACATTACATATCTTGCGACCAAAGCAAAGCGTATGGGTCACATACTCTAGACCCAGGATTGATAAAAATGAACCAACTCATCGGTCAAAAAGCACCAGATTTCGTTCTGTTATCCGACAATGGCACGCCATTTGACAGTTCAGAGTTAAACGGTAAATGGAGAGTGTTGTTTTTCTATTCACAACATGGCTCGCCAACCTGCAAACGAGGATGTCTGACATTCAAGGAGCAGTACGATCTCTTCAAGTCAGCAGGCTGTGAAATCGTCGGCATCGGTCCAGGTTCAATGGAAGATTTACTCAAGTTCAAAGAAACTCTTGGCGACCTACCTTTTCCGCTTTTGGCTGATGAGGAGAGAAAAGTTGGACTAGCCTACAATGTCCCTCTCCACGTGGGTAAATTTCCATCCAAATCCTCATTCATCATTGGCCCTGATAACACAATAAAACACGTATACGACTGGTTGTTCAGACCCCGAAAACATGTTGCGAACATCCTTGCAAGCCTCTCCTCAGTCACCGGAGGAGAATAAATGTGGCAAGAACTTCTTATGGAAGCTGGGTTGAGTGAACGAGAGGTTCGTTCAATCATGATTCTAGGTTCAAATCCAAAAATGAAGGCATCTGAATTAGCCAAACAACTGAACACGACTCGTCTTGACGCTTACAACAGTCTATCTCGATTACAAGAAATGGGAATTGTGACCGCAACTGCCGATCGCCCTATGTTATTTTCAAGTCTTACCGTTGACGAAGCGATGGAACACATCATCGAAGCGAGAAAAAAACAACTTGGACGACTTGTCGAAGGTTTCGAAGACCTAGCAAAAAACATCAGTCAAGAAACGCCATCATATGAAAAGAAGAGACGTGATATTGATGACCCGCGGTTTGCAGTGTTAAAGGAACGCTCGCACATTTACAGCAGACTCAAAAAGATGGCAATGGAATCTGAAGAGAGACTCATCTTACTTCTCGGCCAGTTTGGAATTCTCCATCTCTGTCGAAATCCAGATGCATTGGAAGCTGTGAACACTGCAGCACTTCGTGGCGTAGTTGTGCAAATCATCACCCACCTAGATGGCAGAACAATTCGATTTTTCAACGAACTCCATGATGATATTGAGGTACGGCACTCAGATGAATTGGATTCTCTTGGATTCGTTATGGATCAAAATGAAGTGGTTCAATACCTCAATATTGAGGATAACCCTGTTGGTCGTGGAAAAGATGATGCAGCCCTCATCATCGAGTCTGGTCCGTTCACAGAAGCACACCTCAATCTCATTGATGCGATTTGGGAAGGTGCGGTCACATTCGAAACCGCTTTGGCAAGATTCACTGAAAATCAAATTAATGATCCACTTCGTTTGACTATCGGTGAAGGTTCGTTTTTGAAGAATGTATCCGTTGCCCTAGGTTTTGATGGAGAGTTACCCGAAGAAGATACACCATTTGACCCCGATGCTTTTTTTGCCGCAGGTCATGAAGTGAACGAGGCGAGAAGAAAACTATCGGAAGGTAAATTATCGAATCTCAAAGTTATCGGCATTGATATTTCAAGAATGCTTCGGCAAATTGGCAACCGTGTGGGTCAAGAAATTGCATTCTCGCTTCGAGGTATCGAGAACGATATTGAATTCCTCGATGAGATGATGGATTGGTGGGAGTATGCTGGACTTGGAACCCTCGATTACGAAGTCGACCCAGATTTTTATGTACGAGTGGGACTGAATCACCCACCTATCGACGATATCGACGCCCTCCCGATGTGGGAAATGGATGATGGCATTATCGAAGGTGCATTATCGACGAGATTTACAAAGGAGTCAAAGGTGGTTGTACAGAGAGTTCAGGGCACCCAAAGTAACGATGATTTGTGGAGATACATCATTCATCGTCAATCAGTTGCTCCGAGAGAACTATCTGATTAGATACAAAACGGAGATTCATAAACGAACGGAGTGTTTTACCAGTATGAAACTCTTTACATTCCTCCGGTTTTATCGTGAAGTGACTGGGAAGAAGCCTGTCAATATCGAAAAAATTCAATCAATGGGTTTGCTTGCTGTCAAATTAGGGCAGATTTTTGCTCTCCGCCCTGATTTACTCGACCCTCAAAGATGCATCGAGTTGCAGCAGTTATACAGCCGTGCTGCGACAATCCCGGAAGAAGATTCTCAGAAACTAATACGCAAATCCACAAACGAAAATTTCCTTTCAAACTTTCGTTCTATAGATTCCAAACCCTTTGCTGCTGCGAGCATCGGTCAAATCCACAATGCTCAACTCAACGACGGCTCCAAAGTTGTTGTAAAGATCATAAAATCGGACTTTGAAAAATCCTTTCGCAAAGATGTCAAGAGGATGAAGAACTGGATTCGAATAGGACTTTTCTTTCGCCCGAAATTGAGGAAAGTTGGAAATCCACTCGGCCTTTTGTCCCATATTGAAGACTATACTCTTCGAGAACTCGACCTCACCAATGAGATTGCAGGTAAAGATAAATTAGAAAACATCGCTATGGAATATAATGATAAATTTCCAATGCCAAAACTGCGGTTTCCAAAAATCTGGAAAGAACTCTCAAACGAACGGGTGCTCGTGGTCGAAAAAATCGAATCTCCAACCCTCGAAGACCATCTAGAATCAAAGACGATGTCGTGGAATGACATGTTGGAGCTGTTTAGAATCCACGGTGCCTACATGTTCGGCATTGGTTCGTTTCACGGCGACCTCCATCCAGGGAACGCAATGATGGATGAAAATGGTGTCTTCACATTCATCGATACTGGTGCTATTTGTGAGGCACCTGAACACGTTCGAAACGCATTGTTTGGGTTTTTCTATTACCTTGCAAAAGGCGAACTCAAAAACGCTTTTGATGCAATGCTGACCATGGCTGGAACCCCACCCTCCGAAAAAGCATTGAAGCGATACTATGATTCGATGTTTGAACTTTATGATGGATTCGTCGGCACATCAGTATCAGAGGTCTCTCTCACTGAACAAATGATGAAGACCGTCAAAGCAGCTGTCCTTGCCGGATGTGCATTTGGCGAAGAAGCGTTTCCAATCATTCGGTCGCTCATGTACATGGATGGAATGGTTCTCAAAGGCTATCCTCATGTCGATCTGATAAGTTCCATGGGTCCGTATCTAGATGAATTTGCATCCCTTATCGATGTAAGTTCAATTATTCCAGAATCTTTTCATACCAACTCATTCGTAGTGGAACAAAACCTTAGTTTAAAACCAAATTCAACAGCGTGATACTATGGCCTCGAGTAAAAACCCTTCAGTCGCAATTATTGGTGCAGGTCCTGGTGGGCTTGCGACTTCTCTCCTCCTTGCCAAAGCCGGCGTTGATGTTACCGTTTTTGAGCGGTCAAACAGCGTTGGCGGCCGAAACAAAGTTTTCGAAAGGGACGGTTACAAATTCGATTTAGGTCCAACATTCTTCCACTTCCCCGAGGTAATTGAAGACATTTTCAAAGCGGTTGGTCTTGATGCTCATGAAGAACTAAAACTACACAAACTCGAAATGAATTACCGATTGATATTCGGACAAGGCGGGTCATTGGATTGCACAAGTGACCTGGACCAAATGAGGTCAAGAATCGAAGAATTATCGGGTGAAAAAAATGCGAAAGCTTTCGAACGGTATGTACTCGATAATCGCTCAAAACTTGACAAGTCAAGAGCATGTCTTCAAGAGCCATGGTACGGCCCTTCCGATTTGCTTTCCAAGCGTGCTATGAGAGTTGCAAAAGTCCTTCGCCCACAGCGCAGTGTAGCAAAGGATTTGATGAAGTTATTTGATGATGACAGGCTCATGCTCGCCATGTCATTTCAAACAAAATACCTGGGTATGTCTCCTTTCAACTGTCCAAGTCTCTTCACAATGCTTGCATTTTTGGAATACGAGTACGGAATATTCCATCCGATTGGCGGCTTGGGCAGTGTATCCGAACGAATGGCTGAGATCGCAGAGGGCTTGGGCGTTAAATTCCGCATGGGTGAGAGTGTTGAGGGCGTCATAATGGATGGAAAGAAAATTTTGGGCGTCCGCACCGGAAAAGGTGGATTTTATGCTGACAAAGTTGTAATGAATGCTGACTTCGCTCAAGGCATGACATCAATTTTCCCTGATTCGATAAGGAAAAAGTGGTCAAATAAAAAAATCGATAACAAAAAATATTCTTGCTCAACATTCATGATGTACTTAGGTGTGAACAAATCTTTTGACAATTTGCCTCATCACCAAATTTACGCTTCAAAGGACTATGTAAGTAACTTGGAGGACATAGAAAAGCATCATAGAATCACATGGGACGACCCATCAGTATACGTGCAGAACGCCTGTGTGACTGACCCTCAACTTGCTCCTGAAGGATGCTCAACTGTGTATGTACTTGTGCCAGTCTCACACATCCACGATAATATTGACTGGACGAAAGAAAAAGACGCCTTCCGTGAACGAATTCTCGACCAAATCGAAAGCAAATTAGGATTCGAGGACATTCGAAATCATATTGCAACTGAATTGATAATCACACCAGAAGATTGGGGGGACCATTGTTACCGCGGTGCAGTGTTCAACTTAGCACACGGCCTTGATCAAATGCTTTGGCGAAGGCCAAAAAACGAATTTGATGAAATCAAAAACCTGTATCTTGTTGGTGGTGGAACGCATCCTGGTAGCGGATTGCCTGTTATCTACGAATCTGCCCGAATTTCATCGAAGCTTATTCTCGACAGCCTCGGTATTGACCCTGATTGGAACGGTGTTGACACATGGTTTGAAAGTCGAAAGAGAAGTTCGAAACCTGCAAAAAATCAAAACATCAAAAATTCTGAAGGAAATCCTTTGCCATCCAGTAGTTGAGGTGAGACATTGAACCGGATTGACATCGATAGGGCGTATGCTCATTGTGAAATGATATGCAAAAATGCATCCACGACGTTTTATTCCTCCTTTTCTGCGTTGGAATATCACAAAAGAAGGGCCGTCCATGCTGTGTATGCCCTTTGCCGATGGGTGGATGATATTGTTGATGGTGATGAAGAGGTTACAATGGAGGCAGACAAGATTCTCCTCAATAAAACGCGTGAAAGGGACAACATCATCCGAGAAATTCACTCAGGAAAAAATCCAGCTCACGATGAAAAGACTCACTTTTCGAGGCTCATGGCTCTCGTATCTATTCGAAAACACCTATTTTTAGCAAGTGAGAATAAAATTACTAAGGAAGCACACCCCGTATTTATCGCCATACAAGATGTCTTCTCCCGATATCCTATTCGACTCCAAGACTTTGAAACAATTCTGGAAGGTATGGAAGATGATCTCTTTGACGTCCGCTGCAATACATGGGACGAATTGCGTGCTTACTGCTACAAAGTAGCCTCCGCTGTCGGACTTGTTCTTATCGAAATATATGGTTATGAAGACAGGGCAGCACGCCTCCATGCTATTGACCTCGGCATTCAGATGCAGCTGATCAATGTACTACGAGATGTGAATGAGGACCTTGAACGAGGAAGAATTTACCTGCCTGTCGATGTTTTAGCGGAACACAACATTGACATCAAGGATTTGCGAAATCCAAATTTAGCAAAAATGCAAAATTGGAAGGCATTCATCGTCGAGTATCTCGATATTGTACGACGCCATCAAGAATCAGCCCTACATCTCTTCGAATTCCTCGAGCCAAGGTCCAGAATTCAGCCAGAAATTATGCTAGATGCCTATGTTCAGATTTTTGAAGAAATTCTTCGAAGGTCTGGAGATATCTTTTCATCTAAACTTGGAATTTCATTTCGAAATAAACTTCGATTATGGGCTCGAATACACTATCTAAAGTTAAAGGCCAAATTCACAAGAGTTTCAACTTGAATCAATTGAAATTTCAATTGATGAAGATACCTTCATCATCTCTGTAACTCCAGGACCAGTCGAAGCAAAGAAGTAAATTTCACCTGCATGAAGGACAAATTCTCTTGGAGATGACGCACCGTTTTGATTGATATTTTTTAGCTGTAGAGTTTGATTTGTCACGATGTCATATACCCAAAGTTCTTCTCCAGTAATACCGTCCTCGGCTCTAAAGAACAATTTACCCTCATGACCAATTTTGTATCTTGAATCAGAATGAGCAGCACCTTCGGCTATATCTGCCATCATCCATGTGGTGTCGTTTTCAAGATTCGTCACCCAATTTTCCAATCCATGAACACCATCATTTGCTATGAAAAATAAGTGATGTTGATACACATGAAGCCAAGAGACAGAAGAAAGACTTGAATCAATTGATTGTATTTGTTGTGTTTGATTTAATGAGGTGTTGTATCTAAATACAGCATCTGTAACACCGTTATTGCCTTGAAAAATCAAATCTTCACCATATTGGAAAATCTCTCCCGTTAAGCCGTCTGAAGAATCTGAATTCAACTCAAAAACTAATGATGTCGAATTGTTTTGAATATCATACTTCCAAAGTTCTCTCCCCTCAGATAACGTTGCCGCTGTAAAGAAGACTTCATCTCCAATATGTGTAAAACCACTTGGGGAACTCCCCTCCACCGGCGTCATCTCAAGATCGAAAAACCAAACCTCCATCGACGTTGTGTTAATGATGTACAATTCATTTCCTTGGTCGCCACTCTCTTGAGAAAAGAAGAGCAACTCCCCAACTGCCGTAAGGTGATTTGGATAACTATGGCCCGTACCAGTGTAATCTGCCGGTTTGCTTGATAGACCCGTTGACGTATCGAATCGCCATAGTTCAGATCGGGAATCATCCCCATCCGATGCAAAGAATATATCATCGCCAATGGCAACGATGGAAGATGGTGATGAGCCTCCTGTACCTGGATTCAAATCAATGACCTGCCAATACGATTCGTTATCTGTATCATACCCCCACAACTCTTTTCCTGAATTGCCATCGGTCGCTGAAAAGTAGAGTGTTGAACCATGAGAACTGAAAGATTGTGCAAAAGACGGCCCGCTCGGGTTCACCTCGATAGGAATCTCAACATCATATGTCGAACAATATACAGTTGTTGAATCGATTTCATCATCTTCCAAGACACCATTCATTGCCGTAGCACTCATATCGCCATCATCATAGCCCTGCTCAATTTTTTGTCCACCTGCATTGCATTCTTCAAATGGTACTGGGCTCACCTTTGTGAGATATAGTGGCGAATTTAAATTGCCACCTTCATCGTCATCGCAGATATATGTTGTTGATTGTATCTCGTCGCCATCGAGGACTTGATTAGAATTTTCATCAAAACCATACTCAACTTTTGAACCACCGAATTCACAATTCACGCCTGATGGTTCATCTGAAACTTGAGCCAAAAAATCAGAAGGTTGTGCTCCGTCGGTTCCATTTACACCATCTGCACCGTCAGCGCCATCAGTACCATTTGCACCATCACTTCCGTTGAGGCCGTTCGAACCATCTGCTCCATTTTCTCCATTGCAAAGAATTGAACTCGAATCTACCTCATTTGATTGAAGCATTCCATCGTTATTTTCATCGAATCCGACCAAGATTCGAATGCCTCCATTCGCACATTCGGGCCCTGGTTCAACTTCCTCTGTTTCTATCATCGAAGGTTGAGGATCTTCAGAGGTCGTATTGCCTGCACCACTATCGGTCGATGGTAGAAGAGGAGTGCTGGACCAACCATCATCAAGGCATGTGTAAATTGTCGCCGTTTCGAGAACGAGAATGGCACCCTCATCTTCGTTGTCATCGCAATCAGGCAACATATTCACAGTTGGAACATATTCCAAGTCAACAGGGTCTGCATCGTCTCTTGAATCATGTTCTGATTGACGATCATTCATTCCGTTAGCGATAACTACAGCAAGTAAAGAAAAAATGAACATAGCTGCTAGGAGGAATGCGATTGATTTTTTTGACAAGGCTACAACATTTGATGAGTCGTTTGCACCAATATCATCTGATTGAAGTCCATCATCTTGTGAAGGTAAGGGTATCTGTGGTTGGGATTGAGGGGATGGGGCATTGTCTTCCGCTGATTGGTTCGGTTCTCCTTCACTCCCTTCGATAACATCCAATGTCTCGTCATTTAACGATTCATCATGTACATCACCTCCTCCTTCATCTAGAGGCTGGGCTGCATCATCGAGTTCTTCAACGAATTCTTCTACATGCTCATCGTCGTTGTCCATGACATAGGCAATGAAAACTGTATTTTAACAATATCACAACATTAGTGACTTAGGATTTCGTCATCAAATTAAGGATTCTTTTTCAGAACTTTTTCAAAAATTTCTATAAATTTCTCTGCATTGTGTTCATAGGTAAATTTGTTGAGAACTCTTGCTCTACCACGTTCTGCTTGATGTAATCGCTTATCTGAACTCAAGGTCTCAATCACAACCTTGGCAAGGTCACGAGGATTTCCACGTTCGAACAATCCGCCGACTTCGTCATCAATCATTTCAGTTAGAGGTGGCTGGTTGACAGTGACAACAGGTGTGCCACTGGCCAAGGATTCGAGTGGAATAAGGCCCTGGCCTTCGTAATATGAAGGATAAATCACCATATCTGCGGATCGGAAATGTTGGGCAAGTTGGTCGAATGATAGTGAGCTTTGGATAATGATTGAATCTTGAATCCCAAGCTTCTTTGCGGTTTTTTCTAAGGATTTCTTCATGTGACCTCTACCCACGATGACGAGTTTTGCTCCGCTATTTACCGCTAAAATCTCTGGCATTGCTCGGAGTAACGTCATGTATCCTTTTCGAGCAACAAGACGACCGACAGCCAACAACATTGGTGTTTCAGTGGTTGGTTGATAATTGAGTGCGGCTTCATCACCACAGCCATATTCTAAACGGAGTTTTTCATGTCGAACTTGTTCATCCTCATCATCTGAATTTGGCGGTCTGAAGACCATGTGATCACACCCCCATAGAACCACTTGACATTCAAAATTCGGACTTGGCTTGTACCACTGTTCAAACTCTCGTTTTGTCGATTCTGAATTCGCTACACAAAGGGCTGATTCCAAAACACCCGCCCGTTCATACCTTGCATACCATTTCGAAGTCATCCAAATTGCAGTGTCGTTCGGATTTCGCCAAATTGCGGATTCCTTTGCCTTTGCAGCACGTCGGATTCCTTCTCGTTCACCAAGCCAAGACCCGTGAAGACTCGATACAATAGGTGCAATATTTTGTTGCAATGTGCGAAAATCTCTCCTCGTCCAAGATACGAGAGGTAGGTGTGCATGAATCACATCAATTGGACTCTTTTGGTGGAGTCGAATGAGGGCTTTTTTTGCATTCTTTCCATAAGACCGAGTAAAAGCCATAGGCAGAGGCAACCAAGGAACCTGAATAACCCGGACACCCTCTTGCGAAGGAAATGGTCCTGAATGTTTTCGAGTGATGATCGACACTTCATGACCAAGTTGCACAAAATGATGTGAAAGATGGAAGACAACTGAGCCTATCCCGCCCCATCGAGGAGGGTACTCGCCTGCGACAATCGCAATATGCACGGTCGACGGGACGGTGTTCAAGCCTTCAAACCAATGGATTGATGCCTTTCACAACAAGGTTTTCTTGCATTGATTCAATATATTACAAGCCCTGCACGAAACCATGGCGGCTGTCCTCCCGGTATCTGTTACCGTCCTTCTTCCTACTCGAAATGAGGAAGAGGCAATAGCGATGACCATCGATTCCATTCCGCGAGGTTGGTGTAAAAATCTTGAAATTATGATTGTGGATGGTAATTCATCCGATGCAACTCGAAAAATTGCCTTAGACAAAGGAATTCGTGTCCACCTCGAAGACCGTAAAGGGTATGGTAGAGCATACAGAACAGGTTTTGACGTCGCATCAAATGACATCATTGTCACGATGGATGCTGATTGTACATATCCAGCAGAATTGATTCCAAAACTCGTTGAGCGATTGCTTCAAGATGACCTCGAATTCATCTCATGCGATAGACTCACATTAGCAGAAGAGGGTTCAATGTCCGGCATTCACGGCTTTGGAAATTGGGTGCTCTCCTTTACCGCAAGAGTGCTCTTTGGCTACGGTTTCAAGGATTCACAATCAGGTATGTGGGTCTTCCGAAAATCAATTTTTGATGATGAAAAAATGAGACCGACTAACGATGGAATGCCGCTCTCTGAGGAGATTAAAATCTTAGCAAGAAAACACCTTGGGAAGAAAAAAGCAGTAGAAATCTCAGTACCTTATCGACCTCGTGTCGGCGAGGCAGAAATTCATACATGGGGCGATGGCTGGAAGAACTTGAAATTCTTATTCCTCAAACGGCTAGGGATTCATAGAACACTAACACCGTGGGGCGGAAGAGATTCTAATCCAGACTCATTGAACAACGATTTGCCCGAGCAATGATGCTCATAGATCGTCTAGGTCAACCATTGCGGGCATAATCACGTCTTCATCGGTCTCATTTTGAGATGAATCCAACTCTGGGACATCTTTTTGCTCTGGATTTCGGAATGCTTCCCAAGAGATCATCGAATCAATATCGGCTAATTTCGCCCTTCGACGAACAATGAACAATACGGCAAGGAATGTGAGGACGAGACCAGTTCCAATGCCGATGAGCAACGAGCTAAACGACGAGCTTTCTCCATCTTCAACCGTTAGTGTCCGTGTGATAATGTCAACATATGCGTTTTCTCCTTCACCATCTGTAGCAATAATTTTCAAAAATGGTAAGCCTTCTTCTTGTGGAATCCATTCGATCGAACCTTCCCACCGGTTATCCGCACCTGTTGGTTCCATGGCGACCTCCCAATTCTGAATGCCAAAAGTGATGTTAATTCTTACATCTTGAGTCGTCCCGTCATCATCGATTAAGACGACCGAGACCTTCAGTATTGATTTTTCACCAGTCGTAAATTTCAATGTACTCAACTCGACTGAATCTTGAACGAATCTTGGGACGCTGGATTGCAGTGTAATATTCGTGTGTGCTTCATCATATTGTCCTCGACTATCTTCGATGAAGAGCGAAATGTGATACTCCCCTGGGGCATATCCTGTTATGGTATCAATTGATTTTGTTGAAATTACTTGATATTGTCCGCTTGTAGCATTCCATAATCGCCATTCTCTGGCAACAATATCATTGTCAGCATCCGTTGATGACTCCTCGAGCAAAATATCGCCTCCTGGAGAAATTGACAATCGGTTTTCAGGTGATTCAATAATCGCGGTTGGATTCGATTCAAACACTGTAATCTCAAATGTTTCAGAACGCTCCATCCCAGTTGAATCTGTAGCCAAAATAGTCAATGTGTGTGTCCCATGGCCAATCTGGATAGTATGAATAGACTCCGTTGAACTCTCGGTGAGAAGCGGTTCTTCAACAAGATTTGAGCGTAGTGAAAATGTGAATTCATCGTCATCGTAATCTCTGCTTTCACGCAAATCGAGCAAAATATCGTCCGAGGAAAGAAACTCTTCGCCATTAACTGGTGATGTCATTCGAATGACTGGGGCAGATGGGAGAATGCTAATTTCTGCTGTCGTCACAACGGGTTCGTGTATGCCATCATCGACACTCAAGGTAATGATGTGGTTGCCAGCACTCAGTCGTTGCTCAAAATACAACCAATCTTCGCCCTCAGGTGTCAATCGACCATCGAGATTCGAGGTCCAAGTCACAATCAAAAATTCTGAACCCATCGATGGCTCAAATGGTGCACAGTGGAACTCTCCTTCAGCAGGGAATGTATCGCAGGCAGCATCAAAGTCACCTGAACCGTTCGATGAAAACCAAATCAATTCTGAAGAATCATATGTTGTCATTTCAAATGGTTCAATCAATGCTCTAGGTGGTGAGTTGTCCACTGAAACAAGGAGTGTAGTGGTCCTCGATGAATTTGAATGCTCAGGGCGGTCATCATTCACTTGCATGGTGATGACATGCACACCTCTTGATAGGTAACCAGACCAACTTGTCGAACCGTTGTTGAGGACACCCAAAGTTCCGTCTAAATTTGAAGAAAAGGTGATTTCGAGGTTGTCACCTTCAGGGTCGATCGTTTGTGAACCATTGAACGTTACCAATGCTTCGCTGTAATTCGAATTTCGTTCGACTGAAAATATTGGCTCAGGAATCTCATTGAACAATCGAACATTTGTTGTAAATTCTGCGGTATTTCCTGCGATATCCCAAACAGTGACATGAAGTTGGAACACTGAGGGTGGGTCGTCGTCGACATGATCAAAATTCCAAATGAGTTCTTCTGGACACACCCACGCATTACTCCAACCTGGCCCTTGCCGGTTGTATCCAGTGAAACTTATCATACAAGCAATAGGATCATCCTCTGGGTCATATGTGCCCGAAGTATTGATGGTGAGTGTGCCGGTTTGTGGCATAACAAGTTCATTCCATGCATTGAGTGGTGGGTTAAATTCATACAACAAAATCGGTGGAGTGTTGACAAGTTCAACAACTCGTGATGCATTTACACACTGTCCAGTATCATCACACACTTCGAGTGTAATCACATGAATTCCGTCTGTTAATGAGCAATTGAAGGTATCATTTCCGTTCGCAATGAAGGGTGAGCCCAGTTCAGGCCCTTCGGGGTATGACCATGTTCCTGTACAACTTGCGAGGATATTGCCGTCGATTGAACTTATCCACGAGTATGTTAATTCATCATCATCAATATCAAAGGTACCGCTTGCGTTGAACAAAACATCAGCGTTCGAAGGATAGACACTATCTTCCAATGGTGAAGCCCAACGGAGATACGGTGGTTGATTTTCGATAGGTAAAACGCAATACATCGTCATTGATTGTTGAAAAATTTGAGTGGTTGAATTTGTCACACCATCAAAGCCGCAGTCAACCGTGACGCTTGTGGAACCAGAGTTTCCAACCGATGTCCATCTTGAAGATACATAATTATCCATTGAAATTGTACCAAGTTCGTTTGTCCAAATGGTAGCATTGGTGTTGAATTGATCAAATTCTATACTTGAATATGCATAGGGAATTCCGTTTGATTTGTTGTTCTGAACCCAAACAAGAATGTCATGGGCCACATCAATATACGAGTTTTCAAGATACGTTGCAGTGGCATAAGCGATATCAACGGATTGGTGAAGCCGGACTTGACTGCGAAGAAGTGAAAGTGGTGTAACCTGTGAATAATCCGTAGCAAAAGACCAATTGACTGAGGAATCAATAAAGGAAAGACCTCCAATGCACGATGACGACCAAGAATTGTAGATGCCTGATAAATTCGAATGGTTTTCAAAAATTGCGCAATCAAACCCTGAGAAGTTCGCATTTGAAATCGTGGATGCTAGATTTCCATTGTTCGCCCCATCCCAAAACATGCCGGAATGATTTCCTCCGAATTCAAGGCCATCGATGACTGCTGCTGCATTTGAAATATACAAGGCGGGTTGGTTCGAAAGAAGATTTCGCTCCTGATGAATCTCAACATTCGTAAGATGAAAATGACCTTTCTGTACATTCAATGTAAGCCCTGAATTATCAAAATACATAGCAGGGTCATTTGGGTTCACACTTTCAACAAAAATTTGTTCAAGCCACAAATCTACCGAGTCTTCTGCGTAAACTGCGTGCATTGAATTATTTCTCAATACGCAATTCTGGCATCGTACATCGCCCGATGAACTCTCCAAATCATTGGATTTCTTGTATGCCAACCCTGAACTTTCAAGAGATGTTATTCCTAGGAATCCGTTTGCAACGCTTGTGAGATTGTGGAATTCCACTGAGCGAGCGTCATCAACCTTTGCTCCTGAAAATCCATTGTTTTCAAGAACAATCTCTTCTACAATCACGGAGGATCGTGTGAGGTCGATACCGTACTCAGTATTGTTATGTAAGTACCAATTTGTTCCTTGCATTGCACCTCCAAATGATGTGTGAATCCCAGACCCGACCGAGCCTGATATCTCAAGGCCATCGAAGTGAGGTGCGAAGAACGTAGAGCTCACCGCTAGGCCTGCTTCATGAGCACCCGCACCAGATTCACCTGAGTCAAGGATTGATAAATTTCTGAACGTTGTTGATGAATCGACAAAATACAGTCGGACGCCAACAGCGTCTGAATCTTCAACATGTGTATCTTCAAACCAAGCTCCCGTGGCATTAACCTCGAGGGCCGCAAAAGCAATTCCTGGTGTCTTTGCACCACTCGAACCAGTTCCTATAATCGTCAGATTGGTGAAATCAGCCGTCTCATAATTCGTGTAATTGGAATGGTCATTTTTATCCACATACACTCCTCTGTACATCGAATTACTAACCACAGCGTCTTTAACGACTGCCCGAGTATATCCGCCATCGGTGATATGACGAATGATAATTCCAGTATCTGAGCGATCAATCTGAAGATTTGTTAGCAAAGGTTGACTATCTTCTACCCAAATTCCTGCTGATGAAACCCAACTTGAGCCTGACGCATTGTCGATGGTGATGTTTCGAAACAATCCTCCGGAAGAACCCCAAATGTTCACAGCACGCGTTTGAACTGTAGAAATTGTTGCATCATCAATGATTGGGGCTGAGCCAGATCCAACAGATATACCGAGACCAAATCGCCAATCGTTCTGGAAAGGAACGTTTTGACCTGCTTCGTCAATCACGACATTGCGAATTTGTGGTGAAGCAAAATTGAACATATCGATCCCAACACGTTGTGGGTTGTTGATTGTGAGATTAGAAATGATGGGGTTACTGCCATAAATTGTGACCCCATATACCGAATTTGAAATTGTCAAATTCTGTATGTTTGAACCTCGCCCGTTAGATGTTGAATTAAATTGAATGCCCTCGTGACCACTCGTGGCGGTAGAGGATGCCTGGAATACAACCGGGCAGGACGTTGTTCCTTCAATAGTAAGGCGGCCTTCAACATAAATTCGAACACCACCGTCGAAGGCTACAGTGGTACATGATTGAATAATCAATTCATCTGCAACACCAATGTAATAATTTGATGTCAACGTTTGAGTTCCACTCCACGTTGTTTGTGCCCGGCCAGATGCTTCAGACTGGGTCGCCAATCCAAAATCATTCGATTCATTAGTCAATGGAATTGTGGAGAGGAAGAGAAGACAAACCAAAAATAGAGATGCTTGGGTTTTGACATCCAAGCGAGTCATATATCGCCTAACGGCACATACCTATTGAATACACCGCATTAATGTTCAAGATATCATTTTCACTCGTTTGGATTGATTTATTGAATTCAGCGAAGGAAAATCAATAAGACCTTAGATGAATTGCGATTTATATGCCTGAGGCGTTTATCCTCTTCAAGACTGAACCAAGTCATGAGCGTGAAGTCTATCTTAATCTTCTTGACGATCAGTTCGTCGTTGAGGTACACGCCCTTTACGGAGAATTTGATTTGTTATCACATGTCTCCGCTGACGATTCAAAAACTCTTACTGATTTATTGTTGACAAAGTATCGACAAATTCCTGGTGTGAAAGAAACGAGAACTTTGATAGCGGTTTAGGTGATAGAATGGCGATTGGATTTGTATTGATTACGACTGAACCTGGAAAAGAGCAAGACGTGTACACTGCCCTTGACTCCATTGAATTCGTTACAAATCACTGGATGCTTTTCGGCGAATTCGACATCATTGCAAGGGTCCAAGCAGACGATGAATCCATGCTTACGACCACTATTGTTGAAAAAATACGACCGATTCAAGGAATCCAAGACACAAAAACACTGATCGGTGCTGAACTCTAAATTCACAATAAACGATGAAGAAGAGTTTGAATCTTGTTGACATTATTCATGCATCCACTTATACGAAAATGGATGGAAGATTCTTTCAAACTGATCAATCTCCTCGATGTGTTAACTTTTGATTGAAGATACCACCATCGGCCAAGAATTCGATGTGCAAACAATGACTGAATTCCGTCCACCTCTTGTTTACATCGCTCGATAAGAGCATCTAATTTTTCAAATTCAAACACGAATGCGTATTCTGTAATTGACATTAAAAAACCTAACCTGTGTTGTGAATGAGTCAATTGATCTACGAATTCTATACAATCGTACAACACCTCTTGCCCTTCATTCTTTTCTGCTTTTGCAAGTTGACTTCTGAAAAGCATTGACTTCACGAGGATATTATTTCCATGAGAGAGAGAAATCAATTGATTTCTAATATTTTCTGCTTTAGAGTAATCTTTTCTATAGATTTCGATTGCGTGTTTTATCATAGATATACTGACCAATGTTGCAGCTCGTTTTTGCGGATCCTCAGGTAATTCAATTCCATCGAGAAGCCTCTCAATCTGTTGAAAGTTGGGTTCTTCTTTCGTGTCGAAAAGTCGGTCTTCAAGACGTTGAATAATCCCTGACAACAACATTCTATTCTTGACATGAATAGATTGTTCATTTCCAATTCGTTTTTGTAAGATTTTTTCTGCCTCAGTTTGTTTACCTCTTTGAAGAAGTAACTGGTACTCGACATCATCCCTCATTTCACCCTTGATATATCGAAAATTTGATTCAACCTCATCGAGTTCATTACGTTGTAGAGCGGTGAGGGCAGCGTAATAATTTAGTTCCTCGTGTTCGGGATTTCTGCTTAATGATGATGCCAACAATGATGCGAGTTGACTGCTCTGATGGACGATGAGAGTGTCAAAATATTCCTCTAAAACTCTACCAATATCATTGGGTTTTGAGCAACTTAACAAATGGTACAATCGAAACATGTCGATATCATCACTCGAGTTCATTGTTTTCCAATGCTCAAGATATTCTTCATGTAACTGCTTGAGTTGTTCTTCAGTCAACATTGCTTTACGTACATTTCGAATGAAATGATGCAATTCAAAAGTCATTTCATTTTTTGACCATTTGAGTAATGCTGCTTCATCCAAGTTTGCGACCAACTCAGGATAAGGAGAATGTTTCACTTCAATGGGTTTGAGAAGGAGACTTAACATTGCAATGAGATGAGATTCTTCGCTGGAGAATCCGCTAAGAACAGAATTTTCAACAAATGACTGTACATCACCTTGCTGTTCTGGTAATTCAAATCGTTGATCATACAACAATATTGCAAATGGGTGTCCTCCGAGTGAAGTAGCAATTTGTGTTCGCTCTTCAACTGAAATTTCATTGTCTAGTAATTTGATTGCATCAGAAATTTCCAAGGATTCGAGGATGAATGTTTCAAATTCCTCTGGAGTATTCATTGGTTGCTTTCCGATTAATATGACGACATTGCCATCTTTTGATGTACATGCGTCAATAAGAGAAAATACACTAGCCAAATGACGATCCGACAGGCAATGAAAGTCATCGAAAACATACACATTCTTTCCTTCAACGGATAGAATATACTCACGAATACCATCATTTGAGCTCGGTAAGTGTTCAGTTTCGGAGTGAAAGATTGACAAAAGAGAATTTGCATCATTTTCTTCGAGAACATTCACCTTTCGAATCATGAAATGGTTTGATTCAAGGGTCTCAGTCACAATGTCTGCTACTGTTGATTTGCCAATTCCTGATAATCCACCGATTGCGAGTGTAGAATGCTGATCTAAATGATTCAAGCATGTTGTAATGAAATCATCACGTCCATAGACATGCGTATTTGCCGATGGCTTTTTTTCCTCGCTAAGCACGGAAGGAGGTTGGACTAGTAGTGATTCTATTGCTGAACGACCATCATTGGTGATGTGAAACACCTGCCTCTTTCTTGTACCGCCTCCAATGACATGTGCCAGTCTTTTCTTCACGAGTCCCTTTTCTTCAAGTTGTTTTAGTGGCTTGTGCAATCCTGAACGAACCATATTCATCGAATCGGCAAGGCCTGGCAACGAGATACTTCGTGGAACATCCCAAGCATTCTCGAGATGCTCACCAAATTCATTGAGCAAATGAAGCAATCGAATTTTTGTTTGGTTCATCACTTCAACTCCAACTCTTAACCCTCATGTTGACTGGCTTCATCTTGCGTAGGACACATGTTTTTCTAACATGTTGGTGACCATGTATCGTGCCAGTTTTCCTCGAGGACCTCCATTTCCCGAGTTCTCCTGGAGTGTACTTATTCAAAACCATTGATGACAGAGTCCTGTATATAGGAAAAGCAACGAGGCTGAACGAAAGAATTCGCTCATACTTTGCCCAGCAACCCGATCGTGCGATGATTCCTGAATTAGTTGAGCGTTCAAATCAAGTCGATTTTATTGTTACAGCGTCTGCTCAAGATGCTCTTATTCTTGAGCGAAACCTCATTCGAGAACATAAGCCTCGGTTTAATTCGATGTTGAAAGACGACAAATCCTTTCCATACATCGCTTTGACAAGAGAAAAATTCCCTCGCATCATGTACACTCGTCACCCACCAAAAAATGCTGAACGGTGGGGGCCATTTCCGAATGCCGGCGCTGCCAAGCAAGTGATGCAATTACTTCGAAGGCAATTTGGTATTCGTGATTGCAAGGAATTGTTACCTCAAGGCTGTCTAGCCATGCACATTGGACTCTGTTTGGGGCCGTGCGTTCAAGAAACGACATATGATGAAAATGTGAGAACGGTTCGAAAAATTTTGAATGGGGATGCAACTGAATTTCTTGAAGAACTCATCAGAGATATGGATGAAGCATCAGAACAACAGGCATACGAAACCGCAGCATATATTCGTGACAAAATAAAAGCAATTCGAACGATTACAAATCAACAATATATTGCAAGCACGCTGTACAATCAATGCGATGCACTAGGGATTCATATTGAAGGTGACCTTGCAGCGATTGTTGTTCTCCACGCTGATGAAGGCATCGTCAAAGGCAAAGATGTATGGCCAATGGTGTACAGAGGCGATATTGGTGAATGTATCTCACTCTTCGTGTCTGAGTATTACGCACATCACAAGCCGCCATCTATTCTTCTTACACCCACGCCTCTTGGGGAGCCAACAACGATGTGGCTACAAGACAGAAGGGAATCTTCAATCGAAATTCGAGTACCCAAACGTGGTGATTTCAAAACGTTAATTCAATTAGCACATCAAAATGCAGAGATGAGCCTTCGAAGAATCAAATCAAAATCAAATGGCTCCATTGAACAACGAGCTGCTGATGATGGTGCAACATTACTCAACATGGAACAACTTGATCACATTGTTTGCTTTGATATGGCTCAGTTTCTTGGTGAACAAAGGGTAGGTGCGAGCGTTGTCCTAAGAAATGGACGACCATCAAAGCGGGAATACAAGAAATATATTGTAAAAACAGACGTACCTGATGATGTTCACATGATGCTAGAAGTTGTTCAACGATGGGCAAAACGGCAAGAAGAATGGCCAGATTTACTGCTGATCGATGGCGGTGAGACTCACCTCCAATTCGTTCGTCGTGCACTCGAAGAAATTGGTGTTCAGGACCGATTTGAGTTAGCCTCCCTTGCAAAACGAGAGGAAACATTGCATCGATTATCAAAAGATGATATCATTCTCGACAAGAGAGGGAGAGTCCTTGTTCATGCAAGAGATGAAGCTCACAGGTTTGTCAATACATTTCATCGCAATCGACGGAAAAAGCAGAAATTGAGTGACCCATTAGAACAAGTGGAAGGATTAGGTGCAAAAAAAATGCAAACACTTCTTCGAAATTTTGGCGGAAGGAAAGGTATCGAAGAAGCAAGTATTGACGATTTGAAGACCGTACCTGGAATTGGACCATCCCTTGCAAAGAGGATTTTTGAGCAATTACGCCCTTAGTTTCCATCTTTGAAATCATCAAGACTCTCTGCTTCATATCCATCGTTCATAGATGGGCTGACATATGCTGAGAAATATGAATCATCCAACGTTGTCTTTTGAACAGCCTCATATTGTTGGTTCAACCGCTCTTTCTTCGAGCGCTTCTTTCGCCTTCGGCGTCGAATGAGAAGGAACAATAAGAGCAACACAATGGTTGGGTAATACCAGAATTGGATGAGGAAATATATCCAGGAAATATGAACTTTGTAGGAAATATCGTCTTCGAATTCGTATGGTGGAATAGTATACGTGATTTTTTGTCGGCCGCCATCATCATCAATCTGCAACAACGTGTTTCCATTTTCATCAACCGCTGTTGAAGAAACTTCGATCAATTGAAATCCTCGAGGAAGTGTCATAGTGACTGGACCGCTAAAACTCATGTCAAATTCTTCACTTACAACCGGATTGATTCGACCAGTCTCATATTGCAATCCTTCGCCATCTGTGGTCGGAAATGTTAATCCTTGAAGGCTAACAAATGAATTGAACAAGAGTGACTCGAAGACGTTAACCATCGCATGCATCGATTGGTATAACGGTGCAGTAGCTGCGTCGGTTAAGATCGAAATTGAAAGACCCGCAGGATCACCCGCCTGAAGTTTTTGTAAGTCACCATTCATATCAAATTTGAATTCAACTTCAGGGATATTTATGCTAAAACCAAGCGGTGTTTCATCGGAGACCTCACCGACAGGTGGGTCTATCCCTGAAATTTTTAATTCGATTTGGAAAGCAGATAAGTCAACAACTTTCAATGGTGAGTCAGGGTTTTCTTCAAGTTCTTTCTCAACATAATAGGTGGCGTATTGATGAATATAATCTGTAATTCGTTCGCTCAATTGTTCAAAGAAATCTTTCATGCCTTCCCTTGTAGCAACAAAAGTAAGTGGTTGACTACACACGTCAATAGGCGTCGACTCGCTATCGCACAGATAGATATCGCTGTACTGAATTGGTTGATTCATTCGACTTGAGATATCGATGAGAAGACGTAGTAAATCCGAAGGCATTGCAGGGAATGTTACTTGTGTCGCTCCTTCCCTTTCGATACGGTCGAGTGGTATACCTATTCGATAAACATCGAGTTCAGCGTTAAAAGCAAATTGAAAACTAATGGCTTGGGTCCACTCGTGAATGCCTAATCCGGACCAATCGAATTCGATATCTGAGATAACGCAAGACTTTTGATCAGCCAAACACAGTACATTTTCATCCTCATCGAGAATTTCATGTTGCCAGTCATACGGATCTGTGCCTCTGAAGGAAAGTGATGTGTCTTGCATGCCATCAACTGTTTTCTCTATGACAAGTTTTGAATCCCCATCTTTTGTTTCAATCCAAGATGGTAGAATGATTTCGACTGCAAGGGAGGTATTTGGCAAGATATCAGGAACAATGGCATCCAAATACGATGATTGAAGGACTGTTTCAACCGAAATATTTGAATTAAATAATCGCTCAAGTGTGTCTTCATCGACTGAACTGAGCAAATCTTGTATGGTTTCATTATCGATGTTCTTTTTCATTATATCAACAAGCCTCATTGAGAATGGCTCACTTGACGCTTGCAGATAGACCGGATATGTGCCGTCCATTGCCATTGAACCTTGAAGACAATAATTGATGTCCAAACCTACTGTAATTGGTTCTTTACAATCGCTTGAATGTGTGTAATTTAGCCCTCCAGCAGCCGGGAAAAGACTTGTCTGACCGGTAGACGAAACCCACTGTGCTGGATTCATTTCGATGGTCGTGAGGTCAGAAACTGTCGAAGCTATGCCGTCTGTGATGTTATCAATTGGAAATTGTTGTGTCAGGGTCGGTAGGTCAATGATTCCATTGTGATATGCTAATCGGATGCCATCGGAGGTGATGAGAGGTATTGAAGCAGCATCAGTGAGTTCGAAAATCGAAATACCCCAATCACTTAACGTCGTTTCCTCGAGATAATAAATCCCTGCAATAAAGTCAAGGGTTACCGCAGACTCATCTTCCAAATTTAGAATCACTCGTAAATCCAATGATTTCGCTCCTTCAGGAACCGCTACTGTTGGTGTTTGGGAATCAGGCTGGTGGGCGACTCTGAACGTGATATCTTGAGTCACTTCAGTATCACTCATTGTTGCATCTCGGTGATCGAGCGACCATTGCCCTTTTGATGCCGCAGTTCCCGGAAGCAAAATTGTTCCAGACGAGTCGGTTTCAATGATTCGTGCATAGGGAGGTGGAGCTATTGTGTACACGGCATTCATACCAGGTTCGGCTCGAATTCCAAAAGGCGTTTCGACCTCCGCACCCATCACCAATAAGCCTTGATAGGCACGCTCCATATCCAAATCTTCGTTGTCAAAGAGGTTGAAGGTCGAGGAATCAAGTTTGATGGTCGCTTGTGCTGTAAGGCAAATTGGAGGTTCAAACACATTGGCTTCAGAAGCCCCTTCGCCGATAGAATCCGTGTATGAATCTACTGAGCATTGGAGAGTATCCGTTCCAAATTGGACTTCATCTTCAAACGATGTTGACAAATCAAGAACCTCGCCGAACCCGCTTGATAGCGATGTTTCTATGGTTGAATAGGCTGCGGAACTAATGATTTGACCGACGGTCGGCGTTGATGCACCATCAGGGCGGAAATCGAAAACCTCACGAATCAAATCAACAGGGACACCATCATATGAATCAAGGTCTGTTTGAGCCTCCAATTCGTTACCGAAATCGGTACCAGCGCCAAACCCTAGTGCTTCTCTATTATATTCATGAATGGCCCAGGTAATTTGCAAACTAAATTGATCTGTGGATTGCAACTCAAACCTGTAATCCGCTTTGATCCATTCTTGGTGAAATGGTGTTTCGTCATCGGCATGATCGTATTCGTCACATTGCCCGTTTGTGCTTGTTACCAATGCAACACCTGTACAAAGATCAGAAAATGCCGCTGATGCGAATGGGACAAACATTGGAACAATCAAAATCAATCCAAAGAGAAAATGAACGGAGGTTTTTGAGATTTGATTACCACTCTTCTTCGGGGCCATGGTCTCGGGAGTGCAATGAACTTCAAATGTATTCCCATGCTCGGAGAAATGTGCTGGACCGCATTGAAACCAATGGTGTTCGCATCAGTCGGGTCCATGCACATGCTTGCCTAAAAAAATTACAAGATTGGGGCTACTTAGAAAAAACACTCATACCCGACCAAGACAATGAAGACATCATAATGCCACTAACAACGTCGTTTAACGAACATGGTGATGAGTTTCGTGCAATACGAATTGAATTTCCAGAACTTGAGGTAACAGCATGGAGTTTTGCCAAGAAAAATGAACAATCATCCCCTTATGATGAATTCGCCGCATTCGTTCGTTCATCATGTTCAACGACGAAGGTTTCATTCAGCGAACTCGAACCTTTGCTTCCAAAGAAATGGGAGCGTTTAGGGCAACTCCTTTTGTTTCCAAAAGACGCATTTCAAGGACAGAAATGGGTTGAATTCATTGAGGAACAAGACGGAAGGTTTTGGCCTAAGGTCGCTGAAATTTTTGGCGTGCAATCAATTGCCCGGCAACAACCCATTGCTAATACTATCACACGTGACGCTCAAATTGAAATGCTTCTTGGTAATTCATGGGTTGAATTCAAACAGCACAACGTCAAGTTTGGCTTCGATGCAAGGAAGGTCATGTTCTCAAGTGGTAACATTACTGAGCGAAAAAGAATGGCAGAGTTAGATGTAAGTGATGAGGTTATTCTCGATGTATTTGCTGGAATCGGATACTATTCGCTTCCAATTGCAAAACATGGACGACCAAAGAAAATACATGCCTTTGAGATGAATCCGCATTCTATAGAAGGTTTGACTTGGGGTGTAAATGAAAATGAATTAGGATCGATTATTGAGATACATGAGGGAGACAATCGACATCACTTACCAATGTTTGAACAAACAGCAGACAGGTGTATTCTCGGACTTTTACCAACCTCGGAATCGGTGTGGAAAGTATGTTTTGATTGTTTGAAGCCTTCAGGAGGAGTCCTTCATGTTCACATGAATGTTGAAGAAGAAAAAATTGAATCATGGGTGGAAGAAACAAGACACTACTTCGAACAATTGGCTTATGAGAAGAACCAGGATTCAACTGTGCAGATTCTACATATTGAGAAAGTTAAGTGGTATGCACCACGAATACGACATGTGGTTCTCGACCTTCACATCGTTTCGCCATAATAAGACCAACCTGTGCTCTCATCAAAAGTAGCTGCTGACGTTAAGTCCCACAATTCTGCAATCGCGGTCAGATTTGTACGCTTGCCGATTTGTACATTGTAGACGAGCCCTTGATCGTTGATGAATATTGCATGAGGAATTGATTGCACATCGAGTGTTTGCGCTAGCGAAGGCAAGAGAATAAAAGGCCGTTCAATACTTTTGTTTAGGTTCGATTCTGTGCGTTCATGCCACTCGGACATATTCGAATATTCTTCACGGCCCTCCCTTGAAAAGACCACCATTTTCCCTGGTGGAATCACTTCGTCATATGCATCAATTGTTGGTTCACAATGTGTGCACCAAGGTGCAGAAAAATAAGCCACGAACGCGGTTTGATTTGTCCACAATGTACCATTCAAACTTTGATTGGTGTGGTCAACTCCGCTCCAATACGGGAAGGGTGTAGAGGAAAACTGCAAGGGCTCTGGTTCAATGACATCCTCTCTGGATTCAGGCTCAACACATCCCGCTAAAATAACCATACATACAACGGAACAATATGTCAATGTTCGTATCATATCTCAACATCCTCCAACTCTGCGTCTAGAATGAATTGTTTGTCGATGGACAACGGTGGGTCAATACGGCCGAGAAATGCGAGAACACCTACGACAACGACGGCCAAAATGACGCCTATACCAACAGTAGTTTCAAGAAGTGTTTGGAAGAAACCGTCCTCGGTTGGTTCTGTTTGGTCACCAAAACGAATCAAACCATCCGGGTCTGCTACACCAATCATTTCCATCGAGAGAATTTTTGCTTGGTACAATGGGCGTCCAGCCGTTGATGCGGGATTTTGAAATTCTTCGATACCGGTCATATCATCCGATGTTGGTGTTCGTGCAATCGCTCGTATGTGTGACATGCCATCACGCACAATACCAAACGTTGCATACCCATCATCCTCACGGTTTTCTGGGTCAAGACCGTGAGCTTCGGTTTCTGCGATGTACCACTGCGAATCTGCGGAGTCTGGGTCAGCAGAACGAGCCATTCCTATTGCTCCATCGACATGACTGAGGTTTTCATCGTGCTCTAATGGAATTGTTTCCCCAGTCCCGCCACTGCCACATTGGAGGCTTGTTGCTGGGTAAATGCCTATTTCTTTACATTCAGGGTCGCCGGACTGTGTGACAAAATCATCAATGACTCTATGGAAAAAAATTCCATCATACAAACCAGATTCGACGTGTTGAATCATATTTTCAGTGGTGATGGGGGCCCACTGCTCAAACAACTCAATGATGATGGTGCCTTCTTCACGGTCTGCAAGATGCGTCTCGACGTAACTCACCTTCATCTCAATGACTGCATTACCGGTGTAGGATGGCATCATTGGTGAATCTTCAGCAACCGGTCGGTCAGTCCATAATTCAGGGTCAAGGCCAACACTTCGCCAAAGCGGTTCATCTGTTTGAGGTGCAACACCTGAGAACGACAAGAATGGTAACGTAAGCAGAACAATGAGAAGAACGGGTACGCTCTTTTGCCCTGCCATGCAACGGCTAATCCACAATAAGATTTGAAACGCTCGGAATTTTGAAAAAAATTGCGATATGCTCAAAGCATCAATGAATATTCGATAATCATGAGCAATGTAAACATGAACATGATCAACTATGCAAAGTATTCACTCATTGGTGCCATTATCATGATCTTTGGGCAGGCCTCCACGGGCTTATCACAATCCTCTGCAGATACCGATCAAAGTCACGTTTGGACAGCACAACTTGGCTTGGTCCTTTGTCTCTTGACTGCAATATTTGTTGTCATGTCCAAAACAGATGACAGCAAATTGAAGGGCATGTCCTGGGGCCTCTTTGGAGCCTGGGTCATCCAATATGGATTAGGCGAAATGTACAGCGGTGGGATGTCAGCAATGTCTTACATACATGCCGTCATTGCGATGGCGATTTTACTCCACGCTATGGCCCTGCTTCGTAGTTTTCCAACAGAATAAACTGAAACATAGACAAAGGTGCTCAACATTCGATTTCGAATTTCGTTTGAACCAACGGGTTGAGTCACCGTTTGGAAACCAAAGTGTTGAAGGATGGCTGCTCGTGGCCTTTTTATGTCCTCTGACATGATTCCATTCGTTCATACACCAAGAAGAACAGATGACATGCTCGAGAGTGGTAAAGAATTCCTTGAGTGCATGAAGCAACGTAGGAGCATCCGCCACTTCTCAGATGAACCTGTGCCACAACATTTTCTTGAACTTGCCATTCAAACTGCTGGAACAGCCCCCTCAGGAGCAAATCTTCAACCTTGGACCTTTGTTTTGATTTCAAATCCAGAACTTAAATTGGCCATTCGAGATGCTGCTGAAGAAGAGGAAAGAAAAACATACGCAGAGCGAATGCCTGAAGCTTGGGCTGAAGTTCTTGAGCCGCTTGGCACGGATGAGATCAAAGAACACATCACTGACGCTCCTTGGCTCATTGTGATGTTTCGGCATTCACAGCGGCGAAGGTCAAATGGTGAGATGGGGCCAACGTACTACTCACATGAATCATGTGGAATTGCTGCAGGATTGTTGATTGCATCCTTGCAGAACATGGGGCTTGCCACACTCACGCACACACCTTCGCCAATGGGCTTCCTACGCGAACTTCTCGAACGCCCTACCTATGAACATGCTATGCTCCTCATGCCAGTTGGCTATCCA